>MTKW01012168.1_pt1 | contig 13371 bp, 13 predicted proteins | sample 1042761 | NCBI WGS metagenome assembly MTKW01 (sample SAMN06205366, study PRJNA360243) | anaerobic digester metagenome | biome: Wastewater treatment plant; feature: Anaerobic digester sludge; material: sludge; isolation source: anaerobic digester fed with sludge from wastewater treatment plant ...
TGCTGGCCACCGAGTTACTGACCCGTGCCCAGCTACCGGCGAATGTCACACCCGGCGAACTAACAACCAGCGCCTGGGACCGGTTGTGGCAAGAAATAGCCAATATTCAAGCAGATGTGCGTGCAGCAAGTTTTACACCTTCTATAACTAATGAGGAGTATGCTGCGCTACTACTCACTCATCTCAACGCCAAACCGTGGTCTGGCAGTGTCAATAGCCTAGTGGACCAAAGCGTGCAACAAGACACACAGGAAAACGCCTTACTGCAAGCAAAGCGCCATCTAGCCAGCACGGTTAAACACCAACTACAAAAAGAGGAACGCAAACTGAGCAACCAAGAGCAGGAACTGGCATCTTGGCAACAAGATCTAGAACTACGTTTGGCTGGTGAACTCATCTTAGCCAACATGCACCTAATACAGCCCAAAGCTAAAGCGGCGAAGTTAGTCAACTACTACGACCCTAACCTAACTAACGTAACCGTCGAGCTAAACCCCAGCCTAGACGCTGCGCAAAACGCCCAGCGCTATTTCAAACGCTACGAAAGGGCCCGTAAAGGCATTCCTATAGTAGAGAAAAACATAGCAGCAACCAAGCAAACGCTCCAATACTTACATTCACTTCAAGACACCTTGGAGCGAGCCGAAACGCTAGAACTAGTGCAGGAAATAAAGGCAGAGATGCAGCAAAGTGGCCTCTTGCGCCCCGAGAAGCAGACCAAGAAAAAGGAGAAGCAACAACCCAGCGCTCCTTTACGCTTCCAGTCACCCAGCGGGCGCGAAATCCTGGTGGGCCGCAGCAACCTGCAGAACGAAAGGCTGCTGCGCTCCGCCGCCCCCGACGACTGGTGGCTACACACTAAAGACATCCCCGGCTCTCATGTATTGATAAAAGGTGGCGACGAGCCCGACGCACCAACTCTGGAGATGGCTGCCCAGCTGGCTGCCTACTACAGCCAAGCCCGCCAGGGCAGCAAAGTGCCCGTCGACTACACGCGCCGCAAGCACGTGAAAAAGCCCAGCGGTTCCCCGCCAGGCTTTGTAATCTATACGGAGCAACGGACGGTGTTGGTGGAGCCAGTAAAATTTGAGCCTATATAGACAGACCTGTGGCATTAGGATTCTGGTAAGAAAGTTCCGCACGGGCTGCGGGATGTGCTTAGGGCGCAGGAACTCGTACCAACCGCGCCTACAGCAGCATCCCGCAGCCCTATAACACGCCTAGACATGCCAAGGAGCTACGCATGCTAACACCAAGCCCACTATCTTAGTTATTTCTTGGTTCTCTGTTCCTCTTCGTTGATTATTAACTGAAATACGTCCGGTCGGGCGTAGTGGCCAACCACGTCAAAATCGAATTTGCTTTTCACTATTAGGCTTAAATCGAGATCGGCTACTAATATTTCCTCTTTATCATAAACTGGACCTGCTAGATATTCACCCATTGGGCTAATAATTGCACTGCCGCCTCTACACATTACTTCCGGAGCTGATTCAAGCTCGTCGTAACATGCCAGATCTTGCGGGTACGTTTCTTTAGTGACAAACTGGTTGCATCCTAAGACAAAGCACCTTCCTTCCAATGCTATATGCCGGATGGTGCATTGCCATGATTCTCTTGAATCGGCAGTAGGAGCTAAATAGATATTTACGCCTTTGGAGTACATAGCCATACGGGCTAGAGGCATGTAGTTCTCCCAACAGATCAGTCCGCCCATTTTGCCGTAGGGGGTATCGATAACTGTTAATGTACTACCATCACCTTCACCCCAAATTAGCCTTTCCGAAGCGGTAGGTTTTAGCTTTCTATGTTTACCCAGAAGCCTGCCGTCGGGACCAAAGTATAGGGTCGTACAATACAGGGTTCCTGTGTATTCCTCTTTCTCTATAACACCAATAGATAAATACACTTTAGCCTTGCATGCCGCATCCCCTAATACCCGAATGACCTCGCTGGGTATAGCTACAGCGTTTTCATAGTATCGGTGCCAATCCTGTCGCCCTTTATCCGACCGTGACCCAACGGCGGTTCCGAAGGTCAATCCTCTCGGATAAGCTGGGATAAAGGCTTCCGGAAATAGCACAAGTTTCGCACCCTTCTCCTTGGCTTGCTGCGCTAGGTCCACTACTTTCTCAACAGTTGCTTGTCTGTCCATTATAACTGGTGCTGCTTGAACAACAGCTACACGCACCTGATTATTCATGCTGCTTCCTCCAATCTGGGATTTAACTGTAATGGGTTGTTGATACAGATCTACCAACCACCGTGACCTTTAGATCTGGTCTCTTCGTTAATATTATCATAAACACCCTGGTGTTAAATCTTTTGCGTTCAACAGCTCACCTAACGGTCATTGAAACCCTTCTTGGGCGCAGCAATCTGCGAACCAACAACTGCTGCGCGCCGCTGGGCCCGACAATTGGTCCTTATCAAGGCAACGACGAGCCTGACGCACGGGTCCTAAGGATAGACTTCCAACTCGCCGACTAGAGCCAGACACAACAAGGCTACAAAACACCAAGCATGTGAAAAGCCCAGCGGGTCCCCACTAGGCTATGTGACATACGGAGCAACGGACGGTGTTGGTGGATCCGGTAAATTATTAACCACTGACAGACGAGAAATTATAACCCCCAGCAGTATCCTGCTGGGGGTGGGGTAAGAAGCTCCGTAGTGGGGATTTTCTGTTCTTCTACAGGGCTTCTGTTTTAACTTAGTCAAGTTCTACGCCTAGCATCCTACACATGTGCAGGTACCAATGAGAATAGTCGCTCAGCGGCAATGAGTTAGTTAATTGGACCGTGAGGACCTTAATTGAATTGATAATAGTTCTGATATACCTAGCTAGAAGTCGAATGGTGCATACTTTCTGTTATCTATCATATAACCAAGGCAGAACATGGTCTACAAAGATCCTCTCAATCCTATACTCCATCGATTGCCCAACTGTGGAGGCCGTTAGGTCAAAGACCCATTCGAGGAACGCGCACACCTTCTTCAGCTTCCGGTTGAACGGTCGGGACAGACGCGATTACTTCATCGTATGAAAATCCATCCCACGCATCAACCATAGGAGTTTCTATCGATTCGAGGCCCCAATGGTAATATCCTGTGAAATCAACTATGATGCCACGTTCACAACCTTCTTTCAGCTCGGGAACTAGATAGTACCAATCAATGTACTCGCCAGGTGTAGCTTCATTCGCTTATTGTTTTCAGTGTTACCAACGATGGAACTGACATCTACAATCCCGTTGAGTAAAGCTTTGTCAAGCCATAGTTCTTGTACACTGGTAACAATAGCAGGTGAGAAGTCTATGCTAACTTGGTCAATTCAAGGAAGCCTGAGCCGCTCCTAAAACGAGCTTTCCTTTCTTTTCAGCTGGATCTTCGTTTACTGAGCTACCAAATCAGCCGTTTGTATCAACGCCGACTTGATTTGACCCAAAGCACCGATCTGTCTGCCTACTCCTTATTCTTGCTCTAAACCCAACAACTCTCCATAATGCAAGATTAGCGCAAGAAGATCTTCCATAGTAATATTCCCTTTGCCTATAGCAACCTTGAAATACCTTGCTTGAAAAGCATCAAACATCTCTTCAGGAACATTTATTATTTCTGCAAAGTCTTCATAGGTGAAGAGTCCGTACTCTGCTATATCTGCCAAGTACGCATCTTCATCGATTTTCATTGTGTCGGGGCAGACTTCAAAAGTATTAACTATCCCTTCAATCTCACCTGTCATAGACAGTATACCATTTGCGTAAAAAGATAAATGCTCATAGGTAATAGGAGTCCATGCTCTTGTATATTCATGCTTGATATCTACATCTATAAGCTCTACCTTAGTCCATGTAAGATTGCCATCTGCATCTGTGATTTGTTTTTGAAACCAATGCCCTAGATACTCTTGTGCATTATCCTTGTTTATAAATGCATATCGATTGAGATCAAAGTCCCAGAAGGCATGTTCATCTATAATTTTTACGTCTGTACCATCAGAAAAATGCAGATGAATAATTTCATAGTCGTTAAATGCTTCAGCAAAGTTCACTGCTATAGGAGCGATATCAAATGAACCAGTCTCTAGATTCCAAACTAATAATAACTCATCACCTGTTGTGTTTGGCAATTAACTTTTGCATAGATCGGCAATTAATTTGTGCATAGCGTCCAGATACTTCTTGTCATGACACCTCGGTTAATCGAGGCTTTTTTTATCGTCAACGATGAGCAAGCAGGGTACGAGCAGTTTCACTTGACGGCAGGGACCCGCACAAGGATTAATCAGGCTCTAGCCAGCAGGTCCCCTTGCCGAGGAAGCGGGGCATGTGGGTCGGGGAGCCTGCTGGCTAGGATAGCCTAATCCTTCTGCCTCCTACCATAAAGCAGAACGGTTCGATGGCCCCTACTTACGGAGGGTCCGGCTAGTCCTCTGCACTACGCGCCCGGCGCAATGCTTGCCTGAACCGGTAGCTCTCGCCTGCGAAAGATAGGATATGCGCGTGGTGGATCAGGCGGTCAATGAGAGCTGCTGTTAGCCTATCGTCACCGAATACTTCGTTCCAACGGCCCAATTCTAGATTCGATGTAACAATAATGCTTTGCTGCTCATAACAACCAGAGATAACGGTAAACAGCAGTTCCGCGGCTTGCTTACTCATCGGAACGTAGCCCACTTCATCCAAGATTAGTAGATCTAATTTGGCCAGTGTGCGAGTGAACTTGCCCAGTGTTCCGAGCTTCCAGGCGTCAACCAGTGTAGTTGCTAAGTCCGCGGTACGGTAGAATTTGACCTTCTTGCCCTGGGCACAAGCTTTAAGGCCTAAGGCACTTGCTAAGTGTGTTTTACCTGTGCCGACTGCTCCTAAGAGTAATAGATTCTCTTTCTTGTCTAGGAACTCCAACGAAGTTAGTTGCTCACGAGTCAGGCCGTGTGGCAGAGTAATGGGTTCAAACTCATAGCCATCTAGGGTCTTAGGGCTAGGAAATCCAGCTACCCTTACTAGGGCCTTAATGCGTTCTGTTTCCCGCTGCTTAGACGCTAACGCTAGGGTCTCAGTGATGAATTGCTCTTTGTCTATGTAGTCTACCTGCTCAATGAAGGGAGCTAGGTTAACAATCCTCATCTGGCGGCAATATGCTTTAAGTCGCTCACTCATCGCTCGATGCCTCCTTCTGCAACAAGCTATAGCTCTCTAGGTTGGGCTGCCAACTACGAACTGCAGAAGGGGTGGCGGTTTCTAGAAGAGGTTTTATGTTTTCTTTAGTAGAGTTCGCTTGGTATGCCGCCAAGCTGCGCAGGGTTAATAGATCATCTGGTTCTATGCCCAATTCTCTTGCTCGTGTAAATACCTGTACAACTAGAGGCAACGGGTGTTCGCGGAGCAGCTCCACCAGGATCTTAACCCTGGTTGGTCGCTCACGTAGGTCAACGTCTAATATGTAATCCCGCAATACTAGTGGCAATGCTTTGAGGCAGTTGGCATGCTCAACGGCACGTGGTTTACGAACAAAAATCGCTAGGTTTGCAGCCCAATCTATCTTGGTAACATCTAAGGCATATTGCCTTGGCACAGTAGTGATCTTAGTCTCGCCACTCTCGTTAAAGATGTCTAAATGGANNTCGAGGAACAGCTCTTCGATAAGCTTCCCCTTAGAGTAATGAAGGCGTTGCCGGTCTTCTGCGGATCGCTCTGTTTGCAACGTGTTCAGCTCTGTAAGACCTTGAATAACCGGCATGGGCGACAGGTGATTGCGCCTAGTGTAGCCGACTTTATTCTCTACGTGCCCCTTCTCATTGCCCTTGCCAGGGTTACAGAAACGTGCTTCGAAGCGGTAGTGCCACATAAAATTGCGGAAGAGATCGGTTAACTCACGCTTCTTGTTTCTAATGATCACCGCTGCTGCAAGGTTGTCTAGCCAAATTACCGGTGGAACGCCTCCGATTTCCTCAAACAGGGCCCTTAGCCCTTCGAGGAAGCACTCACCGTTTTCGGCTGGTAGTGCATAGCCCTTGGATGCGTTGCTATGAGGGAAGGACATCGATAGTTCGTGCCTCTTTACCTGGGAAGGCTCATCACCGATGGGCTCTATTGTGTGAAATTGACCAAAGTCCACTTGCACGCTACCCGGAGGGTGGTCTAGCCTAACGAATTGCTCCTTATTCGCCCTTAACTCTGCTTTCTTAGTCCGCACGTAGTTACTTACCGTCCTGAGTGAGCCAGTAAAAGAGTGGCTTACTTGCAGTGCACGATGAATAGCTGCTGCGGGGCGCCTTTGCTTAGCTGGTGCCAGTAGATCTTCCTCTAGCATGGCATCGATGTACTCGGTGTAATCTGCGAGCACGCGTTTACGTCGCTGTTGTTTAGGCCGCTGAGGCTCCACTGGTGTGCTGCCGTCAGCATATTTCTTGGCAGTCCGCCAAGAGATACCCATTTCTCTAGCAATCTCAGCAATACTCTTCTCTTTCTTTTCTCTTTGTTCCTTGATAAAATTAATCTGGGTCACGTCTAGCATCCTTTCTTCCCTCCAGAATTGGCGTTCCGGAGGTTATTAGTTCAGGACGCTAAGCGCTGACCCCTTCTATTTTTTAATGAGGGGATCTGCATTTTTTAATTGCCGAAGTGTGCACTTTTATTTTGCCAGAGACAAAGAGGGTAAGAATTGAATAAAATGGTTGATAAGAGGAACGATAATAGATAGAATAATGTAAAACACGACAGTATCATCGTCACTACTTAAAAAGAGGAGGTATACTTGTGAAAGGAAACCCAAAACTCATTGAAGCCCTTAATGGGCTGCTGGCGGACGAGCTTGCGGCCATCAACCAGTACATCGTACATGCCGAAATGTGCGAGGACTGGGGCTATGGTAAGCTACACGAAGGCTTCGAGAAGCGGTCAATACAGGAAATGAAACACGCGGAACAACTTATTGGTAGGATTCTGTTCCTTGGCGGCAAACCTATCGTAACCGAGCTTAACAAGATTAAGATCGGAGAAGACGTTCCTAAGCAGGTGGAGTATGACAAGGCGGCAGAGGAAAGCGCAATAAAGGCTTATAATGATGCCATAGCGCTTGCAGGTGAGCTAGGCGATAATGCAACAAAGGATATGCTTGTAGAAATCCTAAAGGACGAAGATCGTCATTTGGACGAACTGGAAGAACTCTTAGATCAGATTGAGCAGATGACTTTGCCTATCTTCCTGACAACGCAGGTTTGATTACTTTACTTACAGGTAGAGCTAAATCCAAGGGGCTGTAGCAAATACAGCCCCTTGGATTTGTTAATTTGTGAACAGGCCTTTACTGTTGGGGAGTCCTTGCCGATAAGGATAGGTAAGATGAGGCTAGGGGTGGCTATTTTCGCCAGGCGTATCGAATGTATATCAACTATATTTAGCTAAAGCAACTAAGAGATAAGAAAGGATGGATAGCATTATGTTATGGAAAGACCAGTATGAGCTGGGCGTTCCTCTGATCGATGCACAACATAAAGAACTGTTTAGGCGTGTCGGGTCGTTTTTACAGGTATTACGATCAGAGGATGCTTGGGAGGAAAAGATTCCGAAGCTGGATGACACACTGGAGTTCATGAAGAGATACGTTGTAGAGCATTTCCGCGCAGAAGAGGATTATCAGCAAAAGATCGATTATCCTGGTTATGAGTTTCATAAGCAGATACATGATGGTATGGTCCAATACGTGCAAGAAGTTTCTCAGCAATACGAGCGATCCAATCACAACGAGGATTTGATGCAACAGTTTGGAGGGCGACTTCTGGCATGGCTGATTAACCATGTGGCCGCAGAGGACCAACGCATAGCGGAATATGCAAAAAAGAAGGGGCTGAGCGGAAATGAAGGATAAGCTTTACAATGCTTTCGTCGAGGCAACACGTAATGTGTTCAATTTAATGCTCAACATTTCGGATATTTCCCATCATCCGGCAGAGGATTTCCAGTGCGACGATGAGGTTGATATCGCCATCGGCATTGTGGGCAACCTTGATGGGGAGGTTGTTTTCCGCTTTCCCGTTTCCACATCGCTTAACATGGTAAGGATAATGAGCGGGATGGAGTTTGCGGAGGTGGACTTGTTTGTAACATCGGCTATATCGGAGATAGCCAACATCATAAGCGGTAATGTTCTTACAGCACTTTCCGATAGCGAGATCCAGTGTAATTTATTGCCTCCGGTACAATGCGAGATTGAAAACCATAAGAAATATGATCTTGAAACAAGTAGCTGTCTTGGCACAGCTATTGGTGAGATATGTCTAGAGATTAGATTAAATCGGCCTTAGCCTTAGACAGAAAACGGTGTACATATCTACGGGGTTTCCAGACATTAACGTCGGGAAACCTTTTTTATACTCCCATTGGAGTGGTGCTCAGTTAAATGTATTAATTTATTGACATTATTAGATGTTTACGTAATAATTCAAGGACAACTATTCGTTTGTTTAATGATTTATGCCATAAGCCACCTGTGCATGCTTTTGGCTCTGCTACAGCTAGAGGGACACTGATGGGGTGAGGGGGACGAATGGAGCTAAGAACCGTAATGTTGATGCTGGCCGTCGGCTCCTTTTTGTTGGGGCTGCTACTAATAGTATTTAAATATAAGCGGACTAATCCGCAGGAAGTTCCTTTCTGGATTCCAGCTAAAATGCTACAAGCTACCGGATCTTTGTTGCTTTATTACCGGACTAGCACCTTTGACGCTCTAACGATCTTAGCCAACATAATTCTGCTTTTGGGCTGTGCCTATGAGGCCTGGACTATTCGCACTTTGACCGGCCAATCGGTACAGCGTCGGCTACATACATTAACCTCTGCCGGGATCATACTCGCCTGTTGGGCCACCGTGTTTCTATTTCCGCCTTATCGGGTTGGATTTGTGTTGCTTCTCCAAAGTGTTTTGTATTTTTTGCCTAGCCTTTTCCTATTTGGCACCGATAGGAAATCGTCGCTATCGTTGCTTTTAGCTGTTGGTTATGGTGTAAGTGGTTTAGTTTTCCTTGCAGTGCCATCATGTGCTTCAGTCTACCTCTGCAGGCGTTAAATCTCTGGGGTATTGTTATGTTCGGCATCATTCCCGGTGTGAGTTATTGCATATTCCTCCTAAGCGGGTTTATTTTGCTCATGCTGGCTAAGGAAAGAAGCGATCTGCAAGTATTAGCGATGCAGGAAAGCTTGAAAACGGCCGAAACTAGATTCCAACAGATCGTGGAGACAGCTATTGAGGGCATTCTTATCTTTGATGAACATTACAGAGTCACCTTTGCCAACGAGAACATGGCGGCGATGTTAGGGTATACGGCGAATGAAATGCTGGGTAGGGCATATGCTTCTTTTTTCCCGGAGAGTCATATGGATGTATATCGCTATCAGGAGTCGCTACGAAAGAGGGGGGAGGGGTCGGTTTACGAAAGCTGCCTGTTGCGGAAAGACGGCCAGCTCCGTTGGTTTTTGATTTCTGCCAAGCCGATATTTGATGAGCGGGGCAACTTTGAAGGTTCCTTTGGTATGTTTACCGACATTAATGATAGAAAGGAGATGGAGCTGTTGCTAGAAGAATCCAATCGTCGGTTGACCGAGTTGAGCAATATGGATAGCCTCACAGGTATAGCCAACAGACGCCGCTTCGATGCCGCTTTAGAGCACGAATATTCCCGTCTTCGACGTTCTAACTCTAAGCTATCAGTTATCCTGTTAGATATAGACCACTTTAAAGACTATAACGACTGTTATGGGCATGTCATGGGTGACGAGTGCTTGCGCCAGATCGCTAGCGTATTAGCCAGCAGCATAAACCGGGCCGTTGATTTGGCAGCCCGTTATGGGGGAGAGGAGTTTGCCTGCATATTGCCTGATACCGACTTGCAGGGGGCAGTGCAAGTCGCGGAGAGGATTCGGCAAGGAATTAGGGAGCTAGGAATTGAGCACAAAAAGTCTCCCGTTTCGGAGTTTGTTACCGCCAGTTTTGGCGTGATTACTGTTCAATATTCATCGGCAATCTCCTCGGACGAGGTTGTAGCCATGGCGGACAAACTATTGTACCAAGCCAAGAGCGCTGGCCGTAACAGAATAGAATATGGAGTAGGAGATTAATCGGTAGCTGTAACGGGAAGCTACCGTTTCTTTCTCCATCTCTAGTGCGATCAAGGTCGTTTTTGTATATAATAGTTTACATACAAAACTATTGTCGTAGGAGGTTTTTCTATGAAACAGCAAAAAGGAGCCCGCCTGTTATACGCCTGTCTGAATATGAGAAGGCAACTAGGTAAGCTAATCACCAGCGGCAACCTCTCTTTAGGTGAGTATTTGGTCTTACGCAACATACGGCGGTCAGATACGGGTAAGCCGGCCGATCTATCCCAGATCCTCGAGTTATCCCGCCCTTCCATTACCCGTATCCTTAACAAACTGGAACATCGTGATTTCATCACCCGCCACATTGATCAGCAGGACCGAAGAAGCATCAACATTGAGCTGACTGCAGCTGGCATCGAAGCCCTAGAAGGGGCCAACAGGAGAATTTTGAGTATTGCTGACCGACTGGTGGAGGCCTTAGGCGACTCGGATACGGACAAATTGATTGAATTAATCGATAGGTTGGCGGCAATCTACCAGGAGATTCTTGAGGAGACCGGGGATGTAGGTGATGAATAGGAGCAAATGGATTGTGTTTCTGCTGGTTGCTGCCTTAATTGTCGGAGGTGTTTTGTACATGTTCGGGAACCTCAAGAATCGGTCCTACTGGCTAAACAAGCTAGTGGCTGGCGGCGACAGCAACATTGAACTATTAAACCAGCTGAATGCTAACTGGACATTGCCGGAGGACTTCCTATTAGAAGTTAAGAAAGTTGCTGGTATCACGATGGAATGGGTGCAGGTAAAGGATGCTAGACCGGATAAAGCAATCTTACAGCTGCATGGTGGGGCCTATAGGCGCTCCCTAGCCGATAACGGTGTAACCTACCGGCGAGCGGCAGTGCAATATGCTAACTTAAGCGGAGCCGGAGTTTTGACTGTTGATTACCGGGTGGCTCCCGAACATCCTTATCCTGCGGCTTTGGAAGATTCGGTGCTAGCCTATAAATGGCTTTTAGAACAGGGTTATGAGCCAGAACACATCATTATAGCTGGCGACTCGGCCGGCGGCGGTCTGGCGTTGGCGACTGCCCTTTATATCCGAGATAATAACCTGCCTATGCCCGCAGCTTTAATAACCATGTCCGCCTGGACCAATCTAAATTACCGACGTAGAACTCCTGCCTATGTGGGGGACAATCGGGCCGACGATCCTTACATTTCACCGATTTACGGCGATTATCATGGTTTCCCGCCTATGCTCATGCAGGTAGTGGGCGACGAGCTGCTACTCGACGATACCGTTAAGGTGGCACAGAAAGCTGAAGACGCCGGAGTCGTTATTCAGCAGACCACATATCCCGGTATGTTCCATGTGTTTCAGATGTTATTTCCCGAGCTGTCAGAAGCTAATAGGGCCTGGGTTGAAGTTGAGGCATTCATAAACGATGTTTATGCGGGAAAATTGGGGGGTAAGTGATGCCTTTGATGGAGATGGCCAATACTAAGGGGTTTCCTAGCATCGGCTGCTTTGCCAGAAGCTGATGCTGGGAAACCCCTTTTGGTACGTATCGAAAGCGATTTTGCACAAAGCTATGGTGCCGATAAATTACTAGTTTTATTATTTGTGGTTTGACGTCTATGGGGAAGTTTATTATTATTCTTTCAAAGTTAGATCTTTTGCTGGCCAGCCATTGGAGGGTTAATAATGAAATATGCCAAGCATACTTCTTTAAGGCACCGGTTATTCAACGTGGTCTTTTTGGTAGGTATATGTATGTCCTTTTCTTGTAGTCTAATGAACTATTTTCTAGGTTTGGGAACGGTACCCATATTAATAACCGCTGCTTGTGGGGTTATTACCGTAGGGTTATATATAGCTTTTCGAACCAGCGGAAAATATGAGTTATTGTCATTGGTAGTTGTTATACTTTTAAGTTTCGTTTTTTTCCCTACCATGTGGCTGGTGGCCGGGGGGACCTACACCAGTATTCCCTATTACATAATCATAAACGCCGGAATAATAGCCTTATTGCTTGTTGGATTACAGAGAAAGGTAATCTTTCTTCTTTTTGCTTTAGTCGTGGCTGGTCTAATGGTTGTTGAGTACCAGAGACCAGATCTGGTTTTCGTCTATGACTCCCAGTTGGTTCGCTATGTAGATTTAGCTTTCGGTCTATTTGTTTGCCTGTTTTCTATTACCGTTCTAATTGCTGTGCTCATTCATAGCTATATGGACGAACTCCAAAAATCTAAGCAATATCTGGCCGAGATAGAGGCTAAGAATAGGATGTTGCAAGAATTATCAATAACCGAGATTATTTGACAGGAGTTTTTAATCAAAGGTTTATTGCGTCTTGCTTAAGAGAAGAGATTGAGGCGGCGCATAAAGAACATAAGACACTAACTGTGGCTATGATCGATCTGGATAATTTTAAGGCTATAAACGATACCTACGGGCACTTGTATGGAGATTATGTCCTAAAGAGGATAGTCAACACAATAAAAGGTAACCTGAGGCAAAATGATATATTAGGTCGTTATGGAGGCGATGAGTTTCTTATTATTCTGCGTGATACCAGCATTGAAGAAGGATTTGCTCTGATAGAGAGTATTCGCCGGGAGGTTCTAGATATCGAATGGGAAAGCGATATAGAACTAACACTTGGTGGTGGTGTGGTAGAAGTAGCGAATGACGATTTGACCAGTCTGTTAGAGCAGGTTGATCAACTATTGTACAGAGCTAAACATAAAGGCAAGAACCAGATAGAAAAAGCAAGTCAGGCTAGGGGGCTTAGTTGATGCGGTCAATACAGAAGAAACGGGAAGCCGAGAAGAGAACTGTCTCGCAGATGATAGCGCTATATTGCAGAAAGCACCGTCATGCGGCGGAAGGACTATGTGAAGCCTGCATGGAGCTCTCCGACTATACCCAAGAACGCGCCGATTCTTGTCCATTTATGGAAACAAAAACCTTTTGCTCTAATTGTGAGGTGCATTGCTATAAGCCTGAGATGCGCGAGAGAATTATTGAAGTCATGCGTTTCTCGGGCCCGAGAATGATCTTCTATCACCCGATCCTGGCCATTCGTCATCTGCTTACAAGCAGGAAAAAGAGCTAATGGCAAGCAAAGCCGTTCTCATACTGACCGAACAGGATAGGAGCCCACTGATGGGCGGGCTAGTTGCCCTCATATTAATTTCCCTAGGGGGCTGTCGCATTTGGCTCTCCCATGCCCTAGCCACAAGGCCGTTGGTCATACGCACAGCG
>MTKW01009344.1_pt1 | contig 13363 bp, 10 predicted proteins | sample 1042761 | NCBI WGS metagenome assembly MTKW01 (sample SAMN06205366, study PRJNA360243) | anaerobic digester metagenome | biome: Wastewater treatment plant; feature: Anaerobic digester sludge; material: sludge; isolation source: anaerobic digester fed with sludge from wastewater treatment plant ...
ACTTAAGGTTTACCGAATTGAACACTATCCTGGAGTCTGATGCCATGTTGAATACATCGGTGAACCTGAAATTGTCTTTTTTCCCCGGCTTTCCCGAGAATTTAAGGTCGAGGTCGATCGAACCGCCGGCTTCTGCAAGCTTGTTCATATTCAGGAAATCTACCAGTTCCTGGGGGAGAAGCTTTCCCCTGAAGACCAGTTCCGTGAAGGGATCCTTGAAATTAGTAAGAGAGAATGAGCCTATATAATCCGAAGAACCGAAGCGTGAGCTAAAGTCGCTTATTTTGAAAGAACTGGTTTCGGGACTGTTGCCGCTCCCGTTTGTATAAGTGCCGTTAAACGAAAGATTCCTGACGTTCAGTCTCGATTTTCTGTTATCTATAAGTGCATCCTTAAGCGAAAACGCGATATCGTAATGAGGATTCTGAGAGGAGCCTGATTTACCTTTGGTTATCCAGCTGAATTTAAGGGTTCCCTCAGGATGGTAAGCCGACAGGGCTTTGCTGTATTTAGAAGGAAGAAGGTAAGGTATTCTGGATATGTCTATATTGTCGGCTTTAACCGTAAGATCGAGATAATTGTCGGCAGCCACGAAACCTGTAAGCACGAAATCCCAGTTTTCGATCTTCATCGTACTTTTTTTGAAGAAGGTGCCTTTCTCATTCTGGTTGAGGCCAACATTCAGGTCGGCAGTTATTTCAGGTCTGATTATAAAGTCGTCAAGCCGGAAAAGCCTGATGAACATCTTCATATCTCCCTCGAAATCGATATTGTTTCCCCTGATCCTGCTTTTCAGCATTCCGTCCCTGACAATTCCCCGGATATTCAGGTCAACCCTTTTGTCGTTATATTCAAGATTCAGGTCCTGCAGGCTTATCCTGTTCAGGTTCAGTCTGGCGCTGCCTTCTTTTCCCGGGCTTTTACGTTCGGTGAATTCATAGTTCGTGCGTCCCGAGCTGTCAGTAAAAAGATAAAGCTGTCCCGACCTGATGGTGATCTTTGTGAAAGTATAATTGCCGCGGATCATATCGATGGTACGAAGATCGACTGAAGCGCTTCTGGCGGCAAGCAGCGTGTCGGTATTCAGTCCTTCGAATGCTGAAAGGTCGAATCCGTGTGACGAAAGGACAAGCACGTTCCTGAGTTCGATAGTTGCCTTCGGGAACTTTTTTATAAGCGATAGCCTGTATGATTCACTTGAGATTTTGGTGTCGAAGTTCAGGTTCAGGGTGTTGAGGACAATTGCTCCGACCTTGTTCTGTATCGCCAGGGATATAATGAACAGAATAACCAGCAGGGTGCCGATTATTATGGATGTTATTTTAAGTAAGCTTATCGACAGTTTCATTTAGCTCAGGCAAATATCCTTCCCTCCTACTAATGTTAACGGCAGGCAAAGNNCGTCAGGGCTCAGGGCACAGAGCTCAGGGCACAGAGAAAGAACGGCTAGCGGCGTGCGGCCAGCGGCGTGGAGAATATGAAAGGGAGAATGGGAGAAAAGGAGACGAAGAGACGACGCGAAGGTTGTATCGGATGGATCCCCTCCTCCGGAGAGCCTGCCCCGCTCAGCGGGGGGTTTGGGGTGGGTTTTGGTTAAACAATTAGCAATTAGCAAATAACGCGAGGCGCAAGGTCAACAAAATTGGACACTAAACGTTAAAACTAAACGCTTGAACTGCACCTCGAACCTCGAACCGCGTGCCACGCTCCGCGTACCGTTCCGTTATAACAATGTTATAACGTGTTTCGGCCTTTATTTCTGACAGCTAAATACATAGGAATAGACCACAAGACTGCAAGACCGCAAGACTAAAAACCGGCAAGCAGAAAGCTCAGGTCGTCGGTTTCGCCAAGTTCTACCGGTTCATGACCTTTTACGAAAATCCTTGTTTTTCTCGGGCCTATAAGCCTTATCTTTCCGTCTTCCACGAGCAGCATGGTACCTTCGCGAAGGCCGGCGACCCACAGGCCGGGATTTACCTCTATGAACTCCTCTATCCTCTGTTCCCTGGTCTCGCCGGCATGACCTTCCGGATTTGCGTCGAGGTAATGCGGGTTGATCTGGAAGGGGATCAGGTTGAAAGCCCTGAAGGACGAAGGTCTTGTCACGGGCATGTCATTGGTTGTCCGTATGCTGGGACAGGCAACATTCGAACCCGCGCTCCAGCCGATGTATGGAGTTCCTGACAGCACCTTTTCCCTTACCGGCCCGATGAGTTTGTTTTCGCGTATCATTTTGAGGAGCATCCAGGTATTACCGCCGCCCACCACTATTGCCTGTGCTTTCCTTACCGCTTCCACCGGATCGGTGAAATGATGGATGGAGATCACGTCATGTCCTGCCTCCCTGAACCGCTCCCTGACCTTCAGTTCATAATCGTCATATGAGAAAGTGACTGCAGCCCAGGGGATAAACAGCGCCTTGACATGTTTTTTACCGAGGAATTCCCCGATCATCTTTTTAGAATATCCCAGGTAAGGTTCGCCCGGGTTTGTGGAGTTGCTTATGAGAAGAAGTTTCATGGTGAAAAATGTTATTGATTCGAGGTTCGGGGTTTTTATGTTAAACGTTCAGGGTTCAGGGTTCAGCGTCCTTCAAAAAGTTGACCTTGCAGTCTTGTGTCATTTACTAATTGCACATTGTTCATTGTTCATTGCTAATTGCTCATTGCTCATTGCTCATTGCTCATTGCTCATTGCTCATTGCTCATTGCTCCAAAGTACACAAAGATAAATCAAATTAAGGGCGTTGCAAATCATTTGTTGGGTGTTGCATATCAGTTATTGAAAGTAAAAGCCACTCCGACTTCGAAGGGTTCAAGGTTGAATCTTTCCGGTCCGGAGCGATCATGGAACCATGGAGTGCAATAGTATGTACCGTAAATCATGAAGTTTTCATACCCTATCCTGGCTGTGAGGCCTCCCCTGATAATGTTGAGGTTGTACTCGCCTCCCGTCCTAACCTTTTCATCGTCGTTGAAGACCAGTTTAGTCCAGGCATTGAGTTTTACCCCGCCTATAACTCCGGCTGCTATATTCAGGCGGTTGTAGCCTGCAGGTATCTGGAATTCGAGCATCAGGGGAGCGTTCATGTAAAGGGTATTGAACTTGGATTTCTTTACATTCCCGGAATTATCGGGAATTGCCTCGGTAATGTAACCGCCGGGTCCGACCGCGATGGTGTTTTGTCCGACAAACCTGTAGATATTCCAGTTTAGTCCCAATCCGGTTACAAGGCCTACATGTCTGCTGAAGCCGATATTCACCTGCGAGAAGTTAAGATTAAAGCAGTTGGAATTTCCGGTTTGAAGAGTCATATAATCAATTTCCTCAGGGAGCATCATTGATTCAGCAAAAAGCCAGTTGTTAAAGCCGGCTTCGATTCCCGACCAGTGACCCCTGAAATGTCTTCCGCCCCTGTATCGCTCAGGTGAATCATAATCCTGCCAGTCGCTGAATTCATAGTGCCTTTCCTCTGCCCTCTCAGTCTTTCTGAGCCTGTTTCTCCCGCTTTCCTTCTCAGCAGCAGCGCTTTCAAGCTCCCCTAATTCGTCATATCTTTCAACATTCACCTTTTTCCCATCCTCTGAGTCACGAATGTTAAGTCCGCGGTCGCCCACCCTGATTATCATAAGCGAATCATTCCCGTCGAGCCTGAAGATATCGTCGCCGATAATGACGGTAAGCGTGTTAATCGAGTCAGCGACGGGATTTGTTTTATTAATCACTGTCACCTCGTGCGTCTGCAGGGCGAATGACTGGCAGAAAAACGCTGCAGCAATGATCATCAGCAAGTGTTTATTTTTCATGGCTTGTTTTTTATTCTTTTCTATGTTGTGACGTTCAAGTACAGCTTTTAGTTACAGATTCTCCGGATCTTTTCTTACAGGAGCATTTATCCTGACCAGTCTTGAAGCGAAGTAGTAGGATCTTGTATTCCCTTGCTCATCAGTATTGCGGTCGAGTGCAAGTTACCATCCGAAAAGCTTGTTAAGGCCAAGAATACCTGCACGGGCCAGGTCATATCTTTCTACCGGCTTTGTTCCCGCGTTGGGGTCTTTCATTATCTTTTCATGGAACAGTTTTGCCATGAACAGTTCCACATTACTCCGGTGTTCGATAAGCGGAGGTATGTAATCGGGCCGGTAGGGGATAAGGGAAGCGGAAAGATATTTCTCCGCGTCAATAATATCTGCCGTCAGATTCACAGAGATTTTTTCCGGACCCTGAAGCCGTTTGAATTCCGTTTCAACCGTGAGAACAGGCGGAAGTTCAGTATCTGTTGACACTGTTTCTTCAGTTACTGGCACTGAATGCCTGTCAGCCATGACCGGGATTACATCCGGGGCATTCTCTGTAAGCTTTTCCACCCGGCTGTAAGCTTGCTCTCCAGCCCTGCTGTACTGTAATGGAAGGGGCGACTCTATGGTAAGTGTATCTATTGCCCGTGCATATGGTATTTCCTGTTTCCGCGGGAGTATGAGCATCAGCGAAATGACAATGGCAACTGTTGCAGCGGCGCCGAGGGAGACAAGAGAAATCCTTAGTATCCTTTCAGCGGGAGTTGATCTCTTTAACCTCGACTTGTGTCTGTAGATTACTTCCGGTGCTCTCAGCTTCATTGCCATCCACAGGTCGTGAGACTTTTTTCTGGCATTGTCCGTGGCCACGATCAGCTCAAGATCGGCTGACAGTTCGGGGCTGATATCCTTCTCAAGTTTAGCTACACAGAGATTATCGAATTGTGAATCGTCGATTTCCTTTACTGATCTGAACAACGATCGCTTGTTTTTAAAAACCAGGTTGGGGGCTTTAAGTGAAACGGAATCAAGACCTTTAAGTTCTTCCTTCAGATCGGGATTATCATCGAGGAAAGCCATAAGTTCTTCCGACTGGCGTTCGTTCAGGTTTCTGTCGAGCCAGTCGGTGATCCATATTTCATAATTTGAACGGTCGGGTTTCATTCAGATTACTGATTCTATTTTCACTATAAAGTTTCTGAGGGCCACTCTGCCCCTGTATAAATTAATTTTTACCTGTGCCTCGGTCATTCCGCTTATCTCGCTTATTTCGCGGTAGCTGTATCCCTCATAGTCGCGCAGGAGCACAAGCGACCTCTGGTGTTCGGGAAGCCTGTCGAGCGCAAGATGAAGGATCTCGTTCAGATCACTGTATTGAGTTTCGGAAAGGAAGTCATGGTAATCGCTTTCTTCAATTCTTGTCATTCTGCTTTCCTTTCTGATGATGTCGATCATAGTGCGGTATGCTGTTTTAAAAAGCCACGACCTGACAACCGGATATTCAATTTCTTTCTGTAAGGTTTCTCCATAATTTCTCCCATGTATCCTGCACAATATCGTCTGCCCGGTCTTCATCCTTAAGGTTTCCAAGGATAAAGCGGTAAACGGAATCAGAAAACTCTTCAACAGATCTGTTATATTCCTTTACGGTCATAAAACTCAATACATGATAAAGACGGGTGAAAATGGGAAAAGTTACGGGAACAGTTGTAACAAAAAAATATAAGGGCTCAGGGCGCAGGGCTCAGGGCACAGGGCGCAGGGCTCAGGGCTCAGGGCACAGGGCACAGTTTCACTGACTCTCATGCCGGGCCTCAGGCCGTTCCCCGTTCGAGGTCATGTCGCCCCTACGGGGCTAAAAACCTGATAAAATGATACCGTTTCACTCCTCAGCCTGCACGACCTGTGCTCCGTGCCCCGTGCTGAACTATTCTTTACACTGATACACCTTCACCCAGTCGACCTCCATGGTGGTCATACTGCTGACTGGAGTTTCAACGCCGCCTGCCAGCAGGAGGTACATTGGTTCATGCGGGATGTCGGAAGTCTGGCGGGCGATTTCTATTCCGTTTATTTTCCACACGAGTGAATCGCGGGTCCATTCAAGAGTATAAATGAAAAAGTCGTTGGCATATTTTGGACGGATGGACGATTTTGAAAAGCGTCCGGGATCAGCCACGAAGTCAGTCCACACCTTATTTTTCGATGTACGGCAGATATCTATGTGAGGGGTTATCCTATCTGACAGCATCCAGAAATTATTTCTTGCTGCCGGGTTGCCAAGCTTTATCTTGGCTGAGAAGACGCCGTATTTCTGCCTGAAGCTTTTTCCGGTAGTTACAATTCCTGAAGTGAAGCCGAATTCTTTGGTCCGGAAACCGGTTGTGGTCGACCACATCTTTCCTGTTGTCTTTTCCGGTTTGGTATGTATCTTTAGCAGGCTGTTTCTTTGTTCCACGTTTGCCGGTGTATAGGCATGCAGGTCGTTTTCCACCGAATAATTATCCTTCAGGAGTTTATCACCCCAGTAAAAATTTGTGATCCATTTTCCGGTATCGAGTGAATCGCCATTGAAATCGTCGGCGAAAGTCAGTTCATATTTTTTCAGCTCATCGAATTTATTTGAATCCTTTACCTTGAAATACCATATAATGTCCTCATTTTTCTGAAGATTTCGGTATTCCTGAAGGTCTTTGAACTCCTGGGTCTTTTCAAAGCGTTTTTTGTCGAGCAGGTAGCTTTTCCTGTCCTTGAATTCCTGTGTTGCCAGGTAGTCTTTTAGCTCATTATACCTTTTAAGGCGTGCCGAGCCGTCGATATTCAGGAAGTTGGCATATTCCTTCGATGCCTTGAACTTGTAATAGTCTTTGATATCGGGGCTTTCCTTAAGGCGTTTGTATTCCATCAGCTTTTTGTATTCCTCCGAATCCTTGAAAGTAATGGGCTTCATATTCTTTTTTGCAAGGAATTCGGGACTGTTGATGAATTTCCCGAGTTCTTCGAATCTCTCGATTGCCTTTGACCTGGGCATTTCCTTTTTTGCTTTCCGGAAAGCTTTAATCTCCGGATCCTTTCGCAGGGATTTGTATTCAATGAACTTTCTGTATTCGTCGGTATCCTTGAAGGTAATCGGCTTCATTTTCTGCCTCTGTCTGAAGGTATTCGACTTGATAAAATTCTCGAGTTCCTCGTAATCCCTTATTTTGTCTGATCCGTCGAGTTCCCTGAACCGCTTCAGCATATCGCCGGAGACAGTCTTGAAATACATGACAATATCCTTTGCCTTTTGCATCGACATGAATTCCTTTTCCCGGGAGAATTCTTCAGAATTTTTGTAGTTAAGTGACTCTATTTCCTTTTTCTTCTGAGCGAAAGCCGTTGAATTCACCAGTTCATGGAGCCTGGTATATTTATCGAGAAGTTCCGATACGGCGAACGACTTCAATTTTTCATATTCGTCGCTCAGCATTTTTTCAGCCTGTTCGATCTTTGAAGTTGAGGGGATCAATCCAAGAAGTAGCCTGAGACTTGACATTTCAGATTTTTTTTATCAATTGGTTAAAGATAAATAAACTTGTATAATAACGTTCGCCGGGCACAATTATTTGATCGGGAGGAAGAAATCGGGCAGGCAGGGAGCTGGTCGGGTGTCACAGGCCATTTGTATACTGAGAATCAACCCGGACTTTCTAAGAATCAGATACAGTTTCTAAAAAATTAATACTTTTACTCTTTCACATATCATATCTCACGATGGCACTTGTTCATGAACTGGAAAAAAGCGGCAACTGGCTGTTCAGGCGGAGGAGCTGGCTTCCCGTAGTTTTCATTGCCGCCGGAATAGCGGCATTGTATCTTACTAACCGGCAGGCGATCATCTTCAATCTGACGCCCGAACTCCTTTTCCTGGGAGTCAGCCTGCTTGGAGAGGCTGTCAGGGTTTACACCGTGGGACATGCCGCGAAAAACACTTCCGGGCGAAACACCGTGGCAGGACAGATAGCTGATGAGTTAAATACCACCGGGATCTATTCCCTTGTAAGGCATCCGCTTTACATCGGTAATTTCCTGATGTGGCTGGGTCCGGTGCTGTTCGTGAGGTCGCCGGTCTTCCTGATAATTTTTATTCTTGTCTACTGGCTTTATTATGAAAGGATAATCTTTGCCGAGGAGCAGTTTTTAAGAAAGAAATTCGGGGATGCCTACGACATTTATTCAGAAAAAGTCAGGGCGGTTCTGCCACGGATCAAAGGATTTGTAAAACCCTCACTGTCCTTTTCTCTCAAAAGCGTTCTTAAGCGGGAATACAACAGTTTCATTAATATCTTCCTGATATTCACACTGCTTGACCTTTTCAGGAACTATTTCCTTTCAGAAAGGATTTATATTACCCCCATGTGGATTTACATGACAGTTCCAGCTCTTATCATATGGCTGGTGATCAGGCTGATCCACAAGAAAACCGGCCTTCTGAAGGAAGATGACAGATGAAGTTCGTCAGTCCCTGCTGCCTCCCATGAAGATCATTATGTAATACAGGAGTGTTGCCAGTGAGCCAAGAGCAGCAACCACATAGGTGTACGCAGCCCATTTGAGAGCATCCTGCGCCATTCCGTGATTCATGGATGAAGTTATTCCTGCAGACGACAGCCACACGAGAGCCCGATGGCTGGCGTTAATCTCCACCGGAAGCGTGACAAAACTGAAGAGCGTTGTTAAAGCGAAAAGGATTATTCCAGCAAGTAAAAGCCCCGGGAAGCTGTTTACCAGGATAACTCNNTACCAGGATAACTCCTGCAAGAAGCACCCACTGTACCCATTTTGATGCAAAGCTGACGGGGGGCACCAGTTTTGACCTTAATCCCAGCCATGCATAGGCTGTTGCATGCTGAACGGCATGACCGGTCTCGTGAGCTGCAACCGCGGCAGCGGCAATGCTCCTGCTGTTGTACACATCCTGGCTGAGGTTGATGGTCTTCTTTTCAGGATTGTAATGATCGGTAAGGCTTCCCTGTACCGATACAACCTGTACATCATAGACTCCGTTGTCGCGAAGCATTTTTTCAGCAACGTCGCGGCCTGTCAGGCCTCCGTCGGTAGGTATCTTTGAATATTTCTTGAATTTCGATTTAAGGGTGGCGCTGACGATCCAGCTAAGGATCATGAATGCGATGAAAATTAACCAGATATTCATATTCGCGTGTGTTGGTTCCATAGTTTTTAATTATTCTTTGTTTCTGATATTATCAAAACTCATTCCAAATGCCTTTCAGGCAGGGGAAGGAAGTCATTTTGTCAGGTGCCCTGTGCCCTGCCCCTTTCGTCTACCGAAAAGATACCTGAAGCATCCGTTAAGAAAAATACCTGAAAACGGATAGGGTAAAGGTACGGCCATCCGGTCATAGGGATGAAGGAAACTTTAATAAGATTAGTTTGTACGCGATGTGCTTGTTCATTGAATTAATTTTACTCTAACTTCCTATGAATCATATTATAATTGGACTTTTATTGTTAGCAATAGGTAATTCTTATGTTAACAACGATAATTCCACACAGCTTGCAGAGAAAGTATATTTGCATACCGACCGGGTTAGTTATACCCCGGAAGATGATATATGGTTTAAAGCTTATGTTATTGATCCTTCAACCAACAAACTTTCGGTAAACACCAACAAGCTCTATGTTGAGCTTATTGCACCCGATGCAAAGATCATCCGGAAACGGACAGTCAGGATTGAAAACGGCACCGGACACGGAAATTTCCAGCTTAACGATACTATTCCTTCAGGAAGGTACAGAATAAGAGCATACACTAATTTTATGAGAAACTATGATGAACATTTCTTTTTCCTTAAAGAAATCACCATCATAAGTCCTTATGATGAAGCAGAGGGACTGAAAAAGACAATAAAGCCTATTGACAACAAGATAGATGTCACATTCTTCCCCGAAGGAGGATCACTTGTTGATAATGTCACTTCCAGGATAGCGTTCAAAGCTGTAAATGCTCTGGGCAAAGGATCTGATGTCACACTAAAACTATATTCCCCTTCGGGAGAACAGCTGGCCGTATTTAAAAGCATTCACAAAGGAATGGGATATTTCAATATTCAACCCGGCTTCGGGAATACTTATTACGCGGTTGTCCAAAGTGATGATTCTACAGAAACAAGAGCCTCACTACCACAAAGTTTCCCGACAGGTTTGGTTATCCGGGCACACATAAACAATGAAAAAGACCTGATCCTGACAGTAAGAACAAATGAAGCCACACTTCCATTGCTTAAGGGCGTTGATCTTTCTGTTAGCATCTCTTCAAGGAACCTGATTAATAAACAAACCAAAATCAGAATCAACTCTCTTGTAAACCATTTTTCAATTCCACTTGAGAGCATGCCTGACGGTATAATAAGAGTGACATTATCCGGAGCAGAGGAACTGCCTCTTTGCGAAAGGCTTGTTTTTCTTCAGAAAAATAGCGATGTAAAGCTTAATATTACTCCAGATAAACAAGTTTATAAACCCCGAGAGAAAATAACTGCAGAAATATCACTTTCGAGCGATTCGACTTTCTCGGGAACAGGTGAATTCTCATTTTCAGCCGCCGAAGAGCAATTCACCGACAATTCTTCTCCGTGGCCCGCGTCCATCGCATCGTGGTTTCTGCTTGAATCAGATGTTCGCGGGAAGGTTGAAGAGCCTTCATATTATTTTGATCCGGATAATAAGAACAGGCTCAGGGATCTCGATATACTTCTTATGACTCAGGGATGGCGGGACTTCAGCTGGAAATATGATTCATTGTCCTCATTCAGTCATGAAGCCGGTTTTACAATTTCCGGGAATGTGAAAAGAACTGTAAATAACAAACCGGTAGAAGGTGCAAGGGTAAGTCTTGGCCTTTTTTCGAATTATTCCAAAGATTTCTTATCTGCAAATACTGATACGGATGGTTCATTCAGGTTTGAAGATCTCATTATTACCGGATTAACAGAAGCAACCTTATCATCTACAGATAATAATGACAAGGCACTGGGAAGAATTTCTGTCGATCCTGTGATATATGAGCCACCCGCTATTGAAGAAATCAATGCCGATACAATTGAATTATCCCTTAATACAAAAGATTACTCTTCCCTGCATCAGGAAGTAGCTTTCAGGCTTAATGATCTAAAGAAGTACAAACTTAGTGATACCCTGAACCTTGGTGAAGTATTCATTACTGCAAAACGACCTGAAACGGCTCAGGAGGTAAGAGTAAAGGAGAGCAGGAGCGTTTATTCTACTCCTGACAAAGAAATCAAGGTTTCAGAGGTCGCGGAAAACTACATTGGAGATGTTTTTAATTTCATTGCGGGCAAGATTGCCGGAGTCAGTGTTGTAAGGGGCCAGGATCCATGCAGCATATATTACCCGGATGATGCTGATGTATTTATTCATGGGCAGTTTATCCTGGAAACGAAGAATTGTGGTTTTGGGAAAACTGTTATTTTAAAACGGGGGGCTTTGGTTCTGCTCGACGGGTATGAGGTAATTCCGGAAAATCTGTCAACTGTACTGGCTCTGCCAATGAATATAGTTGACAGGATAGATGTTCTGAATGCATCACCACTTTATGGAATGCGGGGCGCGAACGGGGTACTGAATATCATTACAAAGACAGGAATAAGAATGTCATCTGAAAAACCTTCACCGAATTATATCCACACTGTTGTAAACGGATATGATATGCCAAGGATCTTCTATTCTCCAAACTATGAAAACAAAATGGAACAGACCTTCCTTCCGGACTACCGGTCGACTATTTTCTGGGAACCTGACATAACAATTGAAAAAAGCAGCAAACCAAGGCTGCAGTATTTTAATGCAGGCAATCCGGCAAAAATCAGCATAGTGGTTGAAGGTGTTACTCAGGAGGGAATTCCTTTGTCCGGTAAAGCCAGCTATGTAGTTGAATAAAGACGCCGTCAGGCTTAAGCATAAATGCAGATTGGTGTTGAGGGGAGAAGAAAATGAAGGGGAGAATAAGAAAAGCGCAGAGTACAGGGCACAGGGCGCAGGGCACAGGGCACAGGGCACAGGGCGCAGGGCACAGGGCACAGAGCTCAGGGCGCAGAGCGCAGAGTACAGGGCACAGGGCACAGAGCGCAGGGTATGCAAGACCGCAAGACAATGTATTATGTATTATAGGCGATAGATTATGTATTACTCTGAAAGGTAGTTAATACAGATTGCCGATGCCGGGGAAGAAATCAGGAAAGGAAAGTGCTTTTACGAGAATTCACGATATAGATTTATAGCAGATATGTTACTGGTATGGCAAACCGCGATAGCGGTTAAAGGAAGAAACCGTGAAGCGGTTCAATTTTAATAACCTCCGGTGCAACCGGAGGCTGGATGCCCCCTATGATGTAAAGCCCTGAAGGGGCGAAAGAACGGTGTGCGGCACGCGGCTTGCGGCACAGGGCACAGGTCGTGCAGGTCGTGCAAGACAATGTATCATGTATTATGGGCGATGTATAAACAATTGAACCAGTGAATATTTTTGTGTAAATGAGTAGCTATTGGATTTATTTTTTAGAAAGTTGATGAATTTTTAAAATTTCATCGTCGGTAAGTGTACGGTTAAAGACAGCTATTCCCCCTATTTGCCCTTTGAAGAAATTTCCCATTCCGTTTTCCAGCCGAACAGCTCCAACGGTAAAGTCGGAGCCGTTATTCCCCATTCCATCGGGGTAATAGTAGGGATTTTTTGACTGGAATAGGCCTTCCGGATACCCTTCAAACCCCTGGGTGTTATTTATTAACTCCAGGTCCCTTTCTTCCAATACGCCATTCAGGTACGAACGAATGAATTCTCCATCGTAGGTAAACGCGATACATTCCCATTCATTGGGAGTTACTTCCTGTTTGCTTGCGGAGTAATCAATAGAATAGGGGAATGGTGGGGTGGCTCCTCCCTTTTTTGACACGTGTCCGCACACCTGATTCCTGCCATTGTAATGGGGTAACGAGACGAACAACCCGTATTGGCGTTTGCCTCCTTCTTCGTATTCGTTCCACATGCCGGCCACAAAACCGGTTTGTTCCCCCGTCCATTTTACCCAAGCGACGACTGTAACTTCGTTGGTTTTTATGTTCAACCCTTGCGTCTCTTCGTATGGGATGTATAGATACTGGGTTCCATTAAGTAAAAGTGAATAGTCTGATACGGGACCCTCGGCCATGAATTCCGGACTGTTTTCTTGACCACACAGTAGTTGTAACTCTGCTTCTCCTTTCGATACGAGTTGCTTCTTCCCGGCCGAAAAATCCCAGAAAGCAACCAATCCCGGCGTTGAAAGTACTTCCGATTTGACTTTATTTTCCGATCTGCAGGAAAACAAGAACAACAGGGCGCTGATACAGATTAAATAGTATCTCATAGGTTTTATTAATTAATGTTACAAGTGATATACTTTATTTAGTTCAGTGGCTTTGTTTTCTGAAATCATCGTCGGGGAAGCCGGCAAATTATGTGATTCAGCACCACGGGGTTGCTATATTTCCGGTATATTCTCAAC
>MTKW01011168.1_pt1 | contig 13361 bp, 15 predicted proteins | sample 1042761 | NCBI WGS metagenome assembly MTKW01 (sample SAMN06205366, study PRJNA360243) | anaerobic digester metagenome | biome: Wastewater treatment plant; feature: Anaerobic digester sludge; material: sludge; isolation source: anaerobic digester fed with sludge from wastewater treatment plant ...
CAAATATTTGGTATCATATCCGCCAAGACCATTAATCTTCATGGTATTCCTCATATAATAAGCGTTACTCGAGATATTACTATTCGAAGAAAGGTTTTAGAAGCTTTGAAATTAAGCGAAGAACGTTACCATTCCCTATTTGAAAATATGATTGATGGATATGCTTATTGTGAAATGGTATATACCGAACAGAATCAACCGGTCGATTTTATCTATCTCGAAGTGAATAAATCATTTGAACGTTTGACCGGCCTTGAAAACGTTGTAGGAAAACCGGTTAGTGAAGTAATTCCAGGCGCCCGAGAAATGAATCCTGAATTATTTGAGGCTTATAACCGAGTCGCTTTGAGTGGTAAGTCAGAAAGTTTTGAGATTTTCTTTAAACCTTTGAATATTTGGTTTGATATATCTGTCTTCAGCCCTTCTATAGGTTTTTTTGTCGCTGTCTTCGAAAATATCACCGACCGGAAAAAAGTCGAGGAAGAATTACAACATCTTGCTTCAATTGACGGATTAACAGGAATATATAACCGCCGCTTCTTTATTGAAGCGTGTGAAAACGAATTAACCCGATTTCATCGTTATGGAAAAACCTTTACGTTTTTAATGATGGACATTGATAACTTTAAATCTATAAATGATCAATATGGTCATCTCTCTGGAGATCAGGTTTTGCAATCCTTTGTTAAAACCATCGAAAACGAAATCCGCAATGTTGACTCCTTGGGAAGAATGGGTGGAGAAGAATTTGGAATATTACTCATAGAAACCCCAGTTAAAGAAGGCTTAAAAACCGCCAAAAGAATTCAGAATACTTTACAAAATAAAAAAATACAACTTAACTCTGATCAAAGCATAACCACCAAAGTCAGTATGGGTCTAACTGAGGTTAATTCTGAAGACACCAATTTTGATTCGATTATTTCCCGGGCAGATCGAGCTCTTTATAAAGCAAAAAATTTAGGGAAAAACCGTATTGAGGTCTCTGAATAAATATCCTGCAAAAACAAGTGTAAATAATGATTTTAACACCGAAAAGCTGCATGGGGATCTTTTCCCCAGTTCAACAGCACACGAGGAAGCCCCTCCTTAAAGCCTGACCACTTTTTTATTTAATTCTTCCTCAGGAAAAACCAACTAATAACTTGTCTACTATCTTTTTTACCTCTGGATTTTCATATTCTTCAATCTTTCCAGCGTCGCAATACTCTGAAAGAACGGGATCAATTGGAAGCTCACCTAAAAATGGAATCTGAAGCTGAGTGCTGATATCCTTCCCTTTGGGTTGTCCAAAAGGATAAATGATTTCCTGACATTTTGGACATTGAATGTAACTCATATTTTCCACCAATCCTAACACCGGCTTTTGCAGTTGTTGAACCATATGAATGGCTTTTTTAACAACCATAAAAGCCAGGTCTTGAGGGGAAGAAACAATCACTGTTCCATCCAACGGCATACTTTGTAAAACAGTAAGTGGAACATCGCCAGTTCCCGGCGGCATATCAAGGATAAGAAAATCCAAATTAGACCAAAGTACCTCATTCCAAAAGTCCTGGATGGCCTTGCTCAGAAGTGGCCCACGCCATATAACTGGTTGGTCTGGCCTTTCCAATAAAAGGTTGATGGAGATAACCTGTATTTTATATTTTTCAGTTTCCACTGGAAATATTCCAGCTTCTGAGACCGGGGGTCGGATATGAACAATCCCAAACATAGTAGGAACACTAGGCCCGGTTATATCAGCATCCATAATTCCAACCTTAAGCCCTCTTCGGGCCATTTCTACTGTCAACAACGCCGAAACTGAGCTTTTCCCTACTCCTCCCTTACCGCTCATAACCGCTATCGTTCGATTAATGTTTGGATTCAGTTCCATAGATGGCATCTCCTCATTTTTTAGTTTTAAAAAAATTTAAAATTTCATCCTGAAAACCCACGGGCTTGATAAATCAAGTCCCTACCAAAGAATTTAAAATTGTAGAGGCACAATGCATTGTGTCCATTCTTTAATTAATGTAGCGACCTGCCAAGGTATGTCGAATTTCGTGTTTATATTCACATTTGGTGTCGTTTATCATCATAAAAATCTATCCTGAAATCTCATCAAATGGATTCTTTAATCGGTCATCCTGAGCCCTCACTTTTCCGAGGGCGTGAGGATCTCATCTGACACCACCAGCGTCATCCTGAGCCCTCGTTTTTCGAGGGCGTGAGGATCTCATCTGACACCACCAGCGTCATCCTGAGCCCTCGTTTTTCGAGGGCGTGAGGATCTCATCTTTTTAGGTTTTTTATTCTTTATAAATACTTTAAAGGATGGGATTCTCACGTCGCATAGGACGCTCCTCAGAATGACGGAGCAGTAAAAAACTCAAATCCCCCTAACTCCCCTATCTAAAGGGGGAAATATTTTTTCCTCGCCCCTTCGTGGGAGAAGGCCAGAGGGGGTAACTCATTTTTCATCCTCATTTGGTGCTACTAAGCAGCATGAAAGTCTATCCGGTAAATTTTTTTAAAAAATCAATACTTTGTATGACCCCTTCACGATCAAGCTCCGGTTCTAATGACAGGTACTTTGCATAATGATCAGCTTTCATTTGTTTAAATATTTCTTGATAAGGGATATCCCCATTCCCCAAAACTGACAGTTGATACGTGCCATTTTTATGTTCGAAATCCTTGATATGCAAATTAAAAAGGTGAGATTTAATAATTTCATATTCGTCGACTAAGGGAGCATCGGAGTATTCTTTTACCCAATCAAACTCCATAGAACGATAACTATTCCCCACATCCCAGAGTAATCTTAAGTAATGGTTTTTCATGGTACTGGTTAAATGAAAAGTCATTGTACCACGAGGTAAATAAGAAAAAGGACAATTTTCTATAACCAATGGTATTTGATTTTTTTCCGCAATTTGCACTGGTTTGGTGAGTTTGTCTGCAATGTCAGATATAAGCTGAATCGCTCGGGTAGGTACTTTTTCCTTTTCGATTCGGAAAGGAAATATTCGAATGCAATCGGCACTGATTCTTTTTCCAATATCAATACACCATTCTAATTTATTGAGATGATTTTCGTAGGTATCATCATAGGTCAAAAAACNNGGTGCTGGACAAGCAAGAAACCCGAAGATGATATTTATTAATGGTCTGTGCCATTCGATCCACTTCATCATGAGTGAGGTCTTCTATGGTTTTTCCCCATAATGAGTGGATTTCAAGATACTGAAAACCCCATTTATATGCCTGAAATACCGCCTTATCAAAATCCATGTCGATCTGATCCGTAATTATAGCTTTTTTCATCTTATTATCTCCTTATAATAAATTATAAAGTCATCCCTCATTCTTCCCTATTCACATTCTTACGCATAAAATATTGATAATTTTGGTAACTCAAGCGCTTTATTTTTTTATTCGCTAAAAGATCATCAATAAATTCCCAGTTTAAATGTGCTTTTCTTAAAAAATCACGAATGGCGTCTTCACGCATGGGATGTACTGATATAATAGCCAAAAAATCTTCTTCAACTTTTTCTCCAATAGTAAAATCATTCCCCTCATAATTAATAAGAAGCTCGACTTTTGGGATTTTATTATTCCGGGTATAGATTTGATAGGCACTAAAAAAAACTTTTTCTTCTGGAAAGGTGACCCATTTTTTAACCGGCGGTCGGATGGGAGCTGAAATAAATGCGGTCGTTACCTTGAGTTCACCAAGGAACTGAGCAATTGATTCTATATTCTCCTCTGAATCATTCAATCCCCTCACTAACATTGATTCAGTAATAATCTGACCAGTAAAATTTTTGGCAAAAGTTTTCAAACCAAAGATAAATTCCTGCCAATTTAACTCAACAACAGGTTGGTTTACCCGTTTCCAAACAGCCGGGAATCCACTGTCAATTTTAAGAGAAACTAAGTCACAGTTTGCTAAAGAATTTCTTGTTCGTTCATTTCTCAGCAAAGAGCCATTGGTGATCACGGCAATTTTTACCTTGAGGTCTTGAAGCAAATCGATGGTTTCACCAAGATTTTTATCCAAGGTTGGTTCGCCATCGGCAACAAAGGTCAGATAATCAATCTTTTCATTTTTTTCCAATAATCTTTGCAGCTTCTCCTGAACCGAGTGAAATATTTGCTTTGGTGGATAATAGTCGGCAGTTTTTAAATGTTGATACTGTGTTTCTCCTAATTGGCAATATACACAGTTATAAGGACAATGTTTAAAAGGGATGTTATTAATACCCAGACTTCTTCCTAACCGCCGTGAGGGTACCGGTCCAAAAACTATCATCTTAGCCTACTCTTTCTTTGAATATCCATAATCAAACACTTTTCTTTAAATCTCAAAACCATTCAACCTTGGTTCCGACTCCGGTATCAATACAATCGGGTTCAAAGATTTCATGAGCAAAGTCAATACCAGTAAAACCAGTACAATGACAAGGAGCAATTTTTTTGACTCCCATTTTTTTTAAATTTTGAAAAATTGACTGTATCTCATCATCTTCGCTGTGGCAAAGATGAAATCCGCCCAAAGCCGCACCAACAGTTTGACCTGTAACATCTATTGCAGTTGATATCATTTTTTCCAATCCCGGATGGCAACATCCTCCGATAAAAAGGGCCTTCTCGCTGCCTCGAGCAGCTAATCCTTGTTCAGGAATAATACCTTCAATTTCACCAGTAGAAAAAAGCTCGGGCAGAACTTCCATTCCTTTGATTACCTCTTTTAATAATACTCTCGGGGCTGGAAAATTTTCTCGAAAAGCTGAGGAAAAAGAAGGAAGGATTAAAACTTCCAAATCATTTCGAAAAGACTCGGTTGTCTTTATTCCGCCAACATGGTCATAGTGCTCATGAGAAAGAATTACCTTTTCAATAGAAGTTGGGTCAATGTTAAGTCGTTTCATGTTATCTAGTAAAAGAGGTCCACTTTCTCCAGTATCAAAAAGTACTCTTCTCCCTTGATGATTTTCAATCAGACAAGAAAAACCGTGAGAAGAAAGGAGATCATCTCGCATTGAACGATTGTCATATAAAATTGTCACTGTAAAGAGTGGGTGTTGCATCTTATTCACTCCGTTCGGGAATTGACTGTTTGGAAGAAATTTACAAACTGATTCCATATGTTCATTATCTGCTGAGAAAAAATGTTCTTTGGATTATATTCATAAGTAGACAAACCAATGGTCATTGACTTTACAACATCATCACTAAAGGGGATTTCAGCTACTAAAGGAAGGTTATTATCCTGGCAAAATTTCTTAATTTTATTGGTATTTTCTAAACTTAAATCAGATTTATTCACCACTACCCATGCTTCTATCTGGAAATGTTTGACTAAAGCCCATATTCTTTCCAAATCATGAATTCCACTTAAAGTGGGTTCGGTCACTAAAAGAGCTAGATCACAACCGGTGATACTGGCTATCACTGGACAACCAATGCCGGGCGCACCATCGATAAATATGAATTCAACCCCATTTTCCTTGGCATATTTTTCCGCTTTTTCACGGATTGCTGTAACCATCTTTCCGGAGTTTTCACCACCTGGTAGTAATCTCCCGTGATAGAGATTATTTTTCCACCGGGTTTTCGATGCCGACAGGAAGCCACTGGTATGAGGTTCCATGGTAATGGCTTCAATTAGACAAAGGTAAGCACAAAGGCCACAACCCTCACACTTTATTGGATTAACATATGGATAATCAAACGAAAGAGATATAGCATCAAACTGACAGGGGCCTAAACAAGCTAAACACTGCTGGCACCGATCGGGATGGACCAGAGCTTTTTTGCTGGTAACAAAAGACTGATGAAAAAACTGTTCGGGATCAGCAACTAATGCTAAGTTGGGAGCATCAACATCAGCATCGACAAGAACCGCTCTTTTTTTTGCTAATGATGCCAATGAGGCGGTTACTGATGTTTTACCGGTTCCACCCTTCCCGCTTAGTATTGCAATTTGTTTCATAGTTAAAACCTCTCTAAGCACAATAGTTTATTTTTATTTCGAAAACCCCACGAGCTTGATAAATCAAGTCCCTACCAAAGAATTTTAAAAAGGTGCCATCCGGATTGGTGCTTTCCCGCGTGAGGATCTCATCTTGAAATTTTTTCTTTTATCCCTTAATTCTTTTTTCATTCGCTCCCTCTCCCATTCTCCCCCTCGCCCCCTCAGCCTTTATCGTGCCCGATTAATGTAGTGACATGCCGTGGTGTGTCGAATCTTGGACTTGCACCCTCATCCTGACCTTCTCCCATTTTTTTCTTTTTTCCTCTCCCCTGGTGGGAGAGGATTAAGGTAAGGGGGGAAACTTGGTCAAGATAGAAACGAAGCCTAACTCTGAGTTCCGATCTTTTTAAAAATAGCAAGAAGATCATGTACATAATTATTTTCACCATCTACGAGGGTCATACCTTGGGCATATCTTTCACCTATCGATCTTTCAAATGGTATCCTCCCTAAAATATCTATACCCTGTTCTCGACAATAAACCTCGGTTTTATTTCCGTCTAAACCCTGTTTATTAATTATGACTCCAAATGGAATATGAAGCTCTTCGATAGCGGCAACTGCCATTTTAAGATCCGAGAAGCCAAAAGGTGTAGGCTCAGTAACCAACAAACAATAGTCAGTACCTTCAACAGCTGCTATGAGTGCACACCCGGTTCCAGGTGGACAATCGATAATAATAACTTGATTCGGTTCTTGGGGAAGATTCTTTTTTAAAACATTAATAACCACAGGAGATCTTGGCTCCCCAATATTCAGAATTCCTCGTCGAAAATCAATACCATCCGAGGTTTTCCCCTTATCAATAGTACCTTTTACGGATTCATCTTTTTCAATAGCTGCTTGAGGACAAACAACCCGACATCCTTGACAACTATGGCAAAGCTCCGGGAAAAAAAGTATTTTCTTGTTCACCAAAGCCAACGCACTATAAGCACAAAATTCAACACATTTTCCACAACCATCGCATCGATCATCTATCACCAAAGGAGTAAACGAGGTGACGATTTGGTTCTCAAAAAAGTCGGGTTTTAAAAAAAAATGAGCGTTTGGTGCTTCTACGTCTGCATCAAGAAATATCACCGATTTTGATCGTGAAATAACTTTTGCCAAACTCGTCGCGATGAGGGTTTTCCCAGTTCCTCCTTTTCCACTGGCTACCGCAATTTTCATGATGGTGTTATACCTTCACGAACCATATTTGTCCCACATTGAGGACACTTAACCTGAAAACAGGGGATGCCTGGTTGATGTGGAACTTTGGTTCCGCATTGTGGACATACGCAGCTCCCACCCGGACCGGCACCTGCTCCACCTCCTCGTCCTATTCCTCTTCCTCCACCACCTGAAGATCGATTTCCTAATCCACGCATCGTTTTATCCTCCTTTTCAACTATTTCAAACCAAAATGAGAAGAAACATTTGCTTGAGTTGTAGGAGTCAACTTTCCATTTTTAAAATCATTGAGTACCGATTCTCCTGTCCCGCTATTATTAATATAGACTTTAATTCCTGCTTCATTCAGAACTTTTGATGCATTGGGGCCCATATTTCCTGTTAATACCGCTTTAACTCCTCGATCCACCATAAATTGAGCGGTTTGAATTCCAGCTCCACCCCCCGCCGAAACCTGTGGATTGGGAATGGCTTCCACCTCATTGGTTTCATTATCAACAATTAAAAAATATTGGCATCGGCCAAATCTGGGATCGAGGTCATCTTTAAGTGTCTTTCCTTGAGAAGTAATTACGATTTTCATTGTGTATCCATCCTTCCTTAATCAATTTGTGAAAAGGAATTTACTCTCACACTTGCCCAATTAACTTTTCCATATCGGTGATAAGAGAGCTACTCCTTTCTCTTTTCAACTATAATGGGAAAAGATCAGCCTCTCTTCTCAATTCTTCAATGTCACCGCTATTTATAAATTCAAGAATCAAGACCTAACCCCGGGAGCTTAACCGTGGTGATGATCACAATCTCCATTTCCTGAACCATGTTCATGAGTACAGGAACTTTCGCCAGCAATGAGAGTCCCTTTCTGTAATTGTTCAATAACTGCATCAATTGGTCCTTCTGCACCAAGATAGACATCAATTCCTACTTCTTGAAAGAGATTTTGTGCCCGAGGGCCCATGCCTCCGGCTACGATCGCATTAACTCCACCTTTATGAAGATATTGAGGCAGAAATCCTGGTTCATGACCGGGATTCTCAATAACTTCTTGAGCTAAAACTTTCCCATCTTCTAAATCAATAATAGTATAGGAAGTGCAACGACCAAAATGAGGTGATACCTGGTCTCCATCGGTTGATATCGCAATTCTTTTCATTAAAAAACCTCCAATACTAGGGTATGAAGAGAGAGGGAGACCCCTCTCTCCTTTTTATTCTATATATTATCTTTTGGGGCGCTTTTCTGAAGTTCTTCAATTCGCTTATCGATTTGTTCCAGCTGTTGTTTGAGAATTTCAGCCTGTTCTTTTAATACTTCTGCTTCTTCCTGTGGACTTGTTGGCGGTGGAACATTTCCCCAAGCAGGTCCAAATGGCGGATTATAATATTGGGCTCTTGCCCATCCGGGAAATCCGGTAGCGTAATACCAATGTCGCCACCCAAGACCGCCCCCACGGCCAAACCAACCACGTCCAAATCCAAATCTTCCAAATGTTGGATTCATGTATCCTGGTACATCATAACCAGCACAATATCCAGCTGCTCTCCCCGTCATGGGCCCCATGCCCATTGGTCCGGTTCCATCTCCTCTTGGCATATCAAAATACCTCCTTTATTCAATCAATAATAATTGCCTCTCGGTGAATAATAATATCCCATTGGTCCTACTAAAGGATAACCATACTGGACTCTTGCCCATCCGGGAAATCCGGTAGCGTAATACCAATGTCGCCACCCACGACCTCTCCCCCGACCAAACCGATCCAGAAAATGTCCACCGAAATACCTAGGTGAACCTCCTAACCAAAACTGGTTACGATGTGGGCCAAGAGAGGTTACACAATAACCTCTTCCCCATCCAGTCATCGGTCCTAAACCCAAAGGTCCGGTGCCATCAAGTCCGGGCATTTCATACACCTCGCTTTTATTGCTATTGAAAACCATTTTCATTTATAAAAGAAAAAAAAATCTATGATTTATTCAGCTGACAGTTTTCACATAAGCCATAAAATTGAATAAGGTGCTTGTAAATCTGGAAATGGTATTTCTTAGAAAGGCCTTTTTCAGTTCGATTCAGCAACTCTTTTTCTTCATCAATAAAGTCGGTATAATCTACTATTCGACCACATCCGGTACAAACCAAATGATGGTGATGATGATAACCATCCGGTCCCTCCGAAAGTTCGTACCGTGTACGACCGTCACCAAAATCAAATTTATAAACAATTCCCATATTCACTAAAATTTCTAAAGTCCGGTAAACTGTAGTGAGCCCAATATTATCATTATTAAATTTTTGTCGAAGGCTAAGATAAATATCCTCCGCACTGGGGTGGGTAGTTGTTTTACTGAGAATATCGATAATTGCCAAACGTGGTGAGGTCAATCGCAAACCTGCTCCTTCAAATTTCCCTCGCCACCAGCATTTTCGCATTTTCTATGAGCTCCTTTTATGCATCTTATTGAAAATGGTTTTCATTATTATTTATATTATCTGACCTTTTAGTTCTTTTGTCAAGAAAAAATAACTGGTTTTGAAAGTTCTTTTTCTAAATATTAAAAATTTAATGATCATTTGTAAATTCATATGAGGATGATAAAGATCATTTGGGAAAGAAAAAATGGGAGAAGGTTGGGAAGAGGGTGATATGTATTAACCGGATAAATAAATTATATCTATATCATAATAAAAAATAGGTAATATCGTATAATATGAAAACGAATTTATAAAAATTTCTGTAAATAATGAATAACCGGTTAAGGATGGATCAAAAAATGGACATTAAAAATCTTAGAAAAAATCTACAACAAGGTAAAATCGTTGTTGGAAGTGAAGTAAACGAAGTTCGATCTCCAGCCATTGCCGAAGTATATGCAGCCGCTGGGTTGGATTTTATTGTAGTTGATATGGAACATACTTCATTTACAATTTCCGAGGCTTCTCAAATATATCGAATGGCAAGAAATTGTGGCATTTCACCGTTGGTTCGTATTCCAGCCATTGATTATGAAGTAATTTGCCGAAATCTTGACCAAGGCGCTCGAGGAATTGTCGTTCCTCGAATCACTTCTGCCGAAGAAATCCACCAAGTCATTGAGATTATGAAATATCCTCCTAAAGGGAAAAGAGGCCTTTATCCGGGAGGAACTGCAGTAGGTTATTGCCCAACTACTCCAGCTGACTTTATTCAAGATCAAAATGATACGACTCTGCTCATTGTTCAAATTGAAAACCAGCAAGCAGTTCAGAATTTAGACAGCATTCTTTCCATCTCGGGAATCGATGTGATTCTAATCGGCCCGGCTGATCTTTCTCTTTCAATAGGTCATCCCTGTGAATTCTTTCATAAAGACGTCCTTTCCTTAATGAGAAAGGTGATTCAAAGGTGTCGGGATTATAAAATTCCCTCCGGAGTGGCTTATGCCGATCCCGGTTTAGCAAAAAGTTGGATATCGGAGGGAGTTCAATTTTTCTGGGTCAATAGCGATATGAATATGCTTTTGACCGGTGCCAAAGCAGTAGTTGCAAAAATGCACAAAAATAATGGCCAATGACGACTGAGTAGCGTGTCTTGAGACGGAAAAAAAAGCAATGATACTTTTTTCCCCGCAATTTCGCCCTCTCACATTAGGAGAATGGAATTTTAAAACTCAGTAAATACTTACCCCCTCTTCTCTAATGAGAGGAGGCAAGTACTATCATCATGGTATAATATAGCTATTCGTCATGATGGCTCGTTTTTTAGCTTAAGGCACCCAGAAGAACAAAAGTCATTAAGAGAGCATCATTTTTGCGGTCTTCATTATCTTATCCACATCGGGGAGAGCTTCAAATTCAAGAGAAGCTGCGAAAGGTACTGGGACATCAGCTGCAGCAATTCTTCGAACCGGAGCATCTAAATAATCGAAGCATTCTTCTCCAATCAAAGCCGAAACTTCAGCCCCAAAACCCGAGCTTTTGCAATCCTCCTCAATTGTAAGACACTTTCCGGTTTTTTGAACTGATTGGAAAATAGTCTCTTTATCAATTGGAGAAAGGGTTTGTAGGTCAATAACTTCGGCATCAATCCCTTCTTGAGTAAGTTGCTCGGCCGCATCAAGAGCAACATGAACCATTCTCGAGTAGGATATGAAAGTTATATTCTGTCCTTTTTTCATCAGATTAGCTTTTCCTAAAGGCAAAAGATATTCCTCTTCGGGTACAACTCCTTTTTTCGCATAAAGTAATTTATGTTCAATAAAAACAACCGGATTCGGATTCCGAATCGAAGATTTGAGCAATCCCTTGGCATTATAAGGAGTTGAAGGCATTACAACTATTAAGCCTGGTATATAACAAAATAAATTCTCAAGGCTTTGTGAATGTTGGGCTGCACTACCAGTTCCCGCTCCTCCCTGGGTTCGAAAAACTGCTGGCACTTTTACCTGCCCACCGGTCATATATCGGATTTTCGCTGCTTGATTGATAATTTGATCCATCGCAATTGTTGTAAAATCAACAAACATAAACTCTACAACAGGTTTCATATCTAGTAAGGCTGCCCCAACAGCAATGCCGGCTATTCCGGCTTCGGAAAGGGGGCTATTTCTCACTCTTTCAGAACCAAACTCTTTTACTAAGTTTTTGGTCACCCCAAAAGCTCCACCATGTAAACCAATATCTTCACCCATTAGAAACACTTTTTCATCACGAATCATTTCTTCACGAAGCGCTTCATTCAAAGCTTGCGAATAGGTAATTTCTCTCATTGTTCTCCTTCTTTCACAAAAATATCGGTTAATAATTCTTCTTTTGGTGGTTCGGGACTATCAAAAGCGAATTGAACCGCTTGATCTATTTCTTCCTGGATTCGGCTTCTCGTTTGGTCAATGATATCCTGAGTTAAGATATTTCGGGCAAGTAAATCCCTTTCCATTTTTAACAGTGGATCTTTTTGCTTCCACTGTTCCACTTCTTCGCTGGATCGGTAAACTTCAGGATCTCCAATATCGTGACCTTCGTGCCGGTAGGTTTTAGCTTCGATTAATATCGGCCCACCATTTTGTCGGATCTTTTCTACCGCTGCTTTTGTCGTCTCATAAACCTGAAAAAAATCGTTTCCATCGATGGTTATTCCTGAAAATCCATATCCTTCAGCTCTTTTGGCGATATCATCCAATCGACAAACATCACGGATACAGGTGCTAATGCCATAAAGATTGTTTTCGCAAATAAATAAAACCGGAAGTTTCCAAATCGCAGCCATGTTCATCGCCTCATGAACCGAACCCTGATTGGCGGCGGCATCGCCAAAGAAACAGGCAACCACTCGGTCACTCTTTTGCAAGCGAAGTGCATATCCGGCACCAACCGCAATGGGTGTTCCGGCGCCAACTATCCCGTTAGCTCCCAATATCCCCAAGCTCATATTGGTAATATGCATTGAACCGCCCTTCCCTTTGCAATAACCGGTGCTTTTCCCCAATAGTTCTGCCATCATTCTTTTGACATCTCCACCTTTAGCAATACAGTGTCCGTGGCCACGATGGGTGCTGGTTATATAATCTTCTTTTTGAAGTGCCGAGCATACTCCAACCGCGATAGCTTCTTCACCTAAGTATAAATGAACTGGGCCACGAATATAGTTTTTAAGAAATAAATCAAGGACCTTAGATTCAAATAGTCGTATTCGAAGCATACTTCGATAGGCATCGATATAAAGTTTTTCTTCCTTAGACAATGACACAATAAAGCCTCCTCTAATAATTTTCTTTCCTAAAAATACCATCTAATGAATTCTTTTATTTGTCATCCTGAGCGGTGCTTTCCCACGCGAGGATCTCATCATTTATTTTTTTTGGTTTTTTAAAATATTTTAAAGGATGAGATTCTCACGTCGCACAAGACACTCCTCAGAATGACGGATCAGTAAAAAATTCAAATCTCCCTAGCCCCCTTTGCTAAAGGAGGAAACGATTCCTGGGTATGTGTTTTCATCCTTATTCGGTGCCGATAGTCAAAATGAAGGTCTATCCAACAAAATAATGAGAAGTGAATTGTTTAAATTTCCCTCTTATTCCAGCTTTTTCTTATCAAAAGGGAACGAATCTTACAGACGTTTTTCGTTGCGATAGGAGCAACGACGTAGCAATTGCTTCATTAAACTATCCTTTAATGC
>MTKW01004496.1_pt3 | contig 13353 bp, 14 predicted proteins | sample 1042761 | NCBI WGS metagenome assembly MTKW01 (sample SAMN06205366, study PRJNA360243) | anaerobic digester metagenome | biome: Wastewater treatment plant; feature: Anaerobic digester sludge; material: sludge; isolation source: anaerobic digester fed with sludge from wastewater treatment plant ...
ATCGAGGCTGGACGCTTTAGAATACCCGATCAAGAATATTGTTGCCTCTTTGGAATCAAGGAACACTATCATTGTGCGCAGGGGTGCAGACGTGATGATAAGCCCTAAGAACGGGGACACGGCCGCTATTATGTCCGTTATGACCCCCGCAGAGAAAAAGGCCCTGCAAGATGAGTATGCCCGATATGGAACGTTAGGGGAGCAGTGGCATACGATGATTGCCCGTGTTCCCATGGACGCGGTAAACATAGGTCGTTCTGTTCAGCAGTTGGGATTGTTCGATGGTGAGAACGCAGACCTTAGAGCTATTGCCTCAGCCTTTGGCGTTCCTGTGCCTTTGCTCTCGATGCCCGACACGGCTAAGTACTCAACCTACGGAGAGGCGAAGAAAGAGTTATACGAAGACACGATCATCCCTGAATCGCAAGTTATAAGCGAGATGTTAGACGGACTTTTCAACACCTCAACGAAAGGATATAAGTTTTACTTCGATTATTCGATGTTGGAATGTATGCAGAAGTCAGAGAAAGACAAAGCCGACGCGTTAGGTGCTATGGTAAAAGCGTTAAATGATGCTGTAAGTGCCAACCTTATGGACCTTGATGAGGCGAAGAAGTTATTAATCGATTATACAAATTAAAATGGATAAGGAAAAATTGGCCGAGGCCATAAAGATAAAAGAATCCCTCAAGGGAAAAATGGTAAAGAAATGAACATACTCGAATTAAGCAGAGAAGACAGGTTTGAATACCTAAAGAAGAACTCTAAGGCGTTGATAACGCTAAAGAAAGCATCCATAAAGACAGCCGATTGTGTTGTTTCTAACCCGATGCTAATAAAGAGCGAGGGGGCAGACAAAGCCGCAGGCGAAGAGGGGGCGTATGAGATAGCCGCCAATACTTGTATGTATATTGACGACCAGATGGATGCGCTTGCACCCGGTGCTGCCACGAAGTCTATCAATGAAAACCTGAAACGTGGAACGATCTATTTCCTAAAGAACCACGCACGAACAACGGACAGCATAATAGGTAGGTTAAAGGATGCATACTATAAGCAGTTTCCATTGTCTTCGTTGGGGTATGACGCAGAGGGTATGGCTGACGTGCTGACTATTGTAGGAGAGCCTGACGAGGAGCTGGATGCTAAGACGTTTGGATTGTATAAAAAGGGTTTCGTTAAACAGCACTCTATCGGTCTTCAGTATGTAAAGATTGACCTTGCCGTTGATGATCCGACGAATGCACAGGGTTATAAGACGTGGCAAGCGCACTATGATGAGATAATAAATAAAGATGTTGCCGACAGATACGGGTTTTTCTTTTACGTTTCAGAGTTTAAACTCTTTGAACTCTCTGCCGTACTTTGGGGTAGCAATGATCTTACAGGAATAATCGAGCCGGGTAAAACCACTCAGGAGGATAGCCGCAAAAGCACTATCGACAAAAGCGAATTTAAAACAATTTTTAGTAATCAATTAAAACAACTATGGACAAAGACGAATTAAAAAACGTTATCAGTGAACAGTTGGATAGCTTTAAAAAGAGCCTTCCTAACTTCATTGACGAGAAGTCCCTTGATACTGCGTTTAAGAATTTCCGCAGTGAGATTGAGGGCAAATTTGGCGACGCAGTAGAGAAAGGCATCAAAGACCTTTCCGAGGCAGTAAAGAAACAAGGGGAGACCCTTAGCGCAATGAAAAACCAGAGCGCAGGAAAGAGCAAATCTTTTGAGGACTTGCTGAAAGAGAAATCGGGTGAGTTTGACGCAATGATTAAAGCTGGCGGAGCCGGTATGATCAGCATCAACACCTCTCTTAAGACCGTTCAATCTTCGAATGTTGGTAGTGATACTAACGCTTTCCGTGATCAGAATGTTGGTCAGATTCAAAGGGGTATGCCCTATATGCGGGATTTGTTTCCTAAAGTCTTCTTATCGGGTGGAACTCACGGTGATGTCAAATGGTACGAACAATTGGCCGTAACGAACAACGCTGGTAATGTTGCCGAAGTACGCACCGCGCCCACCGCTTCCAACCTGACCTGGGTAGAGAAAACGCTGAACAGCCGCAGGATTATGGACTGGTGCAAAATTTCTGTTGATTCATTGAAAGATATCGCCTTTGTAAGGGGCGAGATCACCGCTTTGATTAACAAGAATATGAAGATCAAAGAAAACTCACAGCTGCTTTCAGGTCTTGGCACAGGTAATGAGATTGCAGGTATCAATACTTACGCAACAGATTTTGTTACCACAGGAGTAAGCGTTAAGGATGCTCAGTTGGTAGACCTCATCAATCAGGCAGGAGTTCAGATAGCCGTTGATATGTTGGGTGGTGCGTTGCCAAACTACTGGGTGGCCAATCCTGCCGATGTACAGAAGTATATCCGCTCCAGAAAAGATGCTAATAACAGGTATCTGTTTGAATCTTGGGCTTTGGGTGCTAATCCTACTATTGGGAATATGCAGGCCGTAGAAAATGCTCTTGCACCTTCCGATACTCTCTTAGTTGGTGACTTCAACCGTGCCACTCTCTACATTTGGGATGACCTTGTAATAGAGATTGCTCAGATTGAAGACGACAAAAAGACTGGTCTTACGACCATTATCGCCTACTTGAGAGAAAACCTCAGGGTAAATGATGTGGACAAGAAAGCCTTTGTTAAGGTTGCTTCTATCGCCACCGCTCTTGCTGACATTACTGAATCTGTTTTAGCTGGAGGTGAATAATGAAAAAGTTAATAGTATTCTTAGTAATTTGCGCTGTTAGCTTTGCTATGAGTGCGCAGAAGAGTTTGGGCAATGCCTATGGAGCTTCTTTAAGTGCTTCTTTGGATAGTGCCGATGTTGAGAACTTTGAAATATTTGTCAACAAAGCCGAGATGTTGTATTACAATATTGCCGTTATTTGTGACAGTATATCTGCCCCGAGTGTTACATTCCTCTTACAAGGTAAGGACTTCGATCATCAGAGTTATACTAATATCGACACCGTTACTTGGGCTGGGACTGCCGACACAAGTTTTGTTTTTTCACAGGAATCCACAAAGCAGGCGTATAGGTATTATAATGTAAAAGCTACCGTTGCCGATGGTAAATGTGGTGTGACCACAAAATTCCAATTCTTAAAATGATCGACAATACATACTTCGTTGGGATATTAGATGTTCCTAACCAGACGACAGAGGTTGGGGGTGTTACTGACACCTCGAACCTCACCGCTCTGAACAGGGCGATAGAAATCTATCAGGCCGAGTTTATGCGCTTATTGGTTGGTGATCTTTATGCTGATTTCTTAAAGAATGAAGACGGCAAATGGGATGACCTTATCGTGAGGCTTGTAGATTCTGATTTGAAGATATCCCCGATAGCGAATTATGTGTTTTTTAAATATTATCCGCAGCTCACCACTCCCAACACGGGCGTGGGGGTTGCGTATAATAAAGTCGAGAATCAAGGTATCGACAATCGGAGGCGACTGACAGAGGTATGGAACGATATGATTCTTTTCTTAGAGCGTTACGATGGTGTATTGGATTATCTTTATGATCACCGTAGCGACTTAGAAACCGATCTATTGCTTCCTGATTATTTGTTCTTCCCTTATAAGGATTCACCTTTTGCGATGATAGGATTATGATACAAGACCGCGTTAAAGAACCTGTTCAATATGCAGAGAGAAAGTATAAGCAGCTTTTCTGCCTTGCTTCGGATGAGTATAAGCTCTTATCCACCGATGACGATAAGAACCTTAGCCTTCCTTTCGAGCAGAACACTTTCACGCTGAAGTATAAATATTCCACCCCTCAGGAATGGATAGACGAGCTATGTTCCGTCTCTCAGGGTCAGGCGCAGAAACGTTATCCATTCCTTTATGTCAACTCTATGCGGATAGATAGAAAGGATGATATTGTTGAATTTGGGGAGATCGTTATTGCCACACTCTCTAAGCCGAACTGGAAGACAACGCAAAGAGATGAGTACAGCTTCCGCCCTGTTCTTAACTTACTGTATGACCTTTTTATTGACGGGTGTAAGGTGAGCAGGGAGTTTTCGCTGATTAGTCAGGGTTCGAGGAAAGACCATTATTTTTATGGTCGGCAGGGGTTATACGGTGGTGAGGCAAATAAGTTTTCCGATTATGTTGATGCGATAGAAATTAATAATTTAAAAATCAGATTATACAAAAAATGTTATGATTAGTAATGCAGATTTATGTTCCGTTAAAAGCGGAAACACAGGCTGGGAGAATTGCGGCATAGATATAGAAAGGATAAAATCCATTCTTATTATGCCCCGCTCGCTGGCCTTTGACGCAGACGATATTGCTTCGGATGCCGATTTGATTGCCGCCCTTCAGGCTGCCACTGTTGCCGATAAGTCGGGGCGGTTGTATCCCCTTATGGACAGGGTGGTGATGATGACCAATAATACCGCAGAACCCACGCAGGACACGGCGGGTTATGGTAACCTTATGGGTGTGATATTCGGAAAGCACAACTTCCAGATGCGGATTGACAATAATGGGCTGCACTTGTTCCAGCAGTTGTTTAAATTTAACAACAACAAAGGGCTGTCGTTTGCCCTCATTGATGGCAATGGTAAGTTGTTTGCTCGTAAGTATTCAACAGGCTTCAAGGGAATGCCCGGGCAGATTATCGTAAACCAGACTATGCCTGCCGTTGATGCTACCGTGATGACACAAAACCTGAGTATCATCCTTGACGAAGAAGACGCTATAATGAACGATGCCAAGTTGTTCGTTTACCCGTTCTCTTCGGATTACGTTTTGGGTGATTACCTGCACGGCATTCACGATGTTGTTCTTTCGGGTACAGCTACTTCTTCTAAGATTGAGGTAAGGGGTATTCTTCCCGCTAACTTCGTTGACTTCGTGGCTCTTTATGCTACCGAGTTGGCCAATGTTGGTGCTTGGGTTGTCACTGCTCAGGCTACGGGTGCTGCTATAACCCCCTCGGGTGTAACGGTATCTGGAAGCACAGTATCTATTACTGCAACTCTGTCTGCCGGTACTACCTATCTTGTCAGCCTTGCCGCCCCTGCTGATTTGATAGAACTCACCAATCCGATTGGTTCGAAGACAACGGGAGGTTACGAAAGTAACGTCTTGAAAGTTACTGTACCAAATGCATAGTTTAAAAGTAGGTAAGTGGGGGAGCTTTTCTCTCACTTACCTTAAACGTGTTACAAAGACGAAGTTTTGGCGGGACTTCGCACATTTGACAGAGGAGCAGAGGGAAGAAGTATGGGAGGCACGTAATGAATATAAGCGAATACCTAAACAAGTTGAAGACGTTCAACCTTCTGACGGAGATTGAGGAGATAATCAATGAGAATGAAAAACAAGTCGTTGAGCTTATAGAGCGACAACTGGCCGAGGGCAGGCGAGGTGATGGAACACTACTGCCTCTTTATAAGGAAACGACAAAACTAATAAAGAAACAAACGGGTGGTATTCTCTTAGGTGATCGCATATCGTTGATTGACACGGGGGATTTTTGGGAATCTATCTTTGCAACAGCTTACAAGGGTTCTGTTGAGATTGACGCAAAAGACTGGAAGCGGGATGAGTTAATAGCAAGATATGGCGATGAGGTTTTTCTGCTTGCCGATGATTCTTTGGAAGAGATAAGCAAACTTGTTTACACTAAACTAAAGCAACGTTTCAATGAGCATTTTTCTTAAAGACGTATATACGATCACGCTTGCCGACTATATCACGTTGGTTTGCGATAAGAAGTTGCACGTACTTAAGAAAGTGAACCTGCCTATTCCGAGGCGCAAATTAGTTGAAGCCTACGCTCATTTAATAGACCAATACACCGAGTTAACGACAAACCCCGATGTCAAGGTGTCGAAGAACAAGCGGGAGCGGTTGAACAGGTTAATCGAGCGGCATACGATAATTTTTTCCTGTTACACGATATTAAGATACAAAGAGAGCGAAGTAGCACGGGTGTTGCTTAAAAAGCATCTGTTTATCCCGAAAGACGACAGTAGGAAAAAAGCAATAGCCAAATGCGTATCTGTTCTCAAGGGAATGGAACAGGAGATTAACGAGCTAAAGAAGAAAAAGACAGAGGATAGCATAACCCGTGCTGACTTCGAGCGTTCTATCGTTGTTCTTCGCAAAAACGGGTATGTTGTTGACAGGTCAATGATGCTCTCAGAGTACATACAGGTAGAGAATTTAGCACGAGAAGAATATGAATCAAGGAATAATAGACAACGTAGTAAGTAAAGAGGCTTTTGATCAGGTTCAGAAGTTAGAATCTATGCTTGAAAGTGTAGGTGCGAAGATGTCGTCTATTGGTGTAAGGTTGCCCAGGAGCAAAGAATCCGATCAGCTAATTAGTGCATTAAAGAAAATCGAAGAGCTTGAGAATAAGATTGCCGCCAGAACCGATCAACGGATTCAAAAGGAGCTAAATTTAGATAGACAGATAAAAGAAAGAAAGGTCAGTTTGGATGCTCTTACCCGGGCTGAACGTGAACAGATAAAAGCCACGAATGAAGTGGTTGGCTCGTATCAAAATCTTGTATCGTCTTATAACATTGCTAAAAAGGAGATGTTGGATATGGCTGCGTCAGGGGATACTACTTCTGCTAAATACCAAGAGGCAAAGCTAAGGGTTCAGGAGCTTGATGCACAGATTAAAAGCTTAAACGCAAGCACACGTGGAACTGTTCAAGCCAAGCAAAATGAAGTAGGTGCTTATGCTCAATTAGTGCAGGCTTATAACTTAGCCCGCAAGGAGATGTTGGATATGGCTGCCGCTGGTGATCTCACGTCAAAGAAATTCCTTGATGCCAAAGCCAACGCCACAAAGTTAGGTACTGACTTGTTTAAGCTTAACGCATCAACGATGCAAGTAGGTTCTGGGATGAATAATGCCTATTATTCCACGTTCCAGATGACACAGGTTATGCGGGAGCTTCCCAACTTTGCAATGGGGGCACGCATAGGCTTTATGTCGCTGTCGAATAACCTACCGATGCTCTATGATGGCTTTGCTCAGTTAGCGAAGCAGATAGATAACGTTACGGGGAAAGAAAAAGGCTGGGGCTATGCCTTTAAGACTATGGGTAAGTCCTTGCTTTCTATGAATACTGTTCTTATCCTTGCCACCACGTTACTTGTTCTTTTTGGCGATGACCTTGTTAAGCTTATAGGTAAATTAAGTGCTGCAGAGCAGGCGAATAATGAGTTTATCGCTTCCCTGAAAAAGGGCAACGAGGAATATATGGCGGCTGTTGAGAATATCGCTAAGGTTGAATCCGCTTTTGATGGTTATAAGAACGGTGTTCTAACAGCTTCTCAGGCTTTAGAGATATACAATAAAGAATTGGGCGATACTTTCGGCTCACAGGAAGATTTAAACGCTGCTATCGAGGATGTAACGAATAAGAAAGAGGGTTATCTTGATGCTATGCTTTCTATGGCTTTGGCAAATAAACAGGTTGAATTAGCATCAAAGAACGCTTCTAAAGCCGTTGGTCTTCGGGCTCAGGATGAGGTAAAGTGGTATCAGCAAATGGGTAATGGTGTTATTCTTTATGGGAAAATAATTTGGGATGTTCTTAGTCTAAACCTTAAAAGTGCCAGAAAACACGCAAGTGAACTTATTCATATTGATCAGGCAATACTGGACAGCAGAGAGAAAAGAGCCAAGAAAGCCGAAACAGAAGCCCGTGAGCAGTTGGAGGAATACGAAAAGACGATGAACGAGTATTATAGAATACTCAAAGAAAATGGGCTTAAGATTGGGGATGAGTACAAGAACAGGGAACGCATAGCCCGTGAGATCATCACACGTGAACAGGCTTATTCGGAGATACGGGGGAGAATAGTTGAAGAACTTACCGAGTTGGAGTTGAAAAAGAGCAGGGAAATGGCCGATGGTCAGGTGAACTCTTATCTTACAAGGATGCGGGCAGCCGAAGAGTTTTATACTAATTCTATTGCTTTAGCTAAAGCAGATTATGAGGTTGCGAAGAGAAATGCCGATGAGAAACTTCGTGTTGACAGAAAACGGATAGACAAGACCTTAGAAGACAACAAAAAACTCTACGAACAGGGTAAGCTCTCTTTAGAGGAATACGAAAAAGCGCAAAGAAACCATTCCGATAATATCGAGATACTCGAAAACAATCACAGGTGGGCGATGATCAAAGCACAAGACGAGTATAATAAAACTGTCAAAGAATTAGAGATTGAGCGCATTTCTGATATAAGAAGTGCTACCTTAGATGGGTATAAAGATATCATACAAGATTTAGATATTCAGTTAGAGGAACAGCAAGCCTTAATGGACAAACATTATAAAGAGCTTGAGAATAAATACTCAGAGAAGAATATGCTGGATATTTTCTTCGGTGATGATAACGCTATGCGGGTTCTTCTTCTTCAACAGGAATATGAACGTGAATCACTGAATCTGCAAAAGATTTTCGTTGAACACAAGCTGAGTATGTACAAAGAGGGCACACAGGAATATATCGACACACAGGCTGAGTTAAATAGTATTATTATCGAAGAAGAGAAGCTTGCATCCGACCAAAGGCTAGAACTTGAAAAAGAGGTGCAAAATCGTCGCCAAGATTTACAAAAGGGGATAGCGGAAAACACGAAGGATGCCCTAAAGGAGGTTTGGGAATCATATTTCGAGTGGTACGACAAACAATTGGATAAGGAATTGGAGAAACAAGAGCGTGTTAAGGATAAGAGATTAGAGGTTATACAAAGCCAGTACGATTCATCTTTAATGACGCAAGAGGAATACGAAGCACAGAAAGAGGCTATTGAACTCGAATCAGAAAAGAGGGAACAGGAGATTGAGAAACGAAGAGAGGAAGCCGAGCGTCGGAAGTTCCTTCTTGAGCAGGCAATGGCATTGGCTAAGGTATGGATTAATGCGGCTTTGAAAATATCCTCGCCAACTAACGTTATGGGTGTTCTTACTCCCATGTATCTTGCTGAGGCTGTAACGGCAACAGCTCTTATCGCTGCTCAGTCTATACCTTACTTCGAGGAGGGGGGCGAAATGAAAGAAACAGGGTTAGCCGTTGTTGGTGAGAAGCGCAAAGAGGTTGTTTTAACGCCACGTGGCGAGGTTTACATTACGCCCGATACTCCAACGCTCGTACACCTCGAGCGTGGCTCTACGGTCTTCCCTGATGCCTCAAACCTGAACAATGAAGCGATAGCCAAGATGGTGATGGTGAATGCTGGGTTGAACTTTTCCACCAAAACTCTGGAAAAGAAACTCGATAAGCTGATAGCAATAGAGGAGGGCAAGACCTTTCAACTACCTAAGGAACGATTAATGGACAAACTTATATTTGCACGCAAACTATGAAATATTTACTTTCTTTTCTTCCTTACTCAATCTTCGGCTTAGCTGTAGGAGTGATTTTATCTTTGGTTCTTTCTATCCCTATATGGAAAGCTGTTGTTCTTATCCTTGTAGTGATCGCATCTATGATATTTCTTAATTTTATTGTCTTACGTTATACATTAGCGGCTTATGATGCCAAAAGAAAACAAGTTCACACTGAGGTATAAAAGCACACTATCTTGGGTTGATACTTCTGGGGTTACTCATCAAGGGTATAAGACTGCCGACGTTGAGCCGTATAATTGGCCCGACTTCGAGATAGCTATTACCCGTCAGGACTTAGTTGCCGATCGTGAGATAACCTCTGAACTTGAATTTGCGCATCTTGAAATCATTTCCGACGCACGAAGCAAGGGCAAAGACCTTGAGCTGATATTCTCAAAGCGAAATAACGATTGGACATACTCAGAGATTGCCACGTTTACGGCAGATATGACGACTTATCGAGAGGAACGGGAAAGAATACGACTTTCATTTATTGAGAACAGTATAAGAAAGAAATTAGTTGATAATGCGTCTGTGAAATACGATATTGATGTACCTATTCAGGCAACACGCACACCAAACCCCGATGCTTATACGCTTCTTTACACGGGACTTTCAAGGAACATTGAGAACGTATTCGCTCCGGCTTTGGTTTCTTTTGATTCACCGAGAACACATGTCCCGGGTGTTCTCGTTAAGCGCACAGCAACTGATCGTTTGTTCTTCAATGATAAGATGGGAGCAACATCACATTATTCTGGTAATTATACAATAAAGTATAAACTTGGAAAGATAGTGATATTAGACCACCTATTAAGGGATGCATCTACTTATAAGATGAAGCTTAATAAATACGATGCAGCAACATTTCTTAGTACGATAAAAGAATGGCGTTATACGAATAAGGCTGATTATCTTGGTGATTACCTTTACACCTTTGAGGACAGCGCAGAATATAGTCAAATTATTAACCTGAATGTTAATGAATCCTTAGTCCTTGAGATGACGCACACACAATCAAGCGAGGTTCATTTCTACGAGGAAACAAGACTTTCGTTTTCTTACATCACAGAATCACTTTATTCTGATTATATGGTTTACGGGATGACACAGAAACAAGCTCTAACGGCTCTATTGGCAAAGATTACGCCCTGCACGCTTGTTTATAATATTCCAGATACTCTGTTTTTAGCCTCTGAGTCGTGTTTAGCACAGTCCTTAGAGGCAAAGCTCTCCCTGACGTTAGACGACATAAAGAAGTCTTTGCGCTGTTCTGGTGCTGCGATGTCTGTTTCGGGCACTACGGTAACAGTAGATTACGTGGATAATCTTTTCTCCGGCACTTTAGGCGGTACGCTTGTCCCGATTAATAACCCCGTTTTTGAGTACTCGAATGAGCACGTTTACGGATCTGTTCGTGTTGGGTATAAGGTTAATAATGATGCCGAAAAGTCTATATTTTGCGAGAATGTTTTCAAGCTCTCCGATGACGAGAAAGAGCTGGACTTAGTAAGTCCCTTTAAAGCCTCTCCCTACGATATCGAGGAAACTTTGGACAAACTCCGGACATCTTCAACTAAAAAACAGGAATATTCAGAGGATATTTATATTTTCGATATAAACGCGTTCGACTCATATAACCAAGCGACACTAAATAAAGACTACTATTTAAGAAACAGTATCGGTGGGGAATATAACCTACGTCTAAGCCCAATGAATATTCTGCTCTCCAATGAGCGGTACTTACTTGTTTCCGGTAATCCTGTTTTCGCTTCTTCAGATGGTGAGGACGGGGCGACAATAAAAGGCTTCGTTCGTTACTCGTCTTATATAAATCTTACAGATGCTATAACGAACCTGACGGATAGAGCGTTAAATATTACCGTTCGCTTTTTGGATGTTTCGAACGGTATCTGGAAGCACGGTATCTATTTTGGTCAGATAAGATACTACAATTATACAGGGGCAACGATTGAAGATGCCGATTGGTTAGATACGGACAACTGGACAGAGGTAGCGTACTTAAAAGAAAGAGAGGTAACGTTCACCAAAGACCCATTATTTTACCCGTATTCTATTGTTTTCGATACCTCACAACGCTTAACGACTTTAGACACAACGAAATACTACGCTGTTGTAGATAATTTCAGTAATAAGACATATAATTTTTTCATTAATGATATATCTTTGCAATTGACGAAGGTAGAATCACAAAGCTGGAACGGAATATGCTATACACTTCCCGAATAACAATACCCAAGCTCTGCCCGTTGGTCTTTCAAAATCCCACGATGGCAACAGAGGGCACATTCTATCCTATGTGCTATACTCAGAAATGGGTGCCAAATGATAGCACAAAGATACAGGTATGGTTTGCCGATGCCACACCCTCGGAGGTCTTCGCCCTTGAGGTCTTTGATGAGTATGGCACTTGTCGGGGTATATTCCCGTTCTATTGGGCTACGCTCTCGGCGGGGTACGACTATGCTAATGCCAAGTTGTCTTTTTCGGGACTTAGCGGTATCTACGAAGTGAGGATAACAAGCGAAGAATCCCTTTATCCTTTGCTCTCGGAATCTACGCCCGTCGTGGGAGAGTATTACGTTCACGGCCATAACATTTGGAAATATACCGGAGGGCCGTATAATACAACTGACCCCTGGATTCCTACCGGTGGCGTTGAGATAGCAACCGAAAGCCTTTTAGATACCTTAGCCGATTCGTGGCCAATAGAAGTCGGGAACCACACGGACACTTTCCTTATAGCTTACGGGAATACCCGCAATGACTTTGAAACCGTGTTCGGGGACTTCGATTACGATACATTTACGTTCCGTATTGAGGGGGGCTTTATGCCTGACGGCTACGAGGCTGGGGCGGACTTTTCACTATTCACGAACCAGCATCAGGAAGATACGTTAACCTATGCGATGCCTTTTGATACGCACTTTCTTACGATTGGCGATTCACTGGGTGTGCCCTGGTATTTTTTAGAAAAGATAAACCACATATTTTGTTGCGATATTACCCTTGTCGAATGGGTACAATACACACGAACGGGGGATTTAGAAATTGAATGGACAAGCAAAAAAACAGGTATAGGGTCTATCTCTTTAAAGACTGTTACGAACAGGATGACTCAGAACATAACGGGTGATATCATCATCACTGACGAAAGTTCTGTTCCTTTGGCTAATGAAGACGATAATATATTAACACTATGATAAAAGAAAACGAATTACCTACACAGACCACGTTACCATCGAGTTGGTATCTTCGTATGGTCAGCGACACAGGGATGTCAAAGCGCATAGCCTCGTCGCTGGTTAAATGGAGCATCGAAGACATTACGAACCTTGAAACAATACTTTCGGGGAAGCAAGACTTATCCACTTTAAAGAGTATGGTGGCTTATCTTGACGCAACAGGTCAGAGCGTTGGTTCTGGTTTCGATATGGGTACTATCGCTAATACTACGGAATTAGATGCCGTATTTTGTGGTCTTTTTACAGCCCCCGTTCCTTTCGCGATAACTAATATCGGCGATGTTTACGGTGTGTTAGCGATAAATCGTAACGTTCTTGGTGACGGGGCTACGGAGGATAACACGGCAGCCTCTCAGCTTCTCTTTACCTCTAATGGGCTATACCTACGCTCTTACTCCACTTCTTGGGGATTATATCGTTATGTTGGTGGCGGTGTGCAGCCTCAACCCGTTACCCGGGCGCAGTTGATAGACCTTATGTATGATCAGGAGTTAGTACAGGGAACGAAGTACATAATCACCGACCACCCGAATGATATGGGGATCATCGTTGAGGCGGCCTCGTCTTCTCAAATTTCTCAATATGCCTTACGTCTGGCCTGTCAGCCGAAATATTATGTGGCTGGGCCATATATGACGGGCTCTGGTGGAACGGTTGAGGAATATTGGAATGGTGTTTATGAG
>MTKW01005778.1_pt1 | contig 13341 bp, 9 predicted proteins | sample 1042761 | NCBI WGS metagenome assembly MTKW01 (sample SAMN06205366, study PRJNA360243) | anaerobic digester metagenome | biome: Wastewater treatment plant; feature: Anaerobic digester sludge; material: sludge; isolation source: anaerobic digester fed with sludge from wastewater treatment plant ...
CTCTTCCGTGTCGGATCTTGTGGTAAGCCGGGCAGACGGCACTCTAGTTCTGGTGAACGCAGCGCCGATCCTGGACAATGGCCGGGTAGCAGGTGTGTTAATCGCAACACTGGACGGTGCTTCCTTGAGCGGGATTACCGACAGCCTAGGATTTGGCGAAGGGGGCTGGGCCTTCATTATTCACAGGGACGGAACTGTGTTTGCCCATGATAATCGGGAGTACATATTCGACCAGAGGAACATATTTGCGGACACAGGCAGCCTGGCTGCTCTAGGTCGAGCAATCAAGGAGCTTGGGAGCGACACCGGTGTGGTCCGTTACGTCCTGGATGGAACAGCCCGCATCAATGGCTTGGCGCCGATTCCTGGAACTGACTGGATAATCGGTGTTGGCGCACTGGAAAAAGAGGTGCTGGGCAATATTAGCGAGCTTGGCAGAAATTTGATACTCATTTCGGTGGCTTTTGTCATCGCCGGAGGCTGTTTGGCGGTGCTGATCGGCAGGCGAATTGCCAGGCCGCTGCGGCGGGTCCAAACCGTTATTGAAGCCTTGGCCTCAGGAGATCTCACCAGTACGGTGACGGTTAAGGGAGAAGACGAGGTTGGCAGGGTTGGGGATGCGCTGAATGAAACCATTCTCAGCCTGAGAAGGGACTTGGGGATCATTACCGGCGTCACCAACGAGCTGGCTGAGACTACGGAAGAAATGGCTGCGACCTCAGAAGAAATCAGTGCTTCTGTTGAAGAAGTGGCCAGCACCACAAATCAGTTTGCCTCCACACTTATGGAGATGAACGAAAACTCGCAAAACATGAGTAAGACTGTCCGGGGCATTTCTCAGAGGGCGGCCCAGGGAGAAGCGGCAATCCAGAATATTACCCAGCAGATGGATGAGCTGCGGGCCAATACCCAGAGGATGGCGGAGGAGATTTCGGATTTAGGCAGTCTGTCAGACAAAATTGGACATATTGTGGATGTGATTGGCGATCTTGCGGATCAGACCAACCTGCTGGCGTTAAATGCTGCGATTGAGGCCGCCCGGGCCGGGGAGCACGGACGAGGTTTTGCGGTTGTTGCAGATGAGGTCAGGAAACTGGCTGAGCAGTCATCGGGAGCAACCACTGAAATTACCCAGCTGATCCATCAGATCCAGGCTGGAATTACAGCTGCAGTAACCGGCATGCAGGCAGGCTCTGCCCAGACGGGAGAGGCCATGGCCAGCGTGCATGAAAGCGGCTCTATCCTCAGCAGCATCCTGGATGAAGTGGAAAGCATCGTCAGCGCGGTGCAGGGTATCTCCAGCGGCTTGGAACAGACCAGCGCCGGAGCCCAGGAAATCGCCAGCGCTACAGAGGAGCAGGCAGCGTCTATTGCACATATTGCTTCCTCTGCTGAGAACTTGACCAATCTGGGTGCAAATCTAAGGCGTTTGGTACAGCAGTTTATACTTGAGTAGCTGAGGTTTTCCAAGACAGAGAGGTCTCCCGGGAAAAGTCCTGGGAGATTCTTTTCCACACTACTACTTAAAGTAATATTCCGTGAAAGAATATTCTTGTAAGAATGGTTTCAGCTAGTAAATTTGTTAGATATGGTTCAGACCATATGGGAGGGATCTCGTTGTTAAACCTCTCCAGCTCGGGGCCAAGGTACTCCCGTTGCAGGGGTTTGGAGAAAAGTATCGAACTGAACAGGTATAACAAAAAAGCGGGAGTGATTCCATGCTTCAAGAATTTAAGAAGTTTGCTATGCGCGGCAATGTGATCGATCTTGCTATCGGTGTGATTATCGGAGGCGCTTTTGGAAAAATTACGACATCCCTGGTGAATGATGTGATAACGCCGCTCCTCGGTCTGATTGTGGGCAGGATTGACCTGACCTCCCTGAAGATTGTGCTGCGGGCGGCCAGTGAAACAGATGCCGGACTGGCCATAACCTATGGCGTTTTCCTGCAGAATGTCCTGGATTTTCTGATCATCTCCTTCAGCATCTTTATGGTAATTCGCTTTATCAATCGTTTCAAGAAGGAAGAAGAAGCGCCTGCAGCTCCGCCGGCACCGCCGGAGCCGTCCAATGAAGAAAAGCTCCTGGCAGAAATCCGCGATCTGCTCAAGGATCAAGGTGCAGATCGCCCAGCATAACAGCACAAACCAATTGAAAGACTCAGCCTCCCTGGGAGCCATCCTGGGGAGGTTTTTTTCGGAGAGATCGCGGCTCCGAAATTCGCTAAATTGATCGAGGGACAGTCCCCCCCATTTGTGATACAATGTGTGGTGAACATCCTTTCAGGAAACACCTTTCTGAAGTATTGGAGGAACATCGAACTTGAAAATTGGAATTATCGGCAGACCCCAGTCCGGCAAGAGCACTTTGTTCGAGCTTTTAACGAACTGCCAGGCCGGGTCTGGAAATAAAACACAAATTGCTGTAGGCAAAGTGCCCGATCCCCGCATCGAAGTGTTGACCCAAATGTATAAACCTCGCAAGGTAACCTACGCCGCCATCGATTTTTCGGACGTGCCGGGCTTTATGGCGGGCCAGAACAATGGAAGTTTTCTGCAGTCGGTCAGCGACATGGATGCCTTGGTGGTAGTAGTCAGGGCCTTCGCCTCTGATGTTGTCCCGAGTTACAACGGCATCCAGCCCTACGGCGACTTTAACGAAATCCAGCAGGAACTCTTGGTAGCTGACTGGACGCTCCTGGAGACTCGCCTGGAGCGAATTGCTAAACAGAGAATGAAAAACCCCCAGGCCGCAGAGGAGCTGGGCCTTCTAGAGAAGTGCCAGGCCTTTTTGGAGAAGGATCTTCCCCTGCGCCAGCTGGAGCTGGATGAGGAGGAAGAAAAACGCCTGCGGACCTACGACTTTTTGACCCGCAAGCCGTTGATTGTGGCGGTAAATCTTGATGAAGAACAGATCCGCAGCAATTCTTACCCAGAAAAGGAAGAGCTTGAGGCCGAACTGGAAAGGCTGGGCATACCCTTGATCACAGTCAGTGCCCAGATAGAAAATGAGATTAAAGAGCTCGAAGAGGAGGACGCCCGCTTATTCCTGGAAGAGCTGGGTCTTTCAGATACGGGGATTTCCCGCCTGGCCCGTACTGTGTACAAACATCTTGGCCTGATGTCCTTTTTTACAGTGGGTGAGGATGAAGTCCGGGCCTGGACAATTAAAGCCGGAACAATGGCCAAACAGGCGGCAGGAAAAATCCACTCCGATATTGAACGGGGTTTTATTCGGGCAGAAGTTATCTCCTACGAGGATCTGCTGGCCTGCGGAGACAGTCAGGCCGCGAAGGCAAAGGGGCGCTATCGCCTGGAAGGCAAGGACTATATTGTGCAGGACGGGGACATTGTCAGCTTTAGATTCAATGTCTAAGTAAGGAGGTTGGACCATGGATGTACAGAGGAAAGCTCAGGAATTAGCTGAAGCTATTGCCAACAGCCAAGAATACACCAGATTGAAGGCGGCCAGGGAAGAGGTGGATAAGCACCAGGCGGCTAAAGTAATGCTCAGGGATTTCCAGGAGAAACAGCTGAAGTTGCAGCAGCAGCAAATGTCTGGAGAAGAAATCACTCCTGAACAGGAAGAGCAGCTGCAGAATCTCTTTGGAGTTATCTCAGTGAACCCCTATATTCGGGAGCTGTTTGAGGCAGAGTTCGCCTTTAGCGGATTGATGATGCAGGTAAACGACGCTCTGGCTGCAGTGCTGGATCTCAGGGATGAGGACGAAGAGGAAGATGCCGACGAGCCTAAACTGGAGATCCCCAAGAAGAAAATCCTGATTCCGGGGCAAGATGGGTAAACTCCGGATAGGCACCGCAGGCATCCCTGCATCCACTAAGCCGAGAAGCACTGCCAATGCCGTCAAGCGCCTGGCGGAACTGGGCCTGAGGCATATGGAAATAGAGTTTGTCAGGGGCGTCAAAATGGGCGAGTCCACAGCGAAAGAAATTAGGGAACTGGCCGAAAAGCATGATATTTCCCTCACTGTCCATGCCCCCTATTATGTGAACCTGAACTCGGCTGAGCCCGAGAAGATTGCAGCCAGCAAGGACCGCATTATTCAGGCAGCCAGGGCCGGGGCCTGGGCGGGGGCCAGAAGCGTCACCTTTCATGCAGCCTACTACCATGACGACGATCCCGCCGGGGTCTTTATCCGTGTGAAAGAGCACATGGAAGAGATGCTGGCCAGGCTGGAGGAAGAAGGCATTGATATCCGCCTCAGCCCTGAGACCACTGGCGGACCTTCCCAGTTCGGCACCTTGGAGGAACTAGTGCGCCTGGGAGAGGAAGTTCCGGGAGTCTATCCCTGTGTTGACTTTTCGCACCTGTTTGCCAGAAGCCTGGGGGAGTACAACAGCTATGAGCATTTTGCCGGCACTTTGCAGCTGATCCGGGACAAACTTGGGGAACAGGCCCTGAAGGAAATGCATATTCATCTGTCAGGTATTGAATACGGACCTAAGGGGGAAAAAAGGCATCTGCCCCTGGAAGAGACGGAGCTCAAGTATGAAGATGTACTGCGGGCTTTAATCGATTTTGAAGNNGGGCTGTATAACGAGCTGAAAAATACATAGAGTGGGAGGAAAACGGATGGAACATGTGTATCTCAAACACATAGGCGAACACGTAGGCAAAGAAGTAGAAATCAGAGGTTGGCTTTATAATAAGCGGTCTAGCGGGAAAATCCAGTTTTTGATCATCCGGGACGGCACCGATATGATCCAGGGCGTGCTCGTAAAGTCTGAGGTCTCTGAAGAGATCTTTGCCGCAGCCAAGACTCTCACCCAAGAATCATCCCTGGTCGTGCGGGGCGTTGTCCGGGAAGAACCAAGGTCACTAAGCGGCTATGAACTTTCCATCACCGACCTGGAGATTATCCAGATTGCTGAGGATTATCCGATCACCCCTAAAGAACACGGGGTAGAGTATTTGATGGATCGCAGGCATCTCTGGCTGAGGAGCCAGAAGCAGCATGCCATTATGCTGATCCGCGACGAGCTCATTAAGGCTACGAGGCGGTTTTTCGATGAGCGGGATTTTGTGCTGATTGACGCGCCGATTTTGACTCCCGCTTCCGTGGAGGGCACATCGACCCTTTTTGAAACCGATTACTTCGACGACAAAGCTTACCTGTCCCAAAGCGGCCAGCTTTATATGGAAGCCGCGGCTATGGCCTTCGGCAAGGTCTATTGTTTTGGGCCTACCTTTAGAGCGGAAAAGTCCAAGACCCGCCGTCATCTGATGGAGTTTTGGATGATCGAGCCTGAAGTGGCCTTTTTAGATATGGACGGGAACATGGATCTGCAGGAAGAATACGTCTGTTATCTTGTGCAGCAGGTTTTGCAGAATCGCCGCAAAGAGCTGGAGATTATCGAGCGTGACATCAGTAAGCTGGAAGCCATTGTCGCACCCTTCCCAAGGATCTCCTATGATGAAGCAGTGAAGATTCTGCAAGAAAACGGAGTGGACTTTAAGTGGGGCGACGATTTCGGCGGCGGCGATGAAACCATTATTGCCAGCCAGTTTGATCGCCCGGTCTTTGTCCATCGTTATCCGACGGAGATTAAAGCCTTCTATATGCAGCCGGATCCTGAGCGGCCTGAAGTTGTTCTGGGCAGCGACCTTTTGGCCCCGGAGGGCTATGGGGAAATTATCGGCGGCGGAGAGAGGATCCACGATCTGGACTTGATTCGGCAGAGGATTAAAGAGCATAATCTGCCAGAAGAACACTATGAATGGTATGTCGATCTCAGGCGGTACGGCACTGTGCCCCATTCCGGCTTTGGCTTGGGCCTGGAGCGCACCGTATCCTGGATTTGCGGTCTGCCCCACCTCAGGGAGGCAGTTCCCTTTGCGCGGCTGATCAACCGCATCTATCCCTAGGCTATCTCGTTCCTAAAAAGATCAAAAGCACCCCTAGTGCCGTCAGTGTCAGCCTGGACCAGGACAGTTGGCTGCTGAGCCCGATCAGTCCGACGGTGCCGACGAGGGTGAGAATAATGGGCCCGATGAGCCCAAGGACAGAGTTGATTTTTAAAGCGGTCTGCACCCGTCCAAACTTGAGCATGAGCAGGCCCGCGCTGATCTCAATCGTTCCCGCAATGAGGCGGAGCAAAGCCATAGTCAGAACAGCCCTGAGTTCTGTAGTCATAGAATCACTCCGTTTCACGATAAATAATTTCATGACGAAAGAGGCGACGACATGTTTGAACACTTGAGCAAGACCGATCAACAAATTATGCAGGTGATCAAAGACGAAACCAGGCGCCAAAACAACAACCTGGAGCTGATTGCTTCTGAGAACTTTGTGAGTCTGGCTGTTTTGGAGGCAATGGGAAGTCAGCTCACCAATAAGTATGCGGAAGGCTATCCTGGTAGACGTTATTACGGCGGCTGCGAATTTGTGGACGTGGCAGAAAACCTGGCTCGGGACCGGGCCAAAGAGCTCTTTGGCGCAGACCATGCCAATGTACAGCCTAACTCTGGCTCCCAGGCCAACCAGGCAGTATTTTTCGCAGCTCTCCAGCCAGGGGACACAATTCTTGGCATGGACCTCACCCATGGCGGACACCTCACCCACGGCAGCCCCGTGAACCAGTCGGGCAAATGGTTCAACGTAGTGCATTACGGTGTGCGTAAAGAAGACGAACGCATTGACTATGACATGGTCAGGGATATGGCCCTGAAGCACCGTCCCAAGCTGATCATTGCCGGCGCCTCTGCCTATCCCAGGATCATTGACTTTGCCAAGTTCCGGGAAATTGCCGACGAGGTTAACGCCTTGTTTATGGTAGACATGGCCCATATCGCAGGCCTGGTGGCTGCAGGACTGCATCCGAGCCCAGTTCCTTACGCTGACTTTGTGACTACCACAACCCACAAGACTCTGAGGGGCCCCAGGGGCGGCATGATCCTTACTGCTAAAGAGCATGCCAAAGATATTGACAAAGCTATTTTCCCAGGTATTCAGGGCGGTCCTTTGATGCACATTATCGCTGCGAAGGCTGTGGCATTCCGTGAGGCCCTGCAGCCTGAGTTTAAGGAATACCAGAAGCATGTGGTGGATAATGCCCAGGCCCTTGCCGAAACACTGCAAGGCCATGGCTTCCCCTTGGTATCCGGCGGCACAGACAACCATCTCCTCCTGGTCAATGTGAAGGCTAAGGGCTGGACCGGCAAAGACGCAGAGGCAAAGCTGGACAGCGTAGGCATTACCGTTAACAAGAACACCATCCCCTTTGAGACCGAGAGTCCCTTTGTCACCAGCGGCATTCGCATCGGCACCCCTGCTTTGACTACGAGGGGAATGGGAGTAGAAGAGATGAGAATCATCGGCGATCTGATCGCTCAAACCTTAGAACACGACCGTACAGACTATTCGTCCATCCGTGAGCAAGTGGCTGAACTTGCCAAGAAACATCCGCTTTATCCAGAAATCGGCTAGGGGAGAGTCGCCTTGTTCCGTGGAACAACAGTGTCGAAAGACACCAAGCAAGCGATGAAACTAAACACTGTGGAAGGGGCCTTTGCGGTGGCTGCCGACAATCTGGCAGCCCCGTATTTAGGCCTGTTCGCATTGGCTTTAGGGGCAACCCCTTCCCAAATCGGCATGCTCAATGCCTTTCCCAACTTCATGGGCAACATTTTGCAGATTCCTGCCGCTCTGTTTACGGAACGGCAGAAGGACAAAAGGATCCTCCCGATCATCGGGGGGATCTTGAACCGTTCCTCCTGGCTGGTTATGGCCCTTTTGCCCTTTTTTGCTGCACCGGAGCGACGAGTGCCCATTGTGATTCTCCTCGCGACTTTCCGCATTATTGCGGCAAACCTCGGCGTGCCTGCCTGGACCGCTTTGCAGGCAGATTTGATCCCCAAATCAATCAGGGGCCAGTACTACGCCAATCGCAACATGGTTTTGAACACCTGTGCAGTTCTGGCCACCCTTTTGGCCAACTTTCTGCTGCGCTTGAGTTTCCCCATCAGCTACCAGGTCATCTTTGTCGTAACCACCATCTTGGGCGTTATCTCAGTCTACTTGTTCAGCCAGATTGCCTTTGAACAGTCCCCGCCCAAGGAGAAAGCAAACTCTAAGCAGTCCTATCTGGCTAAAGTCAAGGCCTTCGCCGGCGAGATCGGAGTGCAGAAAGACTTTCGCAATTATGTAATCAGCGCCATTGTCTGGAACTTCGGCATCCATCTTGCCAGCCCGCTCTTTGTCGTCTACTTTGTCGAGGATCTGGGCGGGTCCGCCGGTTCCTGGGCGCTTTTTTCCGCGGTCAACCTGTCCGCCATGGTGCTTTTGCAGCGCTACTGGGGACGCTTGGCAGACTTCTTCGGGCAGAAAAGCGTGATGATGGTCTCCGGCCTGGGTATCATCACCCTGCCTTTGTGGTGGGCTATCGCGCCTAGCACCTGGTTTCCCTTTATCATTTACGTAATCAACGGGGTGTTCTGGGGAGGCTACAATCTCGCCGCCTTCAACCTGCTCTTGGAGGTTACACCCGACGACAACCGCAGTGTCTATGTGGGCGTCTACAACACGATGATGGGAGTGGCCACCGCGGTGGGCCCCCTGGTGGGGGGATTCGCGGCGGAAGTGATGGATATGCGGCTGATCTTTCTCGCTTCAGCTCTGGTGCGGGCCGTTGCTCTCTATCTCTTCTACCGCAATGTGACTGATACCGGCACTAGGCGGCTGCGCATGCGGGATCTGGTTCCCGGGCAAAAGGGAAGGACGTTGCCGGGGGCTTGACTCATCGAGTGAAAACACTAGGCAGAGGAGTGTGTTGGAAATAGTTGCCAAGGGAACTAACATGACTGATGTGAAAAGGCGCAATCGGGCTTCGATCCTGAGGCTGATCTACAGCACGGGCGGAATGTCCCGGAAAGACATAGCCCGACAGCTGAAATTGACGCCGGCCGCGATCACGGTACTGACCAATGAGATGATCAACGAGGGCCTCCTTGAAGAAACCGGAGAGGAACACAGCCCCGGCAGGGCAGGCCGCCGGGAAATCATCGTCGATATCTGCTGCCGGAAGTATCATGCCGTAGGCATCAACATCAACCTTGACCACACTGTGGTAACCTGCCTGGACCTGAAGGGCGGGACCCTGTTTGAGGATCGCTTTCGGACGGACAACTCAAGCACTCCGGAGCAGTTTGCCAGATATGTGTGGGAGGTTATAGAAGATAACCTCAGGGCGATCAAAAAGGACAACATTGTAGGCTTAGGTGTGGGGGTCCGGGGGATCGTTGACAGCCGGAGGGGCATCAGCCTGGAATCCTATGGGCTCTGGGACGAACAGGTCAACGTCAAGGAAATCTTTACAGAGCTTACCCGTTTGCCTGTGGGTGTTGACAATAATGTCCGCAATATTGCCCGGGGCCAGCTCTTTTTTGCCCAGGACAAGCCCAGGTCATTTCTGCTGGTGAAATACGGTCCTGGAATTGGCGGAGCGCTGATGGTGCAGGAAGGGCTGTTTACCGGACATAATTACCGCGCCATTGAGCTCGGCCACGTCGTAGTTGAAGAGCAGGGCGCACTTTGCAGATGCAATAAGCGGGGCTGCCTGGAGACAATATCTTCTTACTACGCCATTGAAGCCGCGGTAAGGGCAGTATACTCCCTAGAGCGCACACCAGTTTTGTATGAAGCAACCGGCGGCGAAACTGATAACATAGATTTGGAAGCCATTATGCAGGCCTATCGCGGGGGGGACGAACCGGTTGTCGAGATCGTCTCGAAAGCGATGCGCCTTTTTGCTCTAGTGCTTAAGAACGTGATTACGCTGCTGGATCCCGAGAAAGTATTTCTCTATGGAGTGGCCTTTGAACATGAAGACTTCCTTCAGCTGGTCTATGATTTCATGCAGGACTGTACCCGGGCTGCCGATGTAAAAAACCTGGTTGTCAAAAGTGAGCTTAACGGGCAGCTTTCTTCCAAGGGGCCTGCATCGCTGGCAATCCAAAACTTCTTCGACAGCGGCGGAGTTGTAGTTTATCCGAGTTCCCTTAGGTTCGGTGAGTAACGGAAAAATAGCAGCCAATTGATTAGTAAAGTTAATTAATCTATTTACAAAGGGATAATTATTGTGTATTATGTTAATGGGAAATTGCGACAGCAACGTGGCTCAATAAGGTTGTAAGGAAAACCGGTGAGTGCATGTTGCTTTTCGATGCAATCGGCAAAGGGATAAATGCTGCCGCCCAGACGGCAGGTGCAGGAGGTATAGCAATGCCACAAAGAATCAGGGTTGGAGTTGTCTGTCTGGCCAGAAAGACTTACGACTTCCAGGCCGCGGCGGAAAAGTACGGGCAAACCAGGGAAAGACTGAGGGCTTTGCCCAATGTGGAATGGGAGTTTATTGAGGAACTTGTGATCGAGCCTGAGGATGCCTATGCCGCGGCTGAGGTTTTGGCAGCGGGGCACTTAGACGGTCTTGTGATCATCACAGGGACATTTCAGCTCGGCCACTTGGCCCTGATCCTCAAAAAGCGCATAGACAAACCGGTGCTGCTCTGGGCCTTTCAGGAGCCCCCTTATGACGGCGGCAAGATTCGCTTTAACTCGGTTTGCGGCCTGAACCTCAATGCATCGAACCTCTACAAGGCAGGCTATGACGATGTTTCCACCTTAGTGGGGGATGAAATTGACCTGGACTGGGTGGACGCCCTGCGCATGAAGGCGGCATTGGAAAATGCCCGTATTGGCATTGTCGGCTACCGTGCCGACGGCTTTTTTAATCTGAGCATTGATGAACTGGACAACTTTTCCCGCACGGGAATCCTGGTTGACTACTATGAAATCGCGGAGATTGTGGCAGTGGATGCGCCGGAGGAGGAGACCCAAACGTATCTGGCAAGGCTGACAGAGGAGTTTGACTGCTCGGAACTTACTGAAGAGCAGAAAGAAAGAGTTGCCGCCCTTTGTGTCAAGCTGAGGCACTTTATGGAAAGGCACAGGCTGACCGCATTGGCCGTACGCTGCTGGCCGGAGTTTGCCAATAGGTACGGCATATCTCCCTGCGCCTCCATGTCCATCCTCCAGTCCCAAGGCTATATCATCGGCTGTGAGGGGGATATTCAAGGCGCCATGTCCATGCTGATCTGCGATGCCGTCGGCGAAAGGCAGACCCCTTTCCTGGCAGACTTCTCCCAGGTCAATGCGGCAGAAAATTATGCCCTGCTTTGGCATTGCGGCGTCGCCCCGCAAAACTTGTGGGACGGTCAGTGCACCCGCAGCCTTGACACCTATTTTGCCGGAGGCCGAGGTGTGACAGCGGGCTTTGTGCTTAAGCCAGGGTCCGTCAACCTTGTGCGGATCGATTCCGCCAGAGGCAGAACGCGCCTTTTTGTACAAAGGGGAACTGCTGTACCCATGGACAAAGAGCTGATGGGGACCTATGCGAAAGTTGTCTTTGAACAGGGCGTTGAACAAGTATTTGACACAATACTGTCCCACGGCGTTGCCCATCATTTTGCCGTGATCTATTCGGAAAAGGTGAGGGCGTTCAAGATTTTCGCCAAGATCATGGGTTATGAAGTAATAGAGTAGTCCAGCGGAGGGTAGCAAATGGATTTGATTCTCAAGGAAGACGGCTTTGCACTTCAGATTGACGGAAAGCTCCTAATCAGCCACAGCTACGATGATCCCTGCGCCTACCTTGGGCAGGGCAGGGAAAGGATTGAGATGCGCTTTGGCAACTTCAGCATCAGGGATGAGATTATTAGCCGCATCCCTTTGCAGAACTTTGAGATCAAAAAGCAGGACAGCGGCTGCACCATCCTTCTGTTCCATATTAACAAGAACATTGCCTTGGAAATGGAAGTCTGCCAGGCAGAGGGAAGGTATCGCATTTTCACCCAGGGGAGCGAAGAGTTCAACAGATGCTGGCTGCGGTTACACTCCTCTCCAGATGAGCATGTCTACGGCGGAGGGGAGCAGTACTCCTACTTTAACCTCAAAGGCAAGAAGTTCCCCATCTTTGTAACAGAGCAGGGTGTGGGCAGGAACAAAAAGACGCTGACGACCTTTTTAGCGGACTGCAACGACGGCGGGGGCGGCGACTACTGGACCACCTACTTTCCCCAGCCCACATTTGTCAGTTCCCGCAAGTATTACTGCCATTCAGCCAATTCTGAGTATCAGGAACTGAACTTTGAGAATCCGGACTTTCATGAACTGCATATCTGGGGCACAGAGTTCGATCTGACTTTGGAAACCGCCCCCACTCTTGCAGACGTTGTCTCTAAACTGACTGGACTTTTGGGCAGGCAGCCCGTCTTGCCTGAGTGGGCCTACGAAGGGGCTTGGCTCGGCATTCAGGGAGGCACTGAAGTCTGCCGGGCCAAGCTGGAGAAAATGAGGCAGTCAGGGGCCAAAGTCAATGTGATCTGGGCCCAGGACTGGGTAGGGCACAGGTTTACCTCCTTTGGCAAGCGCCTGATGTGGAACTGGGTCTGGAACAGGGAGCTCTATCCTGATCTCGACAGGCAAATCAGGGAGTGGAAAGAGGAGGGCGTGCGGTTTACTGCCTATGTAAACCCCTACCTCGCAGTGGAAGGTTCTCAGTTTGCAGAGGCCAAGGCCAAGGGCTATCTGGTCAAGAACCGGGACGGAGAGGATTATCTAGTGGATTTTGGGGAGTTTCAGGGCGGCATCGTGGATCTGACCAACCCTAACGCTTCCGACTGGTTCAGCGAGCTGATCATTGCTAATCTGATCGAGATGGGTATTGCCGGCTGGATGGCTGACTTTGGCGAGTACCTGCCCGCGGATGCTGTGCTCTTTAACGGAGAGGACGCAGTTAAAATGCACAATAAGTGGCCGGCGCTGTGGGCGAAGGTTAATTATGACGCGTTGGTCAAAGCGGGCAAGCTCGGAGAGACTGTGTTCTTTATGCGTTCCGGGTTCACCGGGTCCCAGAAGTATTCCACCGCGATCTGGGCAGGGGATCAAAACGTAGACTGGAGCCTGGACGATGGTTTGGCCTCGGTTATACCGGCCGCGCTGTCTCTGGGCATGTCCGGCTACGGCATACATACCAGCGATATCGGGGGATATACCACCCTCTACGGCATGAAACGAACGAAGGAGCTTTTCCAGCGCTGGACCGACTTTGCTATCTTTACGCCGATTATGAGAACCCACGAGGGAAACCGGCCCGGGGACAATTGGCAATTTGATTCCGATGAAGAGACGATTTCCCATTTTACCTGGGCTACCTTAATTCATGCCAAACTCAAAGCGTATATCAGAGATCTGCTGCAGGAAAATGCCGAAAGGGGGATTCCCCTGATGCGCCCCCTGTTCCTGCACTATGAAGAGGATAAAGA
>MTKW01013167.1_pt2 | contig 13339 bp, 11 predicted proteins | sample 1042761 | NCBI WGS metagenome assembly MTKW01 (sample SAMN06205366, study PRJNA360243) | anaerobic digester metagenome | biome: Wastewater treatment plant; feature: Anaerobic digester sludge; material: sludge; isolation source: anaerobic digester fed with sludge from wastewater treatment plant ...
TGCCCGCCGTGTACTGGAGAAGCATGGCGTTTTCAATACCCGTCCCGATCATATCCTTGATCTCCAGAATGGTGCCCCCCAGGATCACCGGAGCGGCAAGCATGAAAGAGTAGCGCACGGCGGTGGCGCGGTCCAGCTTTCTCCAGAGGGCGGCGGTGATGGTAGAGCCGGATCGGGATAGGCCCGGGATTATGGCGATCCCCTGAAGCAAACCGATCCAGAGTGCGTCCAGGGGCTGCATTTTATTTATATTCTTTTCACCCTCGGGCAGGAGCGTAAGCAGCTTCAGGATAACCCCGGTGGCCAGAAGCGCCACTCCCGTCAGCAGCAGGGAATGAAAGATCGATTCAATAAAATCGCCAAAAATAAAGGCGATGAGTGCCGTGGGGATGCATCCCAGCACGAGCAGCAGCAGAAAACGGCGCTGGACTCCATCGTGGGGGAATTTCAAAAGATCTATGAAGTCGCGCCGAAATACCCAGAAAACCGCCAGAAGCGTCCCGAAATGGAGCAGTACCTCCAGGGTGACGCCTGTGCCTTCCAATCCAAAGATGCGCTGGAAGATCACCAGATGACCGGAGCTGCTTACAGGCAAGAATTCGGTCAACCCCTGAATAATGCCCAACAGAACCACCTTTATCAGAGCCATTGCTTCCTCCTCATGTTCCCAAAAGTCTGTGCCTTGATCTTTTCTGTATTGCGGCGGATTATCCTGCAGGGGACAATATATTGATCGTCTAGCGGCGGCGGTTGAAACCCCGGCGGAAGGGGTTTTCCACAAGGCGGGCCAGCGGCGCAGCCAGGGGCAGAAGAAGAAGCGCTCCCAGGAAATTATATAGAAAATGGGCATTGGCCAGGCGGCGGGTCAATGTGGTGCCGCTTCTTGCAGCGATGAGAATGAGGTAAGGATAGAACAGCATGGCCAGCAACATGCTGACCAGGTTGAAGAAAAAATGAAACCATGCCGCCCGCCGGGCGGTGCTGTCCATGCCGATGGAGGCGATCAGGGCGGTGGAGCAGGTGCCCAGATCGGCGCCGATGATCAGCGCAACACCTGCGGGAAGGGTGATCATCCCTTCCCGGGCCAGGCCCAGCGCCATGCCCATGACGGCGCTGCTGCTTTGCAGGGTGGCCGCAGCGGCAAAACCGGTGAGAATGGCCCGGTGGGGCCTCTCCCCGGCTGATTGCAGCAAGGCGCCAAAAAGCTCGCTCCCTTCAAGCGAGGCCAGCGCCCCGGTCATGCCCTTCATGCCCATGAGCAGGAGGGCACAGCCGAGGAGCGGCGCTGCAGCTTTCCGCAATCCCCGGTGCGGCGCAAGGCTGCAAAGGGCCGCCAGGCCGGCCAGGGGCCAGGCCAGCCAGTACAGGTTGAAGGAGAGCAGTTGCCCGGTAATGGTTGTGCCCACGTTGGAACCGATAATCACGCCGCAGCCCTGCGCGAGCGACATCACGCCGGCGTTGACCAGGCTGACCACCATAACCGTGGTCAGGCTGCTGCTCTGCAGGAGCGCTGTCACCAGGAAGCCGGTGCCGAAGCCGCGCCAGGGGCCGCCCGTCAGCCTGGCCAGCAGGTTTTTGAAAGCGGGGCCCGAGCTCCGGGCAAGGGCGCCGCTCATCAGGCGCAGCCCGCAGAGAAAGATGCCCAGAAAAACAGCGGCTTCCAGCAGGCCGGTCCAGGACAAAGCGGGCTCCCCCCTCCCCAATGGATGCAGCCTTTCACATATTTACGCCCGGGCCCAAAATTTATGACCTTTCAGAAGTGCTTAAAAATATCGCCGCCAGGGGCTGCCTTTGCTCGAAACATTACCGGCCCGGCGCTTGCGCTCCCGAAAAAAGATCTATGATCCGGCCCGGCTGAAATCGGGGATCAAGATAGTCCTGGAGATCGCTGCTGATCAGTTGAACGATGCGCGCTCCCGCAGGCGACAGAGGTTCAACAATAATGGCCCCTCGCTGAAAGGGGATGCGCAGGTATTCCGGCCTGTAGCTTTCGCAGCCCTCGAAGATGAGTTCCGGCGGCAAGGCGGCGTAATGGATCACGGGCCATCCCCTCCTCCATTGCGCCTGTTATCGATAAGCCCGTTCAGGATGGCGATGGCCCTGCCCAAACCCGCCGCCTCATCAATGAGCCCTACTTCCACGGCGTCCTTTCCCACCAGGACGGTGCCGATATCGCGGGCCAGCTGCCCTGTGCTGAACATGAGCTCCCTGAATTTTTCCTCGGTGATCCGGGAATGCCGGGTAATGAACTGGATCACCCGGTCCTGCATCTTGTCCAGGTATTCGAAGGTCTGGGGCACGCCGATAACCAGGCCGGTGAGGCGGATGGGATGAATGGTCATTGTGGCTGTCTCCGAGATAAACGAATAGTCACCGGCCACCGCCAGGGTCACCCCGATGCTGTGCCCCCCGCCCAGCACCAGCGTTACGGTGGGTTTGGAAAGGGTGTCGATCATCTCGGCAAGGGCCAGCCCCGCCTCCACGTCGCCGCCAACGGTATTCAGAAGAACGAGGAGCCCTTCTATTTTTGGGTTTTGCTCCACCGCTACCAGCTGGGGAATGACATGCTCATACTTGGTGGTCTTGTTCTGGGGCGGCAGGGTCAGGTGTCCCTCGATCTGACCGATGATGGGCAGAGCGTAGATATTGCTCTCCAGCTGGGGCGCCTGGACCTGACCCAGCTGCTGGATGCTGTTCAGAACAGCTGCAGGCGCCGGAGAGGGCGGTGCCTGGGGTTTGCAGTTACGCCGCAATGGCTGCCGCTTGCGGCGGTTTAGGTAAGACAAGTGATCGCCTCCCGCCAATGAACATTTTAGTTTGCAGCAGTTCGGTACAGCTTATACGGGAGGGATCCTTCGGGTCTTGTAAACAAAGGACGGCCCTGCGGGCCGTCCCCATCTCGGTTCAACTGTCTTTTGATACACCGGAAGGGCTATTGCGCGTTATGCCCCTGCGGCGGATTCTTGTCTTTGCCGTTGCTGACGAGATCCAGGAAGCGGGCTGATGGTTTGATCCTCCAGATATTGTTCTCCTGAAGAAGCTCCCATTTTTCATTGCGCAGGGCGGCTTCCTCACCGCCCAGCTTCAGGGTAACGGAAAGGTCGATTGTAACAGCATCTTCGGATTCAGCAGCGGCGCCGACCTTCCACTCCGCGACTTTTCCCGGTGCATTGATCAGCCAATCACGGTATGCGTTGCCGTCGGAGGCATATCCGGCCTGAAGGGGGTACGCTTCACGCCACTTGAGCTTGTTCAGCGCCTCGAGGTAAGCCTCGACCGCCTGCTGCGGAGTCCGTCCCAGGTAATCGCGGCCTTTTGACTCCCGCATGATTCTGGATTGTTCATACCGTTCAGCAGCCCCTGATTCACTGTCAAAAGCTTCCCGCGGATAATTTTCATTTCTTGCATCCCAGAGCATGTATTCATCAATGCCCAGAGCCATGGCGGCATCGATCTGCTGGCGGATCTGCGCAGGCCCGTAATGGATAAAACCTTCGCTGCCATATCTGCTGCCGAGCCAGTTGGCGGTAAAAGCCTGCAGCCAGGGGCGGATGATGGCCGGGTTCTTGACCGGCGCGGTGCGCTTGATGGCGTCGCTCAGGGCCCCGGTAATGGTGACGGTGGGATTGGTGTCGGGGAAGCGCAGGCCAAACCAGCAGGGGACCACTTTCCCGCCCTGGGTGACCGGGTAATAGTGGCTCGGATAGATCATGGGGCAGATATAGTCGCAATTGGCCGAGAAATCTTCCCAGCACTGTCCGATATCGTCGGTGTCGCCCCAGGAACTGGCGATCACTCCGAAGACATCATAAGCCACATGCACCTTGTACGGAGCCAGCTCCCGGCGGGCCTTCTCCATAAAACCGCGGATCGCTTCGGTTTTTGTCCGTCCATTCCTGCCCGGGAAGCCGGCCACCTGCTCCACGTAAGCGGCCTTGTCGGGGAAGCGGATGTAGTCGAACTGTATCTCGTTGAAACCGAGCAGGGCCGCCTCCTTGGCAATGGCGATATTGTAATCCCACAGCTCCTCGTTGAAGGGGTTGCCGTAAGCAAAACCGGCGTCCCTGTAAAGACCGCCGCCCTTCAGTGGAATGCACCACTCCGGCTTTACTTCCGGGAGGATCTGGCTGTCCCTGAAAACGACGATCCGGGCGATGGTGTAGATGCCCCGATCCTTTAGCTCCTTCATGGTGGCCTTGATATCGGTGAGGGGCACGGGTTTGTAGTAGGCATCCATTTCGTTGACGGCGGCAATATCGCTCCGGTAGGCCATCCTGCCCTTATCGTCCTTTATATCTATGACCATGGCATTCAATTCCGTGTTTTCAATCAATTTCAGCGTCCGTTCGTACCGCTCCCCGTAGGCGATGGAATGGCCGGTAAAGTAAATGCCCCGTACTTTGATGGGCGGATTGTCCGGCTGGTCCGGGGGGGGCAGGGGTACGTACAGCGAGCCCAGCTCTTCTTTAAGCTCCTCGTTGCGTTTTTCCCACTCCTCCTTAAGTCGTTTGGCCTCCTCGGGATCCGGAGTCTCCTCTCCGGGATCATCGGGATCCAGTGTTTCTGAACTGACCCTGAGGCATCCGGGTGCGATGATGGCGCATAGAAACAGGATCAACAGCAAGATCAACAAAGATGTTTTCTGCAGTTCTTTCAGTGAGATGACCTCCTTTCCTGTGCTGTCATTCAGAAACCACTATACCGAAATCTTATGTTAACATCGAGGGCGGGAAACCGGTCCCCCAGCCAACCGGGTGTCCCCCCGCCCCTCCAGGGCCGTATTCCTTGACCTGCCGCCGCAATAAGAGATCATTGTAATTAATGGCATCAAAATGACTTTATCCTCTTATTTAATTCAGGCGCCGCCGGCAATTTCCTGCTTCCCGAACTATTAAGTTTCGCTTAAATTCGACATGGATCAACTTAAAGATTGAATAAAAAAAACCGTCCCGCAGGACGGTTTCCCATGGCTTTGTCGGATCTCTTTCAAGACTTGAATTTACCGTCGAGCTTCTTCATCTTCTCCACGATGCCCCCGTATTCCAGTTCCGAATAAGGCAGCATGGCTGCCCCGGAGAAACCCTGCTCACGAAGTTCGGTGGCCTTGCGGGCTACCTTTTCCCGGACATGGTCCCAGTAGGGGTGCTCAAAACAGTCCACGGGCTCGGTAAATTTACCCTTCTGGACGCAGAAGGCCGCCGCTGTGACAATGGGCGGTCCATCGAAGAAAGAGGTGCCGCAGCCGGCCTTGACGGGCATGAGGGGCCCGGTATGGCTGCCGCGCATGAATCCGGCCACATAGTGCCCAATGCTGTAGGGAGATAGAATTTCTCCCGCTGCGGGGAAGGCGCCCTGAACCCGGACCAGCATGACCGGGTCGTCCTTGCCGGTGTATGTGCCTGCAATATTATGTAAACGGGTGGTGCTGGCCGCCGCCGCCACCTCCCCGCTGTCCCGCGAGTAAATTTTGGCGACGACAAAGCGCTCGTTGTCCCGGAGCAGCGCGGCAATATCGTAAAGCTCCTCCGGGGCGTTCAGCTCGATGATACGGTCATTTTCCGTGTGAGCCACATCCATGATCACGAATCTGAAGCCCTTGCTCATTTTCGGTGAAAGGATCAGGCCGGAGCAGTGCATGGGATCGGCGAAACCGAGGTACAGGGGCAGGTTGTACGCGCCGGGATCGGTTTTGTCGGCGGCAAAGAACAGGAATGGCTCGTTCTCCCTCTCTTCAAATTCCATCTCGGCCACGGCGGGACCCAGGCCCTTGATGTTTCCCGAAAAGGAATCTTTCAGCAGATCCTGTCCGGCGCCGTAAAGCCCTTCCTCCCTGGCCTTGGCTGTACCGGACATGAAGGCATCCCAGGCCAGTTCATGTATGTCGCTGCTGCCGGTACCTTTTTCGTGAGAGAAAAGTATGGCGATGTCATCACCGGTGCTGCTGATCCGGTAATCTATGACCAGGTCGCCCTTGTTCCGTTCAATATGATTTTCCACCGCTTTCATCAGTGCAGCGCTCGGCCTGAGGTGGCCCCCGATACTGCCGATATCGGCTTTGATCACACTCAATGTAATTTTCAACAAAAAGCCCTCCCCGTGCTGTAGATGTTTGGGAGATTCGGCTTTCAGGCCTTTTCTCCCGAATAGGTTACTATATTGTATTTATTCTACTATACTATTAGAAGATCCTTCTTGAAATAATGTAACACATAAAAAAATGGCCCAGAAAAAACTGCCCCAAAATTAAATTTTGAAAGGAAATCCCTTGAATTATCGAGAAGTTTTAAATACTTTTCTCTGTGCAGGTGAATTCAGGAAATGTCAAAAGATCCCGTTGCACTGCTGCAGGAATTGCTGGCCGGCGAGGGGCTGGACAGGTTCAATCTGCACGTTACCGCAGATCAGGGCCTGCTGCGCCTTTCGGGATCGGTGGAGAGCTGGGATCAGGTTGTCCTGGCGGGACGGCTGGCAGGCGGGATCAGCGGTGTTTGCGGTGTGGTCAATACCATAACGGCCGCTGCGGGAGGGCCGCCGCCATATATTGCGCCGGAAGGGGATCGTACAATCATCGGCCGGGCCGACGTGGTCATTATCGGCGCGGGCATCGTGGGAACGGCCATTGCCAGGGAGCTGTCCCGCTTCAAGCTGGAGGTGGTGGTCCTGGAAAGGGCGGCCGATGTGGCCTGCGGAGCCAGCAAAGCGAATAACGGCATGGTTCATTCGGGTATCGTGCAGGAACCGGGCAGCCTGCGCAGCAGGCTGAATCTCCGCGGCAGCGCCCTTTTCGAAAAGTTCTGCCGCGATCTTGATGTTCCTTACCGGCGCTGCAACCTGGCTGTTGTCGTGTTCAAGGAAGAAGAACTCTTTCTTCTGGAGATGCTGAAGGCGCGGGGTGAGATGGACAGCATCCCTGTTGAACTGATAGGTCCGGAAGAGCTGCTCTCCAGGGAGCCCGCCCTCAGTCCCGGGGTCAAGGGAGCCCTTCTCGCGCCTACCACGGCCATGACCTGCCCCTACAAATTGACTATCGCCTGCGCCGAGAACGCCATTGCCAATGGGGCCTCATTCTATTTGAATACGGAGGTAACCGCCCTGGAAGGGGAAAAAGGCTCCCTGCGCCGGGTAGTTACCTCGCGAGGCACCTTCCTGACAGGATGCTGCATAAATGCCGCCGGTGTCTATGCCGGAAGGATTGCTGAAATGGCCGGACCCGCAGAATTCACCATACATCCCCGTAAAGGCGAGTTCATCATATTTGACCGCCAGTCAGCGCCTGAGCATATCACCATGGCCACCGGAATCCTGGAGTTAACCCGTGATCCCTTTACCAAGGGCGGCGGCACCATGCTGACCGTGGACGGCAACCCTGAATGGGGGCCCACAGCCGTGGAGGTGGGCGATCCCGAGGATACCTCCGTTTCACGGGAAGGGCTGCACCGGATCGTGGATAAATTCAGCCCGCTCATGCCCGGCTTCGATTCCGGCGGCAACATGATCACCTTCTTTGCCGGCATCCGGGCGGCCACCTATACCGAGGATTTCCATATTGCCCCTTCAAAAGCGATGAAAGGCCTGATCAATGTGGCCGGAATCCAGTCTCCCGGTCTGGCGGCGGCGCCGGCCATTGCCGGTATGGTTCTGGATATTCTGCGAGATGAGGGTTTGGCGATGGTGATGAAAGAGGATTTCAATCCGCTGAGGCGGGAACCGCCTCCATTCAGCTCCCTTTCGCTGATCGAGCAAAACAGGCTCATCCATGAAGATGAGAGGTACGGACATATAGTTTGCCGCTGCGAGCAAATTTCGGAGCGGGAAATTGTTGACGCCCTGCACCGCCCCCTGCCCGCTCTGACCCTGGATGCGGTGAAACGGCGCACCCGCGCCGGCATGGGCCGCTGCCAGGGCGGCTTTTGCCTGCCCCGGGTGCTCTCCNNCCGGGGTCGCCGCTTTTCAGCCGCCGCACCGGGGAGGATCCGGTGATTGAGGGGGCATTTGCTCCATGAGCCGGGGACAGATCGCGGTTATTGGCGGCGGGCCCGCCGGCCTGTCTGCAGCCCTGGCTGCAGCTGAGGCCGGGGCCTCAGAAATTCTGCTCATCGAGCGGGATCGGGAACTGGGCGGTATTCTCAATCAGTGCATTCACGACGGTTTCGGCAATCTCATTTTTGGCGAAAGCCTGACGGGTCCGGAATATGCGCAGCGCTTCATCCAGGAGCTGCAGAAACAGACCCGGATCAGGGCTCTTACGGGGACAATGGTCCTGCAGCTGGACCCGGACCGCCGGCTGCGGGCGGTGAACAGGGAAAAGGCTTTTGAACTGAAACCTGCGGCGGTGGTCCTGGCCATGGGCTGCCGCGAGCGCAGCCGCTTCCAGGCGGTTCTTCCGGGTTACCGCCCCTCGGGCATCTATACGGCGGGTACAGTGCAGCGGCTCATCAATATGGAGGGGCTCATGCCGGGAGAGAGGGCGGCCATTGTCGGTTCCGGCGACATCGGGTTGATCATGGCCCGCCGCTTGACCCTGGAGGGGGCCCATGTTTGCGGGGTTTTCGAGCTCCTCCCCCGGCCCGGGGGGCTGAACCGGAACATTGTCCAGTGCCTGCAGGACTTTCAGATCCCCCTGTTCCTTTCCCACATGGTCACCTTTGTTCACGGCAAAAAAAGGCTCAGCGGTGTTTCGGTGGCCCCCGTGGACCGCCGGGGAAAACCGCTCCTGGAGCAGGAGCGCTTCATCGCCTGCGATACATTGATTCTCGCGGTGGGGCTCATTCCCGAAAACGAACTCTCCAGGGGCGCCGGCATCGCCATGGACGGAGCTACAAGGGGTCCGCGGGTGGATCAGGATATGGGCACCTGCAGGCCGGGCATCTATGCCGGAGGAAATGTGGTCCATGTATATGATCTGGTGGATCATGTGAGCAGGGCGGCCGGCATCGCCGGCAGGGCGGCGGCCCGCTTTGCTGCGGGGATCGAACGCGGCGGCGGCCGGATTCCAATCGAGAGAGGAGAAAACGTTGCCGCCGTGACACCGCAGCAGCTCAGCCTGCCCCTGCAGGATAAAGAGAAGATCGATATTTACCTCCGCGCCGGCACGGAAATACGCGGCGCCGTGGTCAGCCTGCTCGTGCGGGAGAGGGTGCTGTTCCGCAAAAAGATGCGCATGGCCCGACCCCCGGAAATGATTCATCTGGAGGTTGAGTCCTCCGCTTTTGGGGGCCTTGCCGGCGGCGAGCCTGTTGTTTGCCTGATCAAGGCCGGGGAGGCGAAAAAGAACTGAAGGGGAAGCAGCAGTTTACATGCATTGTTTGCCCCCTGGGCTGCCTGGTACAGGTTGTGGAAGGCCCGGAGGGGACTGCAGTCAGCGGGCATGAATGCAGCCGCGGCGAAAAATACGCCCTGCAGGAGCTTGCGGATCCCCGCCGGGTGCTGACGGGCACTGTCAGGGTAACAGGGGGCTTTCTGCCCAGGCTTCCTGTCAAGAGCTCTGCCCCCATCCCGAAAAAGCTGATCATGGAGGCATCGCGCGCGCTGTCGCGGATCAACGCTGTTGCCCCGCTGCGCTGCGGAGATATCATTGCTGAAAATTTTGCCGGCAGCGGCGCNNAGGGGCGGGCAATGCCCGCCCCCACAAGAGCTATTCATTTTCCACTTCTATTACTACCGGCATGATCATGGGGCGCCGCCCCGTTCTCTCGAAGAAAAATGCCGCCGCTTCATCCCTGACATGCGACTTGACCACATTCCAGTCCAGGAGCTGCTGCGGGCTCAGCGCAGCCAGGCGGCGGGCCACCTCCTGCCTCGCCTCCTCCAGCATCTCCTCCGATTCGCGGACATAGACAAAACCGCGGGTGATTATTTCGGGGCCGGACAGGAGCCGCCCCCTTTTCGGATCCATGGCCGCCACGACAATGACAATGCCCTCCTCGGCCAGCAAACAGCGATCCCGCAGGACCACGCTGCCCACATCCCCCACGCCCAGGCCGTCCACCATGACCTTGCCCGCAGTCACCTCACCCCTGATGGAGGCTTTTCCTTCCTCGAATTCCAGCACTGTTCCGGGATCGGTCAAAAATATATTCTCTCCGGGAATGCCCAATCTTTGGGCAATATAGGAGCAGTGGACCATGTGGCGGTATTCGCCATGCACCGGAAGCAGGTAGCGGGGCTGAATCAGATTCAGCATGAGCTTGATCTCCTCTTCACTGCCGTGACCGGAAACATGAACGCCGGAAACGGAGCGGTGAATCACCTTTGCTCCCCGGCGAAAGAGATTGTTCACCGTGCGGGCGACCAGCTTTTCATTGCCGGGGATGGGGTTTGCCGCTATAATGACCGTGTCGCCCGGGATAATCTCGATCTGTTTGTGACCGGAGGTGGAGATGCGGGTCAGGGCGGACATGGGTTCACCCTGGCTGCCCGTGGTCAGTATAACCAGCCGGTCAAGGGGGATCCGGTTGATCTGGTTCAACTCCACCATCATGGATTCGGGGTAGTCCAGATAGCCCAGTTCGGAAGAGATCCTCACGGAGTTTTCCAGGCTGCGCCCCGTCACGCAGATCTTGCGGCCGTGGCGCAGGGCCGCGTCGATGACCTGCTGGACGCGGTGAATGTTCGAAGCAAAGGTTGCAAAGATGATCCGGTCCCGGGAAGTGCGGAAAATATCATCGATGGTCTCCCCCACTTCACTTTCCGAGGCGGTAAAGCCCGGCCGGTCGGCATTGGTGGAGTCGATAAGGGTCAGGAGGACCTTGCGCCGCCCCAGCTCCGCCAGTTTGTAAAAATCGGTAAGCTTTCCATCCACGGGGGTGTGGTCAAATTTGAAATCTCCGGTATAGACCACGATCCCCGCCGGGGTATTCAGGATCACGCCCACCGTATCGGGGATGCTGTGGTTTGTCCTGAAAAATTCAAGCCGAAAATTCTTGGAGAGAGCCAGTTCCCGGCCCGCCTTGATCTCGTGCATCTTCACCGGGGAAAGGTGTTCGTACTCCTCGAGCTTTGCCTTGAGCAGGCCCAGGGTAAGGCGGGTTCCGTAGACCGGCACCGGCAGCTCCTCGATAATGTAAGGAATTGCCCCGATATGATCTTCGTGCCCGTGCGTTAAAATGATTGCCCGCAGCTTATCCCTGTTTTCCTGAAGGTAGGAAATATCGGGCAGCACGATGTCAATGCCGTGCATCTCCTCCTCCGGGAATTTGAGTCCGGCGTCGAGGAGAATGCTGTCCCCGTTGCATTCAAAGAGAAACATGTTCTTGCCGATTTCCCCGACGCCGCCCAGCGGGATCACCCGCAGGCTGCTGTTATTCTTTTTCAAACTATCATTGCCCCTTCTAAATTTTTATGTATGTTCAAGCACCCGCCACCTCGCGAATGCGCAACAACTCCCTCAGCGAATCCAGCGGCTCTCCAGCCAACGGCAGCAGCGGCAGCCTGGGCGCACCTGCATCAATGCCGATGAGGTTCAGGGCCGCCTTGACTGGAATCGGGTTCGCCGCCGTAAAAAGAGCCCTGAAAAGCGGCAGCAAAGCCAGGTGCAACCGGGCTGCCTCCATGACCCGCCCCTGCTTGAACAGGTCGATCATGGCGGCAATCTGCGGACCCACCAGGTGGGAGGCGACGCTGACCACGCCCACAGCTCCCACACTGAGCAGGGGGAGTGTGAGGGCGTCATCGCCCGAATAGAGGCTGTAGCCCGGCGGCGCCTGCGCACATATCCAGGCAGCCTGCTCCACATTGCCCCCCGCTTCCTTCAGGGCCACGATATTTTCAATTTCCGCCAGCCGGAGCACTGTGTCCACACTCATATTCACGCCCGTTCTGCCGGGCACATTGTAGAGCATGACCGGCAGATCGGTTTCCCCGGCGATGGCGCTGAAATGCCGGTAAAGCCCCTCCTGCGTGGGCTTGTTGTAATAGGGCGTTACCAGCAGGACAGCATCTGCACCGCACCGCTCCGCCGCCCTTGTCATGGTAATAGATGAGGCGGTGCAGTTGCTTCCCGTACCGGCGATAACAGCCGCTTTCCCCTCCACCGCTTCAACGACAGCGCTGAAGAGTCTTACCCTCTCCCCGGCCGTCAATGTGGGCGACTCGCCGGTGGTGCCGGATACCACCAGCCCTGTGGAGCCCCGTTCAACAAGATAGCGAGCCAGGCCCGCCGCTCCCCTGTAATTTACATCCCCCTTTTCGTCGAAGGGGGTTACCATTGCCGTAATCACCGTACCCAGTGATGCTGACAAAAAAAGCACCTCCTAATTATAACATAGATGAGGGCAAACCTTAAATCCAAACCTGCCCCTTTTCGGATGGACCCTGAAGCGGGCCGATCAGAACAGGCTGCAGCTGGCGCCCCGCCAGTGCGGCGGCCGCCGCCGGCGGGATCAGCACGGCCCTGGCCACGAGGGAATTGGGTTTCTCTGCAGGATGATCCTGTCCGAAGGGGACCATGAAAATATGTTTCGTGTTGAGAATGCGCCCCAGGTTCGGGGCATTCAAACCGAGCCCGTCATTTGTGGAAATGGAGATGAGCAGCGGCTTTTCATTGCGCAGCTGTGCCTTGGCCGCCATCAGAACGGCGGTATCAACAATTCCATTGGCCAGTTTGGCCATGGTATTGCCGCTGCAGGGGGCTATGAGCAGCAAATCGAGCAGTTTTTTCGGCCCTATGGGCTCCACATCCACGATACTGACCCAGGGCCGCCTTCCGGTAATCTGCTCCAGGCTCCGGCGCAGGGCGGCGGCAGTGCCGAAACGGGTGTCGGTATGCTCCAGCGCCGGAGAGAGGATGGGAAAAAGAAGAGCGCCGGCCAGGGCCAGTTTTTCCAGTTGTGGCAGGATTGCCTCGACGGTACAATGCGATCCCGTCAGCGCCACTCCGATGCGCTTATCTTTCAATGCCACCATCTTCAATCTTCCTTTCAGGGGAGTCTAATTTTGGGGGAGCTTCCGCCATGAGACGCCGGTATATCCGCGCCAGGTTGAGCCCCGCCGTCCGCGGGGCGGCCTGCCCGGGCAGGGAAGGCAGCGGCAGGGCAGTCAGACCGCAAGAGGCGGCTGCAGCGAAATCGACGCCGCCGGGCGCTGAGGCCAGATCCAGTATGAGGGCCTCTTTTTTCACCTTCTGAAGCTGGACGCCGGTCAGAAGGGGCGCAGGTGCCGTATTGAAAATGTAATCTGCACCGGCAAGCGCCGCCGCCAGCTCTGCGGGGCGGTAGGGGCGGTAACCGGCAGAGAAAGCCAGGGCTGCGCTCTCCCGCCGCCTCACCAGAACCCTCACACTGGCGCCCAGGCCCTGCAGCGCCCTGGCCAGGGCCGTTCCGCAGCGGCCCAGCCCCACAAC
>MTKW01005405.1_pt1 | contig 13335 bp, 16 predicted proteins | sample 1042761 | NCBI WGS metagenome assembly MTKW01 (sample SAMN06205366, study PRJNA360243) | anaerobic digester metagenome | biome: Wastewater treatment plant; feature: Anaerobic digester sludge; material: sludge; isolation source: anaerobic digester fed with sludge from wastewater treatment plant ...
AGTATAATTTAAAATTAAAAGAATTAGTAAATTTAAAACGTGAAATCTAAGTAAAGTTATAGCTAGGTTAAATATTTAAACTTTATAAAATTTTATTTGAAAGCATCTCCACACGAGGTGCTTTTTTCATGAATTTCACTATTAACATTTACGAGGGGAAAATTGATAAGATTTAATAGGTAAGTGAACTAAGTAAATATCCATTAATAAGATGAAGCTTTTTCATGAATTAGGGTATTATGTATATAATAAAATGTGCTAGCATTTTTATGTTTTTTAGAGAAATCTGTAGAAAATATCTAATGGAAAGGGATGTGAGATAATATGACAAAGATGCCAGTAGTCTTTGTGGGACATGGGTCACCTATGAATGCAATTGAAGACAATGAATATTCAAGAAGTTGGAGAAGCATAGCTGATAGGATACCAAGACCAGAGGTGATAATTTCTATATCAGCCCATTGGTATACAGAGGGAACCAAGATTATGAACGAGGAAGAACCAAGAACCATATATGATATGTATGGTTTTCCAAAGGAACTATATGAGATTGTGTATAATTCACCTGGTTCTCCAAACATCGCTAAGGCTGCAAAGAAATTGATTTCAAAGGAAACAGAATATGATAATTCTTGGGGAATTGACCATGGGACATGGTCAGTATTAATTCATATGTATCCTGAAAGGGATATTCCTGTATTTCAAATTAGTGTAGATGCATATGCTCCGCCAGAAATACATTATAATATAGGAAAAGAGATAAAAGCTTTAAGGGAAAAGGGAGTACTTATTTTTGGGACTGGAAATATAGTTCATAATTTAAGATTAGTTGATTGGCATAAGAAAAATAAGGGTTTTGATTGGGCATATGAGTTTGATGACTATATTTATAAAAATATCCTTAATAATACCCATGAAAATATTATAAAGTACGATGAAATAGGGGATATTGCAAAGCTTGCAGTACCAACTCCAGATCACTTTTATCCCTTATTATATATACTGGGGGCATCGGATAAGGAAGATAGAGTTAGTGTCTTTAATAAATCCTGTGAACTTGGCTCCTTAACAATGACAGGTTATCTATGGGAATAGAAAGTATCTGTTTTAAAAGACTTTATTTTAAAGAACTATCCTATGAGAATTTACGAATATTAAATCAATGATACTAAAATATTTAAAACAATTCAGAATTAGATTTAAATAATCAAAAACTAATATATAGATAAGTGATAATGCTTTGTTGCTCGTCTTGTTGGTGATAAAGTACTTATAATTGGTAGTGGAATATTTTCATAGAATATAATATAGAAAGTATTTAAAGCATAATAAGGCTTTGTGGAAGAAAAAATAATATGATGAATTTCTTCATTGAGTTTTTGCAACATTAGGGGTGGAAGAAGGATTATGAATCAAAAATTATATGAATTTGAGGCGTAAATCAAAACAGGATGAAAAGGTTCTGACCCATTCATCCTGTTTAAATTACTCTAGATTAAGCCTGTTCTTTAGCATATAGTTTGCCGATATAAAATGACCTACAGATATTATCAAAAGGATAATAGTGACTACACCAAATAATATATTTCCATTGGGGATTTCTGTTGAATTAAATTGTGAAGGGCTTATGCCTCCGTAATGAATAAAAGCAAATATTAAAAATGTAATAACTAATATTGCTTGAGTTAATAAATAAAAAGCACCTGCCATAGCAAAGGAAGCTAAAATCTTATGATTTTGGAATTGATGTCCAATAGATATTGAATTATATATAGTCAATATTATCAGTAGAAGGGCTGACAAAATATAGGTAGGTAGTATGATTAATATTCCTTTTCCCAAAATAGTCTCTATATCATCTAAAAATTTTATAAATTCCCTTATAAAATTCCCTGCCCCTGAAATAATTAGAATTGAGGCAAAAATTACTACTATACTTAGGATTAGCCATATTATTGAGACTATCATTTTACTCATAATGTGCTGCCAAGTTTCTACAGGTAAGGTAAAGGTGAGATATCCTTCATTGCCTAGTAGATTTTTATAAAATCTCTGTATGATTGTTACAAAGGTTGAAGCCATAACAGCAAATATAATAGCAATATATATGATTACACTCATGACATTTAATAGTATCTGAAAATTAAATCCTTCTGAATCTCTTAATATCTCAAATGGATTGATTAATTTATTGATCAGGGTAACTGCAAGCAGCACCACATATAGGGACAGTAATGTCCTAGATGTTGCTTTAAATTCGTGCTTTATTAGCTTTACTAACATTTAAATACCTCCCTAAATAATGAATCTACAGATTTTCCTTGTTTTTCTCGAATATCATCTACAGTATTAGACATTATTATTTCACCATTTTTTAGGAAAATAATATCATCCAATATCCTTTCTATATCAGATATTAAGTGGGTTGATAGTATAATAGTGGCTTTTTCATTGTAATTTTTAAGAATTGTATCTAGAATATAGTCCCTAGCAGCTGGATCTACTCCGCCTATTGGTTCATCTAGAAGATATAGTTGTGCATCTCGACTCATGACTAATATAAGTTGCACTTTTTCCTTAGTACCTTTGGACATATTCTTAAATTTGTCATTAGGATTTATATTTAAATCTTTAAGCAATTGATATGCCTTTTTAGAATCAAAATCTTTATAAAAGTCGTTAAATAACCCTATTATAGCTCTGACATTCATCCAATCATTTAAATAGTTACCTTCTGGTAAATATGACACAATGGCCTTTGTTTCTTTTCCCGGCTCCTTTCCGTCAATAAAAATCTCACCTTTAGTCGGTGTTAGTAGAGAATTGCAGATTTTGATAAAAGTAGTTTTACCACTGCCATTAGGCCCTAGTAATCCAACTATTCGCCCCCTTGGTATTTTTAAATCAATAGAATTTAAAGCAGTTTTGCCCTTAAATTTTTTTGTAAGATTACTACATTCGATTATATAGGTCATTTTGTATTTCCTCCTGACAAATTAATTAAGATTTCTAGAATCTCACCTTTATTAAATCCTAGTTCAGACATTTTCTTTAGAAACTCCTTAATATGTTTCTGTGCTAATCTGGTCCTTGTATTTTTAATCAAATCTGCATCATCCGTTACAAATCTTCCGCTAGTACGATGGCTGTATAATAGACCAGTATCTTCTAATGCAGAAAGTGCTCTTTGCATGGTATTTGGATTTACAGAGGCTTCTTGTGCTAAATCTCTAACAGAGGGCATCTTAAAACCTGGCGGATAAATACCTGAACAAATTTTAAGTTCAATCTGTTCTAAGAGTTGAGCATAGATTGGCCGGTCGGAGGACAAATCCCAGGACATGATATCACCCCTAAGTGTATTATTGTATTAAGGACTTGATACAATAATACACTATTAAATCCAAAATGTAAACTACTTTTTTAGATTTTAAAGAAATCTTTAGATATTTTTTACTCCTTCGGATTAATAAGTTTAATGGATAATTTCGTTTAAAAATTTTCTTTTATGACATACTAAAAATAAAATATAGTTAAGGAGGTTTACAATGGGTGACAAAGTTAAGAATTCAAAAGATAAATCCGATATTCAGTGGGATATTGTTTCACTTAATGCAAGCTCAGCAAAAGATATGACTGGATTAATTCCAAGAGGACCTGAATCGGAGGAGGAATTAGAATCTTATAATGAAATTATGACATACAGACCTGAAAAGATAGTTACAGAGAGAAATGAAAAAAACATGAAAAAGACATCAGCTACAAGAAAGAGAACTTATTCAAAAAATAAAAAACCTTAGTTTATGCACTATTTCCTTTGAATGATATTGTTCAAGGGATTTATTATTTTATACATTAGTATAGTCCAAGAGTTTTATATTTATTGAAATAAGATATAAAAGAACTATTGACATTGACGTTACGTTAATGTGTATACTGATAATGTAAGGAGTGATTAAATGGAATATACAATTAAAGCAATCAGCCAACTTGCAGGAGTCAGTACAAGAACATTGAGGTACTATGATGAGATAGGTATTCTAAAGCCAGCAAGAATTAATTCATCAGGATATCGCATATATGGAGAAAAAGAAATTGATATACTTCAGCAAATTTTATTTTATAGGGAACTTGACTTTAACTTAGATAGCATAAAGGAAATCATTCAATCTCCAAATTTTGATGAAATTAATGCATTAAAACAACACTATAATGAACTCCTTGCAAAAAGACAGCGGATAGATACATTAATCTATAATGTGGAAAAGACAATTTTTAATAAAGAAAGGAGATTAAAAATGAGAGATGAAGAAAAGTTTCAAGGTTTTAAGAAAAAGTTAATTGAAGATAATGAAAAAAAATACGGAGAAGAAGTAAGAGAAGAATATGGTGAGGAAGCTGTAAAAAGATCTAATGAACAGTTTATGAATATGACAAAACAACAATATAATGAACTTAATGAACTTGGGAACAAGGTTCTAGAAACATTAAAGGAAGCATATAAAACTGGGAATCCTGCAGGAGAACTAGGCCAAAAAACAGCAGACCTTCACAGAAAATGGATTACACTCTGTTGGGGTGACTACAGCCCTGAAGCTCATGCAAATTTAACTCAAATGTATGTAGATGATGAAAGATTTAGATCTTATTATGATAAGGAGCAACCAGGAAGTGCGGAATTTTTAAGAGATGCTGTGAAAATTTATACTGAAAAGATATAATCTTATGACATAAAGAAAGGTTTCTGTGTGTTATCATATTTTATACTAAGATGACCATAGAGTTATGTGTGGGATTGAGATTGACATAGAAGGGTATTTAAATAGGGAAAAGTAATTTATTGGATTTTAGGATAGTGTCAAAAATATAATAGATAGAAAAAAGATATTATACGATAATTTTTAATAATAAAAAGTCGAGTTTAATACTAAATCCTTTGCTATAATCTATTTATGGGAGAGGTGAAGCCATGCTAAAGGAACTTAATCAAGTTATTGACTATATAGAGGAACACTTAACCACAGATATAACCCTTGAAGAAATATCCAAGTATGCTGGTGTTTCGGATTATCACTTTCGGAAAATCTTTTATTATTTATCTGGTCAAACATTAAGTGAGTACATAAAAAACAGAAAACTTTCAGAATCAAATAAGGATTTATTAAATAATGAAAGAGTAACTGATGTGGCATTCAAATATGGCTATGAATCAATAGACGGCTTCACCCGTGCATTTAAATCCTGGAGTGGATTCTTACCATCAGAAGTGGCTAAAACAGGCGTCAGTAAATTATTTCCTAAACTTTCATTTTATATTTATGTCAAAGGAGGAGAAAGTATGGATTACAAAATTGTAGAAATGCCCGGGTTTAAATTTGCAGGTGTAAGTAAACGAGTGCCTATGCAATTTGAGGGCGTAAATAATGCCATTATAGAATTAGCTAATAGTATTACAAAAGAGCAGAGAGAAGCAATGCATGCTCTTCAAAATATTGAACCCTATGAAATTGTTAATGTTTCCTATGAACATGACCACAACTTTATGAAAGATGAAGGATATCTTACTCATTTAATTGGTGTATTAACTACAAAAGAAAATGTTAGCGAACTTCTAGATGTTATTGAAGTTCCAGCATACACTTGGGCAGTTTTCCCAAATGAAGGACCTTTCCCAGAGACTTTACAACAGACTTATGGAAGAATTTATTCGGAATGGCTACCTGTCTCAGATTATGAAGTGATCCAAGCTCCTGGATTTTCATTTACCAAGATGGATAAAGAAAAGGGAAATTATGCTTATAGTGAAGTTTGGATGCCTGTACGTAAGAAAGAATAAAAAAATTATTCGATCATATTCTAAGTGTATCCAGCCTATATTGTAGAAATAAAAAGAGCTTGAAAGTACATCTTAGTAATGTTTTTTCAAGCTCGGAATTATTGGTTTTTTAAGGGGGATTTTTCAGTAGTTCTGAATAAAACCCCTATTCTTTTATTTCGGGTTTATCTCTTTCCATTAAGAACTTTATACAATATAATCCAGCCAATCCTACTAATCCATATATAATTCTACTAAGAAATGCGTCTTGTCCACCGAAAAGTGAAGCAACTAAATCAAATTGGAATAATGCGATTAATCCCCAATTTATAGCTCCTATAATTACCAAAACCAAACTTATTGTATCCATTATGTTTCTCCTTTCAAATTTATTAATTTATCAATATTTGTAAATGTTTTTATAGTCTTAATGTCTCCTATTTTTATAAAAATAAACATAATTTGTAAGGTGGTATTGTTATATTAAATATAATTAGAGAAAACAAATAAAATGCAAAATCTTTGATTAACTATAATCCACCAGTAAAGAGATATATTTTTATAACAATTAAAACAAGGTTATTATTTTTTTTGTTATTAGCACCTTATTTTTATTGATTTTGTTTTGTTATAGCCTTAAAAGGGAATAATTAATATTAAGATATAAAAAATTTGAATATAAAAAATTTAAATATAAAAAAGGAGAATAGAATATAATGAAACGAATTTTACTTACCAGTCTAATTATTTTATCTATAGTATTGTTGGTAGCATGTAATACTTCAGGAGATAATTCTAATCAACAACCCCCTGTAGATGTGGAAGAAAACCAAAAGGATAAACAGGTAGAGGATAATAAAGATGAAAAAAATGATATAAATGATACTTTTGTTTATAATCCTGAAGAAGTGAAAGAGCTAGATTTAGAAATCGAGCTTTTGTCTGGTAAAGAATTAGAATATGACTTTGACAGAGACCATGACGATAAAGAAATGAAAGAATTATTATCTGTAATTGAAATTAATTTAGATAAGCCAATTGATAAAATGATAGAAGAGATTTTAAATCATCTAGAGATTAAAGGTGAAGACTTAGAAGAAATAGATTTTGAGATTAAAATGTATTCAGGAGAAAAGATTGGCTTTAAGTACCATGTTGGGAAAGGGAATAAAACAGGAACTATTGATGATTTTGACATGGATATTAAATTTGCATCAGGAGCAGAATGGGAATATGAGTATGAGTTGGAGGATGAAGAATTTAAGATAGAATATAGTGATAGTACTAATTTACATGGGAAAGAAGCCCAAACTGAAATAGAACGAATTTTATCTGAAGTTATTATTGGATTAGATCATTCTATTTCAGAGATGAAAAAAGATTTTTTGTCAACAATTGATGTGAATGAAGATGACATTAGAGAATGGGATTTTGAAGTTGAATATGTGACAGGAGAAAAAATCCAAGTAGAACATGATATTATTAAAAAATGATTGAGGATAATAGCATAAAAGTAAAAGGTTTATAAACAAGGATTTTAAAGTTTAATAATTATTTTAAGACCATATAAACATGGGGTAAGTTGACCTTATTACTGTAGCTTAGTGAAGTCTTGAGTCTTTATATAGATTCAAGACTTTTTCTTATATTGACCTAAGTCAAATAACTTAAAAAAAAGGCATGCTAAAATGTACCCATAAGGTAAGGACAAAATATTAAATTCAAGAAAGATTTTCAAAAATAATTAAAAGATTTTAAATTTTGACCTAAGTCAAGGAATAGTTTGTTAAGTAGGGATATTATATTGTCATAGTAAAGATAAAAAGAGAACATATTAAAATATAAGGAGAGATTATTAATGAAAAAATTCAATGAAGCAGTAGAAAAAAACTTAGAAAGATTAGAGCAATATATACCAGTAGTAGCAAGGGTTCATGGTGGAAGTCACCCAGAATTTCATGAAGTAAAAAGGGTATTTGATAAGGTAAGTGTAAAAATAAAAAAATCTGTAACAGAAAAACCAGATTTAGATAAAGAATTTAAAGAGCTAGGTAAAATTACAGATAACTATTTAGTACCAAGTGATGTATGTGAAAGCTATGAAGCAGTATACAATATGTTGGAAGAATTAGAGAAAGCATACCAAGAGTAAAGATAGAAAATATTGTTCAGGAGGTGTAAGAATGCAGAGGCTTATTTTGAAAAGTAAAAACAAAATTGTATTAATAAGTGGTATCTTAATTGCCATTGCCTTTATAAATAAATGGACAACAGGAAATGTGAGTGTATTTATTTGGTCATTGGTGATAGCTTCAGTCTTAGGGGCAGCGCCAATAGCTATTCAAGCATATCAAGCATTGAGGGTAAAAGTAGTTAGTATAGATGTATTAGTTACCATTGCGGTAGTAGGAGCATTTCTAATTCAAAACTTTGAAGAATCAGCAATAGTTACCTTTCTATTCTTATTTGGAGCATATTTAGAGCAGCGAACTTTAAACCAGACACGTTCAGCAATAAAAGAATTAACAGAAATGGCTCCAGAAAGTGCATTAAAGCAAATGGAAAATGGAGAATTTGAAGAAGTAGAAGTTGATGAAGTAGATGTAGGAGATATATTGCTAGTAAAAACAGGGGCAAAAGTCCCGGTAGATGGAATAGTATTAACAGGGGAAGGCAGTATTAACGAAGCAAGTATAACGGGAGAATCCATTCCAGTTGGTAAGGAAAAAGGTTCAAATGTATATGCAGGAACAATCTTAGATAATGGAACAATTCAAATTGTTGCAGATAGAGTAGGAGAAGACACGACATTTGGTAAAATTATAGAGCTAGTAGAAGAAGCTCAAGACTCAAAATCAGAAGCAGAAAGATTTATAGATAGATTCTCAAAATGGTACACACCAGCAGTTTTAGTATTAGCATTTGTAGTATGGATATTCTCAAGGGATGTAGAACTAGCTATTACAATACTAGTGCTAGGTTGCCCAGGTGCCCTAGTGATAGGAGTACCAGTATCAAATGTAGCAGGAATAGGAAATGGAGCACGTCATGGAGTTCTATTAAAGGGTAGTGAAGTAATAAGTGATTTCAGCAGACTAGACACAATGGTATTTGATAAAACAGGCACCCTAACAGTAGGTAACCCTTCAGTAGCAGAAAAATTATACTATGGGAAAGATATAGAAGAAACATTAGGATATTTAGCAAGTATAGAAAAAGAATCCGATCACCCATTAGCAAAAGCAGTATTAGAAGAAATAGGAGAAACAAAGATTTCGCCTGTAACAGATACAGAAGTAGTAAAAGGTGGAGGTATAGTTGCCACAGTTAATAATCGCAGAGTTGCAGTGGGAAATGTGGCCTTAATGAAAAAAGAAAATGTAAAATTAAGTGAAGAAGCACAGGAAGACATAGCAAGTTTTGAAAAGGCTGGAAACTCACTAGTGATAACATCAGTAGACGGAGAGCTAAAAATATTAATGGGAATAAGAGACCAGATACGTCCAGGAGTGAAAGAACATCTGCATAGACTAAAGAAATTAGGAGTAAAAAATTTAATAATGCTCTCAGGAGATAATCAAGGGACAGTAGACCTGGTAAGCAAAGAATTAGGCTTAACTGAGGCCCATGGAAATATGTTACCTGAGCATAAATCTGAATATGTAAAAATGTTAATAGAAGAAAAAGGTCAAATAGTAGCATTCGTAGGAGATGGAGTAAATGACAGTCCATCATTAGCCTTAGCAAATATTGGGATAGCAATGGGAGGCGGAACAGACGTAGCTATAGAAACATCAGATGTAGTATTAATGAATTCAGATTTCAGCCGTCTACCCCACGCATTAGGTCTAGTAAAAGCAACAGCAAGAAACATGATACAAAACATTTTTATTGCAGTGGGAGTGGTATTAGTATTATTAGCAAGCCTACTATTTAGTGATTGGATGAATATGTCAATAGGAATGTTAGTCCATGAAGGTAGTATATTAGCTGTTATACTAAATGGCATGAGATTATTAAAATATAAATTAAAATAGGGAAAATTGATCTAGGTCAAAGTTTTTTAAAAATAAATTTGGTAATATTATATTAGAAGATTACTAATAAATTTAAAGATAGGGGAGGATGAGAATATGAAATCAGCAACAATTCAATTAGAAACATTAACATGTCCATCATGTATGCAAAAGATTGAAGGTGCACTAAAAAAATTAGATGGTATCGATAAAGATACAACAAAAATATCATTTAATACCAGCAAAGTAAAATTAGACTTTGACGAAGAAAAGCTATCAATCCAAGAAATAGAAAGTGCCATTAGCAAATTAGGCTATGATGTTATTAAATCCATAGTAAAATAAGCTAGTGTTAAATTCCTTGCAAGAAATACAAAAGAGCCTGTAAAATATTTTGTGTAAACTGAATTAAACTACTCTTCCTTGTTAATAATTGGGATAGATCAAATATCTATAATATTACAAGGAGGAGTCTTTTTATGGAAATCTCTGGAATTTTATTTATATATATCATCTAAAATAGTAATAGATTTGGCATCAAATGAAATCAATCCTTCTTTTCTCATTTTAGCTAATTCTCTTGATAAAGATGTTCTTTGTACCCCTAGCTTTTCTGCCAGAGCAGTTTTAGTAATATTTAACTTAATATAATTAGAGTTTTGCTTTTTGGCTTCATATTCAAGGAAGTTAATTACCTTTTCTCGAATAGTTTTGTTTATGAAATGTTTTATTTTATCTCCTAAAATATTTGCATTATCAGAAATATACTGTAAGTATTTCCTCAAAAAAATATGGTCATCAGTAAACATATTAAATAGTTTCTCCCTGTTAATCTCTAATATCAAAGAAGGTTGGCTTGCTGAAATAGTCATAGGATAATAGGGGTTTTTCGAAAAGAGTAGATTCCCACCCAAGATATCTCCAGCATAAAATTCAGAAATATTAAGCAAATTTCCAGATTCATCAATGCGATTAATAATAATCTTTCCTGATAAAATCAATTCAAACTTTCTACACCGCTCCCCATCAAAATGTAAAATATTATCTTTCATATATGATACAACTCTGAATGAGCCATCTCTTAAATTATTTAATATATTTTTATCTGAAATTGAGTTAAGTAAATCTATGTTTTTAATAAGATCAATATATTTTTTCATAACTCTCTCCTCTTGTGTTACATTGGTAACATCTTTAATGAGATTATATCTATATAATAAGATAAAATCAATTAATTAAGGAGATGCTTTATGAAATACCTTACTAGACTAATTCAAATAATATTTTTTCTACTATTTGTATTTCTTATTCAGCGGGGTAAAATGTTGCTCTGGCTTGCTATTTATGCTATAAGCTTATTATTGGCATTAGTATTTGGAAGAATTTATTGTGGCTATATCTGTCCAATGAATACTCTTATGATTCCAACAGAGTGGTTATCAAAAAAATTAAATCTACAGACTGATAGGACACCTAAATGGTTACAATCTGGAAAGGTAGCATGGATTTCAATGTTTGTAAGTATTGCCCTTATGCTATTTGCCAAAAGGGTACTTAATAAAAATATACCTATTTTGTTAATCTGGTTATTTATATCTGTAATTATTACATTAAGGTATAAGCCATCTATCTTCCATAACTTATTATGTCCTTTTGGTCCACTCCAAAAGATATTTGGGAAATTATCACTATTTTCAGAGGTGGTGTACACAGATGGTTGCATTGGATGCAAAAAATGTGAAGGTGTTTGCCCAAGTAATGCAATCTCAGTAAAATCTGAAGATAAAAAAGCAGTCATAGATACTGGAAAATGTTTTCAATGTACAAACTGTTCGCAAATATGTCCTTCAGATACTATCCATTATTCTAGGAATAAAAAAGGAAAGACATCTACGGTCAATATTTAATTTTTCATGTAAAATTACATTATTAGTTAGTGTAGTTGCAAGATTTACAAGATGTTATTTAGTCTTAATAGAAGGAGAGATGTGTCTTCTAGCCTACTTACCCATGGGCAAGTAGGCTGGTCTTATTTTTCATCTATTAAAGTCTGATATTTCTGCCTAAATTAAAAAATAACTTTTCTTTATTGTAATTATTGAATTTATTAGTATAATAATTATATAAATATATAGCTAATTAGTTAAATATATATGTGATTTTAAGAGGGTGTTTGCCATGAGTAAAGTTTTTAAGGCATTAAGTGATGAAACTCGCAGGTCCATATTAAAATTGCTTCAGCAGAGGGATATGAATGCTGGCGAGATATCCTCCCACTTTAACATGTCTCAGCCTTCTATTTCTAAGCATTTGGATGTATTAAGAGAAGCCAAACTTGTAAGTTCGGAAAAAAAGGGTCAATATGTGATATATTCTATCAATACTTCTGTCCTCCAGGAGGTATTAGGAGGATTTTTAGACCTATTTAGTAAAAATAATATTTAGGAGGGATATGGGGTGAATAAGAAAAATATGACTCTCACTAGAGCATTTTTTGTATTAATATCCATATTAGTTATAGTAGTGGGGAGACTAAGTCCGAATAGCAATGGAAAGACATTAACTATAGGTTCTTTAATTATGTTGGCTTTGATTATATTAGATATTAAATTCCCAACCATCACAAACCTATCGGAAGATAATCCTAAGATAAAAACCATGCGATTTATTAATCGACTTACTATGGGCATCCTATTGGCATTTATTCTATTTACATCAGTATTTCAGATGGGGGCTATATTTTCTGAAAGAACCAATAAGATATTGGTGGTTGGGTTTTTCTCGGTATTTATGATAATCTTTGGAAATCTAAGCCCTAAAATACCATTTAATAGATATCTTGGCTTAAGGCTTCCTTGGACCATAAGAGATGAGGATACTTGGAAGATCGCCCATCGGATATTAGGATATATTTCTTTTCCTATCGCCATACTACAATTTATTTTTGTATTTTTCTTCCAGCCACAACAGATAATCCCCATATCCATACTTATTTGGATTATAGTTCCTGGCCTATACTCACTATGGTTCTTTTATAGGAAGTTTAAAAATATATAGATGGTTTTTCTAAAAAGTTCATGGAGATGCTATTGGAAATGATGTCCATCACTATCTGCTGTCATATTTGCACTGTGTAGATGAACTACTGTCCGTACTTTTGGAGCATTAATTGAGCCATGGAGTGTACTATCAAATAGCAGAAAGTGCTTTTTAGGGAGAAGATTATCCCATCTTACCTTAATAGGAAGGTCTTATATACTTCAAAAGTAGGACCTGGGTATCTACCGTTATATCCACAGATATTTTATCTATATATAATCAATCATTGTATTACCTACTCAAAAATCATTTAAATATTTATATTCTATAATAGTATATGTATCAAAGGATCTAATGTACTTTTCTACATAATATTTAATACGTGCAAGTATAGGATAAAAAATCATCTATATTTCTTTAAATTAAGAGGAAGAAAAAAGCATTTGATATTTATTTTTAAATTAC
>MTKW01018069.1_pt1 | contig 13332 bp, 13 predicted proteins | sample 1042761 | NCBI WGS metagenome assembly MTKW01 (sample SAMN06205366, study PRJNA360243) | anaerobic digester metagenome | biome: Wastewater treatment plant; feature: Anaerobic digester sludge; material: sludge; isolation source: anaerobic digester fed with sludge from wastewater treatment plant ...
TCAATATAAACGAGGAGTGAAAAAATGTCTAGAGATAAAGAATTTAATATAGAAGATTTATTAATAGATCAAAGTAAGTTTGATTTCAAAAGCCAAGTCAAATATGCATATAAAACAATACCAGGATTAAATAAACAGGTTGTAGAAGCAATTTCTGATCAAAAACAAGAACCAAAATGGATGAGAGATCTTCGATTAAAAAGTTTAGAAGTTTTTGAAACATGGAGGGATCCCAGATTTGGTGTTGATATATCTGACTTAGATGTTAGTAAAATTGTTGCGTATATTAAACCCGATGCAAAAAAAGCTACATCTTGGGAAGAAGTTCCCTCAGAGATAAAGGACACTTTTGATAAATTGGGGATTCCTGAGGCGGAAAGAAAAGCTTTAGCTGGAGTAGGTGCTCAATACGATTCAGAAATTGTGTATCAGAACATAAAAAAGGAAATGGAAAAATTAGGGGTAATATTTTTGGATATGGAAAGTGCCGTACGAGAATATCCTGACTTAGTAAAAGAATATTTTATGAAGGCTATTCCTATTACAGATCATAAATATGCGGCATTTCATGGTGCAGTTTGGAGCGGAGGNNACCTTTTTATATGTTCCTAAAGGAGTAAAAGTTCCTTTACCACTTCAGGCTTATTTTAGAATGAATAATCCAGGTATGGGACAGATGGAGCATACTATAATTATTGCAGATGAAGGTAGTGAAGTTGTTTTTATTGAAGGCTGTTCAGCCCCATTTTATGAAATAACAAATCTACATGCAGGGGCGGTAGAAATATATGTAAAAAAAGGTGCACGAGTAAAATATGCTACTATTCAAAACTGGAGTAAGAACACTTACAATTTAAATACAAAGCGAGCCATAGTTGATGAAGATGGAATAATGGAGTGGGCTTCGGGTTCGATGGGTAGTGAGAAATCTATGATTTACCCAGCTTCTATTTTAAGAGGTAAGGGTGCAAAAACTGAAACTAAAGCAATTACTTACGCAGGTCCGAAGCAACATATGGATACAGGTTCTAAGGTGTTCATGTTAGCTCCCTACACAAGCGCCAATGTTGATGCCAGAAGTATAAGTATTGGTGGAGGTTGGGCATTTTATAGAGGTTGGCTTAGAGTGGGAGGAAATGCCAAAGGTGCAAAAGCTTCTGTATCTTGTCAAGCATTAATGTTGGATAACATTTCAAAAAGTGATACGATTCCATTAATTGAGGTATATACTGATGAAGCCGATATAGGACATGAAGCTAGGATAGGAAGGATTAGAGAAGAACAGATATATTACTTGATGAGTCGGGGTTTGAAGGAAGCAGAAGCCAAGGCGCTTATTGTAAGAGGATTTGTCGAACCTTTTGCAAAAGAGCTTCCACTTGAATATGCAATAGAGCTAAATAGACTTATAAATTTAGAAATAGAATCTTCTATAGGTTAAAAGCTTAATTACTCAATTTAACAACAAGAGGTGGAAAAGTTGGACACAATTTTTGAAAAAACAATAGATATGAAACATAATAATATAAAAGCTGTAGAATGGCAAGTTCCGCAGATACAAGCAAAAAAAGATTATGGAGATTTTGAATTTCAATCTTCGTTAGAGCATATATCTAACGATTACTTAAAAACTTTTAAAAGTTATAGATTTGAAGCATACAAAAATTGGGGTTTTCCTAAATGGAAACGAACTAAATTAAATGGCTATGAACCTGAAAAATACATATCTTTTGCTCCAACAGCAGTTAAAGGAAAAATTTTTGGTATAAATGGTATAGATGAAGATGGGATTGAAATCCTTGCAAAATACGATTTTGAAGGGGCTCATAGGAAGTTTTTGTTAATGGCAGAAGCATTTTCCAATACTGGTTTTTATCTTAAAACAGAAGAAGGAGAAACACGAGAACCTATAATAATTAACTATTATTTGAAAGCTCCAATATATGAAATGTCTGTTTACAATTTAAAACCTTTTTCAAAAGCTACAGTTATAAGAATTTTAAGATCCAATGATCAAGGAAAAGGTTTTAGAACAACTTCAAATAGAATAATTGTCCATAAAAATGCCTCTTTAGAATTAGTTAACATAAATCTAAACGGAAATAATGATATCAATATAGATAATATCTTTATAGAATTAGAGGAAAATTCAAAAGTTGAAGTAATAGATATTAATATAGGCGGAAAAATTACTGCTCCTCATTTTATTTTTAGATTTTCAGGGAAAAATTCAGTAGCTACTGTTAATCCTTATTATTTAGCAACTAATGATAATATTATAGATATGCTTTATTTAATGAGGTTTTATGCACCAAAAACCACAGGAAGTATTAATGGTAAAGGAATTATAAAAGATAACTCTAAAGCTGTATTTAGGGGTTTTCTTGATATTAAGAGAGGGGCAAAAGACACTAATGCTGCTGAATCAAGCTATACCTTAACTTTGTCTGAAAAGTCCAAAGCCGAAGCAATACCAAGTTTAACAGTGGATGAAAATGAGGTGACTGCATCGCACGCAGCAAGCATCGGAACTATAGAATCAGATAAATTATATTATCTAATGACGCGTGGATTTTCTAGAGAAGCTGCCAAAAAAATGATTGCTTATGGAATTTTCGAACCAGCAGTAGATAAGCTAAATAGGTATGGGGAAGACATTAGTCAGGAGGTACGAAATGTTGTCTTCCAACGAATATGAAGAAGAATTTCCTGTATTAAAGAGAAAAATAAATGGTCATAGATTAGTTTATTTGGATAACGCTGCTACATCATTGAGGCCCAAGCAAGTTATGGAAGCTGTTACTGAATATAGTTTGAATCATCATGCCAATGTTCACAGATCGACCCATACATTAGCTTCTGAGGCAACTGAGATGTTTGAGTCATCCAGACAAAAAATAGCTAAATTTATTAACGCACAAGAAGAAGAAGTTATCTTTACTAAAGGAACAACAGAATCCTTAAATTTATTGGCTTATTCTTTAGCTATCTCTAAGATCGTTAAACCAAATGAAGAAATATTAATTACTACCATGGAACATCATTCGAATTTTGTACCTTGGCAGCAAATTGGTAAGATCTTCAATATTAAAATCAAATATTTCCCATTGAGAAAAGGTATATTTGAATTAGATGAGTATTTAAAATATATAAATTTAAAAACAAAAATAATCAGTATAACTGGGATATCTAACGTTACAGGGCAAGTTATACCTATAAATATGATTGTAGAAAAAGCAAGAAAAATAAGAAAAGATATAATAATTATTGTAGATGGTGCACAATATGTACCTCACATTTCTGTTAATGTAAAGTCATTAGATATTGATTTTTTAGCTTTTTCTGGTCATAAGATGCTAGGACCTACAGGTATAGGAATATTATATGGGAAAAAAGAGTATTTAGAACGAATGTCTCCATTCCTATATGGAGGAGAAATGATTGATAAGGTAAGTATGGAAGATACAACTTTTACCATACTCCCTTATAAATTTGAGGCTGGTACTCCCAACGTAGAAGGAAGTATTGGTCTTGCAAAAGCTGTAGACTTTTTACAACAAATTGGCATGAATAATATAGCCCAACATGACAATGAATTAACTCAATATGCCTTAGAAAAGATGAAAAAGTTAGATTTTTTAGAGATTTATGGCCCAAAAAATAATCTACAAAGTTCTATCATTTCTTTTAACGTAAAAGGTATTCATCCGCATGATGTAGCACATTTATTAAATGAAATAGCTGGAGTAGCAATTCGTAGTGGACATCATTGTGCGCAACCAATGATGACTGAACTTGGAGTTAGATCTACATGTAGAGTTAGCTTCTATATTTACAATCAAAATGAAGATATAGACATTTTAATTGAAGGCTTAAAAAAAGTTTGGGAGTGGTTAAAATAGGAATTGAAGATCTTTATTCAGATATAATTCTAGACTATGCCAAAAACAGTAAGTATAGAAAAGAAATTCCCGCTAGTAAAAAGGCAGAAGGGAAGAATTTGTCTTGTGGAGACGAAATAACGATTTTTGTAAAAGTTGATAAAGGTAAAATAGTTGAAGCATCGTATTTAGGACATGGTTGTATTATTAGTCAAGCTTCTGCTGCTATGATGTGTGAAATAATAGAAGGAAAAACCGTTGAAGAGGCAGAAAAGATCTTGAATGAAGTCATAAAAATGTCTCAAGGAAAAGAGTACGATAAGAATTTAATAGATGGTATGGAGGTTTTTTCCGATATTTCAAACTTTCCAATGAGAATAAAATGCTTCACACTTTCGTGGCATACTTTAGAAGAAGCTATTAATAATCAAGATTGAATTTCAGGGCATAATATGCTAAATAATAAATAAAGTTTAATTTTAAAGGACGAATAAAAGCTAGTCATTAAATTAAAAAATGTTCCTTTATTAGGAACATTTTTTAATTATTTATTCAAAGGGTATATCATTTATAAATATTGTCTTGATAAATAGTAGTATTCTTTTGCTGATTCTTTAAGTTTTTCAATTTCCTCTTTTGTTAACTTACGTAGTACTTTTCCAGGAACGCCTACTACTAAACTGTTAGGTGGAATTTCTTTGTTTTCTGTTATTAATGCTCCTGCACCAATAAGACAGTTTTCAGAAATTACAGCTCCATTTAGAATTATAGCTCCCATACCAATAAGGCAATTGTCATTAATTGTACAACCATGAATTATTGCACCATGACCTATTGTAACGCCATTGCCAATTATAGTAGGATAATCATAATCAATATGTACAACTGCGTTATCTTGAATGTTAGTGTATTCACCAATAGTTATGGGCCCAATGTCTGCCCTTAAAGTTGCATTATGCCAAATGCTGCATCCCTTGGCTATCTTAACATTTCCTATTATTTGACATCCTGGTGCCAAAAAAACATCATCTGCAATAATAGGTTTTTTATTCTTAAATTCGTGAATCATTTATCAAACCTCCTAAAAATATTTATTTTACCCACTTTAGAAATTCCAAAATCCTTATGGAAGGGGGAGGGCTCCGCCCTGGACCCGTTATAAGTTCAAAAGCTCACTTTTAGGAAATCCTCATTTCTTAAAGACCTAACATACATCCATTTTAAGCACAGGATACCCCATCCTTCTATCCTTTAAAATAGAGCTTTTACAAGCTCCCACTTCAAAATTCGTCAGAGTTTAAGTGGTGGGTGGTTGACAGTTTTTATAAGATTTGCCATTTCAATAGCTGTAATTGCTGCCTCCGAACCTTTGTTGCCTGCTTTGGTACCGGCTCTTTCTATGGCTTGTTCAATATTATCCGTGGTTAATACACCAAAAGCAATAGGTATACCTGTTTGTAGTGATATTTGGGCAATTCCCTTTGACAGTTCTGATGCTACGTAATCAAAATGAGGTGTTGCCCCTCGAATTACTGCACCTAAACTAACAATAGCATTATATTTTCCTGATAGAGCCATTTGTTTGGCAATTAAAGGGATTTCAAAGGCACCTGGTACCCATGATATTTCTATATCTTCTTCAGCTACTCCATGCCTTTTTAATGTGTCTAGTGAACCACTTAACAATTTGCTAGTTATGAATTCATTGAAACGACTTACAACAATGCCTATTTTCAATCCAGTACCTATTAAATTGCCTTCATATATTTTCATTCACTTTTCCTCCGTATCAAAATAATTTAATATATGACCCATTTTTGATTTTTTGGTCTCCATATAATACTTATTGACTTCATTTGGGGGTATTTCTATAGGTACTCTCTCAACAACTTCTAACCCATATCCCATTAGTCCAACTATTTTTTTGGGGTTATTAGTCAATAGTCTTAGTTTTTTTATCCCTAAATCAACTAATATTTGAGCACCTTCACCGTAATCTCTTAAATCAGCATCAAAACCCAGTGTTAAATTTGCTTCAACGGTGTCTTGTCCTTCTTCTTGAAGTTTATAAGCCTTTAATTTGTTGATAAGACCTATGCCCCTTCCTTCTTGACGCATGTAAAGTAATACACCTCTGCCTTCTTTTTCTATTTGTCTCATCGAATTATGCAGTTGATCACCACAATCACAGCGCAAAGATCCAAAAGTATCCCCAGTTAAACATTCTGAATGTATTCTAGCTAGTACTGGATTTCCATCTGAAATATTTCCTTTAATTAAAGCAATATGGTGGTCTTTGTTTATTAAACTTTCATATGCAACTGCAGCAAAGTTTCCATATTTTGTTGGCAGGCTTATTGGCTCAGTTACTCGTTTTATTAGTTTTTCATTTTTTCTTCTGTAAGTTATAAGATCTGCTATAGTAATTAATTTTAAATTATGTTTTTTGGCAAATTCTGATAATTGGGGCAAACGAGCCATAGTTCCGTCATCGTTCATTATTTCACATATTACTCCAGCAGGGTATAAACCCGCTAATCTTGCAAGATCTACAGCTGCTTCAGTATGACCTGTTCGTATTAATACTCCGCCTTCTTTTGCTTGAAGGGGAAATATATGGCCGGGTTTTATTAAATCTTCTGAGGTAGTTTTTGGATCAACCAGTGTTTTTATGGTTAAAGCACGTTCATGTGCTGAAATGCCCGTTTTAACAGATTTTGCATCGACTGAGACTGCAAAGGCTGTACGTTGGTGTTCGGTATTGTTTAAAACCATTTGAGGAATATCAAGCATTTTTAATCTTTGAGAGGTCATAGGAGCACAGATTAGCCCACGGCCAAACTTAGTCATAAAGTTTACGGCTTCTGGAGTTATGAATTCAGCTGCCATTAGGAGATCTCCCTCATTTTCTCTATCTTCATCGTCTACAACTATTACCATTTTACCTTCTTTAAGATCTTCTAGAGCTTCTTCTATTGAGTTAAACTTAATTTGATTCATATAGGTCCTCCTTAAATGAATCCGTTATTTTTTAAAAATTCTTCGTTTAAGATATTACTTTTATTGTTTTTTCCCATATTATCTATAAATTTTGCTACATACCTGCCAATCATGTCACATTCTATATTCACTTTGCTTCCAGTTTTTTTATATTTTAAGGTGGTGTTTTGTAAGGAGTGTGGAATAATCGACACTGTGAATCCTTTTTCATCAATATTAGCAACGGTTAAACTAATTCCATCGACGGCAACAGACCCCTTTTCGACAATATAGAAGAGTGTTATTGGTTCAACATGTATTGTAATGTATAGGGAATTTTCTTCCTGAAATATTCTATTTATTATACCAATTCCGTCAACGTGTCCACTAACTAAATGTCCTCCTATTAAATCTTGGAGTTTAAGAGAAGGCTCAAGATTAACATAATTTCCTTGCTTTAGGTCATAAAGATTTGTTCGTTTTACTGTTTCTGGGGTAGCATCTGCCCAAAATATATTATCTTCTTTTTTTGATACTGTTAAACATACCCCGTTTGTACATATACTATCACCTATAGCTATTTTAGGGGCTAATTTAGGAGCCTCTATTGCAAGACGAATTGATTTTGAACCTTTAATTATATTTCGTACCTTTCCAATCTCTTGAATGATACCAGTAAACAATCTTAATTCCTCCACTAAATAAAATAACCTTCAATTAATATATCTTCCCCTAAGCGTTTAATAGAAATATTTTTGAGATTCCAAGCATTAACAAGTTTATCAACACCTTTTCCTCCAACAGCGGAAGGTGCTTTTCTTCCACCAACAATTTTAGGGGCTATAAAAATCATCACTTTGTCTACAAGGTTATCTTCCAAAAATGAAGCTGCAAGGGTGGGTCCCCCTTCTACAAGCAGACTATCAATTTCTCGATTATGAAGTTCTGCCATTAATTCGGGTAAGTTTACCCTATCTTTTGATTTAGTAATTATTACTTCAGCACCCTTAGATTTGAAAAGTTCAACTTTAGATTTTGCAATGTTTTCAGAAGCAACAATTATAGTTGGAGATAGATCTGTATCTAATACATTAAAATTTAAAGGGGTTTTTCCAAAACTATCTACTATAACCCTTATAGGTTGTTTTTCGACATTTATATTTGGTAATCTTACTGTGAGGTTAGGATTATCTGCTAGAACTGTTCCTATTCCAGCCATAATTGATGAAACCCTGTATCGCCACCAGTGAGTATATTCCCTTGATACCTCATTTGTTATCCATCTTGAATCTCCTGAAGCTGTAGCCACTTTTCCGTCTAAAGTCATGGCGCATTTCCAGACTACAAAAGGCATTTTAGAAGTTATATATTTGATAAAAATTTCATTTAGCTTTTTAGCTTCTTCTTCTAGTATTCCTTCAATTACTTTGATACCAGCTTGCTTAAGTTTTTTAATGCCTTTACCTGAAACCTCAGGATTAGGGTCCTGCATAGCTATAACGACTTCTTTTATGCCAGCCTTTATTAAAGTGTCAGTGCAAGGCGCGGTTCTTCCAAAATGGCTACACGGTTCAAGGTTGACATATAAAGTCGAACCTTCTGATTTTTTGCCAGCTTGTGCAAGAGCATTTATTTCGGCATGAGGCTCCCCGGGTTTTTTGTGATATCCTTCTCCTATTATCTCACCATTTTTTACTATTACTGCTCCAACAAGAGGGTTGGGATTAGTTGTTCCCCATCCGCGTCTAGCTAATTCCAAGGCACGTTGCATGTATATTTCATGTAACATCAGTTGCCTCCTTAAAATTTGGGATTATAACATCTTTAGAAATTCCAAAATCCTTATTTCTAAAACCACAAATTTAGAATTATATAGAATATTACTTGATTATAACATATTGTTTATGGTTAATTATATTAATTTCAGATATATTTGTTTTTTTCAATTTCTATGTAGTAAAATAGAGTCAATACTAATTCTGATTAATTTACAAAAATACAAAGAGGTGTAAATTTGAAAAAATCAGTTTTTTATAAAATAAAACGTTTAAAAAATGAAAAAAATGCGTTGATACTTTCCCATTTTTATCAACGTTCAGAGGTTCAAGAGGTAGCTGATTTTGTTGGGGATTCTCTGGAATTAGCTCGTATAGCTTCAGAAGCACAGGAAGAAGTTATAGTATTTTGTGGGGTAGATTTTATGGCCCAAACAGCCTATATTTTGTCACCTAGTAAAACAATTCTTTTGCCAAAAACAGACGCTAGCTGTCCGTTAGCGAATATGATTTCTGCAAATGAACTTCAATCATTAAAACAACTTTATCCTGATGCCAAAGTGGTAAGCTACGTTAATACTACAGCAGAGGTTAAAGCTCTTAGCGATTTATGCTGTACTTCTTCAAATGCCCAGAGGGTTGTTAATTCTATTTCTTCGAATAGTAGAATTATTTTTGTTCCAGATAAAAATTTAGGGCTATACATAAAAGAAAAAACAGGCAGAGATCTTGTCTTATGGGATGGTTATTGTCCTATTCATAACAGATTAACTGTGGAAGAAGTTGAGTCCGCTAAAAATAGGCATCCTGAGGCCTTAGTATTAGCCCATCCGGAATGCCGAATGGATGTTCTTAAATTAGCAGATTTTGTGGGAAGCACAAGTTCAATGGTAAATTATGTACAAGATAGTATTTTCAAAGAATATATTATTTGTACTGAAAGTGGAGTTATAAATAGAATGAAAAAGATCTGTCCCCAAAAAAAATTTTATAGTGCATGTTCTAATTTTGTTTGCAAAAACATGAAATTAACGTCTTTAGAAGATGTATTGATATCTTTAGAGACAATGGAACCTAAAATTACTATATCAGAAGAAATTCGTTCTAAGGCTTTTTCCCCTATATCTAGAATGATGAACATATAACAAAGTAATTACTTGAATAGTTAGTATTTCTTTAAAGATGTAGAATTGCTAAATTCTTTTAGAGGAGAGTAAATAAATGATACCTTTAGTTGATAAGTTTGTTATAAAAAAATATATTGAAAGTTATCTTGAGGAAGATATTGGATGGTCTGATATTACTACAGATCTGCTGATCGATTATGAAGTTAAATCAACTTCCTATATAAAAGCAAAAGAAGAAGGTATAATAGCAGGTCTTGATGTTGTAGAGATGATTTTTCAGTTGTTAGATTCATCAATAACTTTCAGTAAAAAGAAGAAAGATGGAGGCGAAGTTATTCCTGGAGATATTATAGCAGAAGTTAAAGGCCCAATTAATCCAATTCTGAAGGGAGAAAGATTATGTTTAAATTTACTTCAAAGAATGAGCGGTATAGCTACTTACACTAGACATCTCTGCAATTTAATCAAGCCCTATAATGCAAAGGTTACAGATACACGGAAAACTGTGCCAGGATTAAGATATTTTGATCGTTATGCTGTTGCAATTGGCGGAGGTGTGAATCATCGCTATAATCTATCTGATGCTATATTAATAAAAGATAATCATATAAAACTAGTCGGAGGTATAAAAGAAGCGCTTACAAGAGTAAAAGCTAAGGCTTCCCATACACAAAAAATTGAAATAGAGGTACAAAATTTGAATCAATTTCAAGAGGCTTTAAAATACGGTGCTGATATTATTCTCTTAGATAATATGACTATAGATTCTATTCAAAAGGCCGTAAAAATTGCACAAGGAAACGTTATTTTGGAGGCCTCAGGTAATATAGATGAATCTAACATAGTTTCTTTTGCTAAAACTGGCGTTGATGTAATATCATGTGGGTCATTGACACACTCAGTGAAAGCATTAGATATAAGTATGATAATTTAATAATTTTTTTTAATAAATATTGCATTATAAAAAGAAAAAGTGGTAAAATTTATCTATGTGTTTTTAATGAGGAATAACATAAAAAAAACCGGATCCATACGGATCCGGCAAGAATGTCTGGGTTTATCTCAGGGGGATAGGGGGATCTTTCTTTTCACTACCATTATAAAACAAATTATGTTAATCTTCAAGGCAAAAAAGTTACTATTAAATTTACTTTGGTTAAAACTTGTAGACTTTTATTATTAAAAAATTATTTTTGAATAAAATACGGTAACATGGCTGAAAGTAACTAACCAATGTCGATTTTGACATAGATACTATAATTGATCAATTGTAACTTCACAAGCATCTAAAAATAGGTCAGGAGAGGGGAAGAAATTAATGAAAAAAGTTTATGATTTTCACACCCATACTTTACTTAGTGATGGAGCATTAATTTGTAGTGACCAGATAAGGCATGCGCAAATTAATAATTATGGAGCTATTGCTATAACAGATCATGTTGATGCATCTAATATTGATTTCATTTTAAATAGTTTAAATAAGTTTATTGATACTGAAAAAAAATATTTCAAAAATATAGAAATAATTCCTGGAGTAGAGGTAACCCATGTCCCGCCTGTTATTATAAATGATATAGCAAGATATGCAAAAGAAAAAGGTGCCAAAATTGTAGTTGTTCATGGTGAAACTATAGTAGAGCCAGTTTATGAAGGAACAAATCACTATGCAGTTAGGTCTAAATACGTAGATATATTAGCACATCCAGGTATCATTTCAGAAGAAGATGTAAAAGAGGCAGCAAGTAATGGAGTGTTCTTAGAATTAAGTGCAAGAAATGGTCATAGCTTATCAAATGGGCATGTATGTAAATTAGCCAAAAAATTTGGTGTGAAGTTGTTAGTAAATAGTGATGCACATGAACCAGACGATTTTTTAAATTATGAATTTGCTTTTAAAATTGCTATATCTTGTGGTGTGGAGTATGAGGAAGCTATAGAAATTTTAGAGAAAAACCCAGAACTTCTATTAAAAAGGTGTTATTAATAAAAAATTTACCAAATATTATTCTAAAATATACCTTTTTTTGAACCAAATCCGTTTTTTGGTGTCTAAACTAATGCGTGGTTTTTTGGAAAAGAAAAAATTACCCAGATTATAGGGAGGGGTTAAATGAATAAAAATAAAATAACTGAAAAAGAAAAAGTCGAAATAATGGAGGGTCTACAGAACGTTGATTTTGAAGAATTAAAAGAAGAAGAAGGAATGGTCCAATTAAAAGTTAAAAAAAGTCAAAAAAATATTCAGTCCATAGACAAAATAATTGAAACTTTAAAGACAAAAGCTAAAAAGAAAAATAATAAATTATCATATTCAGATATTGACCAGGCTATTCCTATTGAACTTTCAGACGAAATTGATAATGAGTATATAGATAAGATATATGAGGCTTTAGAATCTGAAGGTATTGAAATCATAGAAGAAGATGAAAACGAAGAAGAAAATGTTAAAAATGTGCTTGTAGACCAAGAAGAAGAAATTGAAGGGGATGATTTTGAAGAATTATTTGCAGATGCTGAATTACAGATGTATGATAATATTTCACTTGGAGATCCGATAAAAATTTATCTAAAAGAAATAAGTAATATTGAGCTTTTAAGTCCTTCAAGAGAAAGACAATTAGCTATGAGAGCTCAAAAAGGAGATAAAAAAGCCAGAGATGAATTAATCAAAGCTAATTTAAGACTTGTAATCAGTATTGCGAAAAGATATACTGGTAGAGGATTAAGTTTCTTAGATTTAATTCAAGAAGGAAACATTGGTTTGATTAAAGCTGTAGATAAATTTGATTGGAGGAAAGGATTTAAATTTTCTACATATGCAACTTGGTGGATAAGGCAATCAATTACTAGAGCAATAGCTGATCAAGCTAGAACTATAAGAATTCCAGTACATTTAGTTGAAACCATTAATAGAATGAATAGAGTCATAAGAGAATATTTACAAGAATACGGAGAATATCCAACTACAGAAGAACTTGCTAAAATAATGAAGAAACCAGAGGAAAAAATAAATGAAATATTGATGAGTGCTAGAGATGTTTTGTCTCTTAATTCTCCTATTTCGAGCGGAACTGGTGATGATGAAGAATCAGAAACTGGTGATTTTGTAAGCTCTGAAGACACTACTCCAGAAGAAGAAGCGCAAAAAATGATCTTGAGAGAAAGAATTGAAGAAGTTTTAGATACCTTAAGTACTAAAGAAGCGTTGGTTATAAAGATGAGATACGGTCTTTTAGATGGAAAACAAAAAACTTTAGAAGAAGTTGGCCAGTACTTTAACGTTACTAGAGAAAGAATTAGACAAATTGAAACTAAAGCTTTAAGAAAACTCAGACATCCAAACAGAATGGCTCAATTGAGAGATATTGTTGAAAGTTTATAATGATAAAGATATAAAGAGAAAACCGCCTCTAAGAGGCGGTTTTCTTATTTTTTTTGGTTTTCAACAATTTCTTTAGTATCTCGGGCAATCATTAATTCCTCGTTCGTTTTTATTACCATTACAGTAACCTTGGAGTCGTCAGAGGATATTATTCCACCTTTTCTGTTCAAACTAATATTTTTTTCATC
>MTKW01000586.1_pt1 | contig 13324 bp, 12 predicted proteins | sample 1042761 | NCBI WGS metagenome assembly MTKW01 (sample SAMN06205366, study PRJNA360243) | anaerobic digester metagenome | biome: Wastewater treatment plant; feature: Anaerobic digester sludge; material: sludge; isolation source: anaerobic digester fed with sludge from wastewater treatment plant ...
TTCATACATGTTTCTATTTCTTTTTTCGTAAAAACTTGAAAATACCACGAATCGGTTTGCCATTTACTAATAGTAAAATAGCGTCTCGTTGATTAGTGCTTACTTCTCCAGAACTTAAGGCTGAAAGACTTCTAAACGGTAATTCTTTAATCGTTTCAACAGCCATCTCTTGGAGTACTACATCATCACCCGCTAGTTTGCGTGAAGTCTTGGCCATAATCTTATAAATTGTTCGTCCCCACCAGTAATCAGTCGTATCACTAATGTTATTAGCAAGTGTGAAGGGACGCTTCCTGTTAGCGAAAAATAATGGTAAAGATTCACCACCAAATAATGTTGTAAAATCTTTAATTGATGGATTAAAATCGGCGCGACGATAATACATTTCATTTTCTTTTTGATAATTTTTTAAATAGCTTAAATCATTAGCGTCATCCACTAAGATTTGGAAGATCTCATCAGTGGTTTGTACATTTATTCCGACATAAACATTGTAATTTACATTTTCAAGCACCCACTCTTGCTTTACTGGACAATAAGCTTTTAATGACTCAGTAGGTAAGAATATATTGATCTTTTGTTTTTCACCTGGATCAAGATACACCTTCTTAAAAGCGCGTAATTCTTTACGAGGACCGTAGAGCAAACTACGGCTCTTTCCTGTGTAAATACCAATAACTTCTGCGCCGCGGATATGACCGATATTCGTCACTTCCATCGTGATGTTATAACCGTCTTTTACTTCTTCAATTTCATGATGGCTAGTGTTAAATTGCGTATAACTTAACCCGTGCCCAAACGGGAAAAGTACCTGTTCTCTAAAAGTATCGTAATAACGATAGCCAACATAAAGTGATTCACGATATAAAACATTTTGATCACTAGTGAGGAACTCTCCACCAGGTAATCCTTTATCTAAACTTAACGGATAAGTTTCACTTAACTTACCAGAGGGGTTAGTAACACCAAACAGTAAATTATATGTCGCTGGTCCCGTCATACTACCCGCTAAGTGGGTAAGTAAGATACTTTTTACATCATTGATCCACGGCATTGTAACTGGCGAACCAGTTGATAAGACAATGACAATATTTTCATTAACTTTTGCAACTTCTTTTATTAATTCATTATGGCTCGGTGGCATGTCTAATGTTTTACGGTCATAGCCTTCCACTTCATAACTTTCAGGCAAACCAACACATAAAACAACAACATCACTATTTTTCGCAACCTTAACTGCTTCGGCAATTTTCTTTTTATTTGGTTTTACTTCATGCTCTGCATAACCATCAGCGTACACAAAATTAACATCATTTTGTATAAAAGCATCATGAACACTTACTAAAGTATGCGGATTTATTTGACTTGAACCACTGCCTTGATAACGCGGCTTAATTGCAAAATTCCCAATTAATCCTACTTTTGCCGTTTTATTAATTGGTAACAAATTATCTTCATTTCGCAGCAAAACAGCACTCTTTTCGGCAATTTCTTGCGCTACTTCAAGGTTTTTCTTATAATCGCATTTGACTTTTGGTTTAGGATTATCACGCTTATACATCATAAATTTTAAAAGCGGGGTAATCATTTCATCAATTGTTTCTAATTTAATTTCGCCGTCTTTAACCGCCTTTTCTAGTTCAGCGGTATTTTGATAACCGCCAGGCATTTCTAAGTTAAGACCAGCATTAATACTATCAACATGATCCACTACTGCACCCCAGTCACTAACGACAAGACCTTTAAAGTTTGCTTCGTTGCGTAACTTTTCTGTGAGTAATTTATAATGGCGACTCGCATGTCGACCATTGATTTGGTTATATGAACACATAACTGAAAAAGGTTCAGTGTTTTTAATAACATTGTGGAACGGTCTTAAATATATTTCATTTAATGCTCTTTTATCAACAATGGCGTTAGTCGTATAGCGTTCTTTTTCTTGATTATTAACAGCATAATGTTTTAGTGTAGCCCCAACTCCCTTACTTTGTAGCCCACGAACTAGACCGCTAGCCATTTCGCTAGTTAAATATGGGTCTTCACTAAAATATTCAAAGTTTCGTCCACAGAGCGGACTTCTTTTAATGTTAATACCAGGACCAAGCAAAAGGTCAACACCTTGATCAATACATTCAGTAGCAAGTGTCTTCCCCATTTTCTCTAATAGTTCAGGATCAAAAGAACTAGCGAGTGCACTCGTTGTTGGAAAAGCCGTTGCAGGAATTACTTCCATGAGCATTCCAGAATCAACATTAACTGTTGGTTTTCGTACACCAAAAGGTCCGTCATTCATTACAATTATTGGTAAATCAGTGCCCAGAACTTTTTCACTTTCCCAAAAATTAGCGCCCGTTAAAAGTTTTAATTTTGTCGTAAGTGATAAGGTGTGTAACAAGGTTTTTAATTCTTCATTAACCATAATTAGTCCCCCTTTACAAAGCGTCTAATAACTTCAAGTGTTTTTGGATCATTTTCCACTGCGCGTGAAAAATCAAAATCAACAATCTTTTGTTTTAATGTCTCGTCTTTATTTTTTTGCTTACTATATGTAAGAAAATATCCCATCACCTCACCAAGTGCTTTTTCGCCATCAGTCGTTAAGTACGCAGAGTGATTTTTATCGCTTTCAAAGTGGAATTTGATGTTTTTATGTTTATCTTCTTGTAACACTAAGTTACCGATAAAGAGATTAAAATCAACAACGGAATCTTTTTCACCATGCACAATTAAATGCGGGATTTGTGTATTTTTAATACTGTTCCGTGTCGCGGCAAACGCAAACTTGCCATATCTAAAAGCATTAAATAACTTAAAGAGTGGCACAAAGATAAATGGAGCTTTTGCTGAATGCTTGATGTATAACCCAAAATCTGTGACACCATTAAGGTTAACAACTTTAATAATATTTTTGTCTTTATTAAATGGATAAAGATTTGCCGCAACAAACCCACCCCACGAGTGACCAATTAAGACAAGTTTTTTACCTTTATATTGCGGCATTGTTTGTAAGTGCGCTAAAAAAGCATGAGCGTCAACAAGCGGTTGATACACACTAACAATGCTTTTACCTTCGCTAAAATCACAACCAGTGTAATCAAATGTTAAAAGTGGCATTTCTAATGTGGTCACTAAATCATTAATCAGTGTTGTATAAGCTTCATGCCCTGCTCCAATCCCGTGAAAAAATACAAGATAAGTATCATCTTTAAATCCGTCCCGTGTATACATTCTGGCCATTAAGTTATCGCCTTTGAAGTTTTTAAAATTAAATGTTTCCGCTTTAAGTCCCTGATAATCTTCATAAGTGTAATAAGTAAATAGCGGGTTTTTATCACATCGCATCTTCGAGCGAACACTAGTGAAAATATAAATTAATAGTGAATAAAGAAAAAGAACTAAAAAATAAGCTCCAATAACGATTAAAATGATTTGCCATGCTTCCATAATAAAACCCTCTACTTGTCTTATTATATATTATTGCGAAAAAATTATGTGAAAAACAGTGTTTTTTTAATATCTATTAAAAAATTTAAGCTTCTTGTTTACCTAAATAATTCACTAAAACAGCATCTAAAATAACGACGATAACGATTAAAATAAGTGACCACGCAAATACAATATCCATCGATAAAGTTGCCCGTCCATAAGAGAGTTCGTAACCAATCGTATTAGGCGCTTCAGCGATAAATTCGCTCATAACTTTTACTTTAAGTCCTAGCCCTAAGGCTTGTAATAAAGTCGAAATAACTTGTTTGCTTACAATCGGAATGTATATTTTAAAAATCATTAATAAATTAAGTTTTGAAGTAATTTTTAATTCATCAATCAAATCTTTATTAATGCTAATAAAAGCCCCATATAATCCATCATAAACAAGTGGTAAAAGCACAATATATGTTAGTAAAAACGGAATAAAGCTTTGTTTAAAATTAACTAAAAACACAATTAAAAGCGCTGGAACAGGGATAATTTTAAATAGTGCTAAAAAGGGTGTAATATAACTTTTAAAAGTTGGAAATTTTAACGATATTAAACTTAAAATTAATGCCGTTAAAAATGATAAAACTAAAACGAGAATTAATCCCCCAATAGTGTTAAGTAAAATAAAATATGTAGACCNNGCACTAATAATAATCCATAGTAAAATGATTGTCAAAAAGCCTAATGAGCTAGCAATAATTTGCGCTGTTGGTTTTTTCTTAGGAACGGAAGAAGCTTTCATCAAGACTCGTCGCTCCTATTAAGTTAGTGTCAACACTAATTAAATAATCAAAAAAGAGAGTAAGATCTGCTTTTGCTTCAAGCGCACTTTTGTATTCAATATCTAAACGGGGAATAGCATCAATTAAAACATCTCGACCGAGTCCCTTAAAGTAGTCATCACTGTCAATAATACTATCAACATAACTTTCTGGATCAGTGTTAAGTTGTTCAACATTGTTTTTAAGTTTAACTAAAAATTTATTTACATCTTTTGCTTTAGTAGCGGGATTACTAAATAATCCAAACTGCGCTATTTTAGGTAATTTAGCAACGTTTTGCAGGGAAAATGTATATGTTTCATCATNNACTAACATCACTTGTCGCTAATTTAAACATAATGCCTGGTGTTGAATGTTCAGCAAAAGCTAAACCACTTTTCCCGCTTAAGTCATCAATAGTATTAATTAGTGTCCGACTTAAAATATGTAAGTTACCCCAGCCGAGCATTGCGGCGAGTTGATAGTTCGATTTACCAGCGTTGAATAACTTTGCGCCAATAATAATCGGTGCAGCGATTAAATCTTTCTCACCTTTAGTAAACGCTGCCGGAATTAAGTCGGGTCCAACTGTCACTTCTTTTTCTAATTCACTTGTTACACCTGCAACTGTTAATAACGGGCTGCCAGCAGGCACTAATAAAGATAATTTAACAGTCTGTTTTTGACAACCTAAAAGTAAGCTAGTTAATAACAAAGTCGCAATTTTCTTTTTCATTTAATACACATCCTTTTTACTATATGTTGTATGTAATAGTTTATGCGCTAAATGTGAGCCAGGATGGCCTAAAAATTCTTCATATAATTTTAAGACATGTGGATTTTCATGTGAACGGCGGATTTTTCCACTTTGGTCGATGCGGTAGAGTGCTTTAGCGCGCTCTTTCAATACATCAATCTTTTCAAAGTCTTTAGCTTTAGTAATCGGTTGACCTCCACCAAAGATACAGCCGCCATGGCACCCCATAAATTCGATAAAGGCATATTGCTTTTTACCACTTTTTACTAGTTCAAGCACTTCTTTAAAATGTTTAGCGCCGTGCACAACCGCAAAGTTAAGTTCTTTACCATCAATTGTTAAGGTTGCTTCTTTAATACTTTCAAAGCCGCGTACTTCACGAATATCGATTAAATAAGCATCTTCTTTTTCAAGTAATGCTTTAACAGTACGTAATGCTGCTTCCATAACGCCACCTGTTACGCCAAAAATAACACCAGCGCCAGTGTAAGAGGCAAGCGGGCTTGTTAATTGTTTATTTGTTAACATATCAAAATCAATGACATGGCGTTTAATAAAACGCGCTAATTCACGAGTTGTGAGTACTAAATCAATATCACGAACACCATCAACTTCCATTTCTGGACGACTTGCTTCGTATTTTTTAGCAATACACGGCATGATTGACACGACTTTAATCTTTTCGCGTTCTATCCCTAATTTTTGCGCATAATAATTTTTAATAATCGCTCCGCTCATGCCTTGTGGTGATTTACATGAAGAAACATGTCCTAAGTATTCAGGAGCATAGCGTTCAATATAACGAATCCAGCCTGGTGAACAGCTTGTAAAAAGTGGTAACTTCACATCTTTATCACCGTCAAGGAATGCTTTTAAACGCCCAATTAATTCAGTGCCTTCTTCCATAATTGTTAAGTCAGCGGCAAAGTTAACATCCACTACATCATGGAACCCAAGTTTTTCTAATGCGTGGTAAATTTTACCTTCGACATTAGTACCCATTGGGTAACCAAATTCTTCACCTAATGTTGCTCTAACACTTGGAGCAATTTGCGCAACAACATAAGCGCCTTCTTCATCAAGTAAGTCAAAAGCGCGATCAACATCATCTTTTTCGCGTAATGCTCCTGTTGGACAACTTTGAATACATTTACCACAATATATACAACCAGCCTCACCAATATTCACACCACCAGCAGGACCAACACTTGTCATAAATCCGCGGTTATTAAAACCAAGGATACCTAATCCAGTGTAATGATTACAGGCATCAATACAGCGCCCACATAAAATACATTTACTACTATCAAGCACCATTGATTCGCTTTTATTAACAATCCATTCACGTTTTTTAATTTCTTTATTAATGTTGTAATGATTATCAATATTAAAGCGCCGTAATAATTCAAGTAATTCACAGTTGTGTTCCCGTGAACATGCCCAACAATCAAATTGGTGGTTACCAGCAATTAGTTCTAAGTTAATTTTAATTTGTTTAATAACCCGTGGTGAAGTTGTTAAGATATTTAGTCCTTCATATACTTTATAAGTACATGAGTTAACAAGCCGATTACGACCAACGTCTTCGACAACACAAATCCGGCATGATGAAGTTTCACTGATACCTTTAAGGAAACAAAGGCGCGGAATATTAATGTCCGCATCAGTAGCCGCTTGTAAAACAGTGATATTACTATCAACTTCTAATTTTTTATTATCAATTGTAATATTTACTTTTTTAATCATAATCATTACCTCTATACATGAATGATGGCGTGTACTGGACAATTTTGAATACACGCACCACATTTAATACATTTTGTTGTGTCAATCCGGTGTAACTTCCGTAATTCGCCAGTGATACAGTTAACTGGACAATTGCGCACACACTTCGTACAACCGATACATTTATCGGTAATATAAAGTGTCGTTAATGATTCACATACACCAGCGCGACATTTTTTATCAACGACGTGTTCAACATATTCATCATAAAACTTATTAAACGTACTAAGAATCGGATTTGGCGCGGTTTGACCTAAACCACAAAGCGAAGTATCTTTAACGTCGTAACAAAGTTGTTTTAATTCTTCAAGTGTTTCGAGTGTACCTTTACCTTCAGTAATTTTTTCTAAAAGTTCATAAAGACGTCTTGTGCCTTCGCGACACGGTGTACACTTACCACAACTTTCATCAACAATAAAGTCAAGATAAAACTTAGCGACGTCAACCATACAGTTATCTTCGTCCATGACGATAATACCGCCGGAACCCATCATTGAACCTCTTTGGATTAATGTATCGTAATCAATTGGTGTATCTAAATCTTCTTCAGTTAAACAGCCACCACTTGGTCCGCCAGTTTGGACAGCCTTAAATTTCTTGCCATTAGGAATTCCGCCACCGATATCATAAATAACTTCGCGTAATGTTGTGCCCATCGGTACTTCAATGAGCCCAGTAATATTAATTTTACCGCCTAAGGCAAACACTTTTGTACCTTTAGAACGCTCAGTGCCAATCTTTTGGAACCACTCTGGACCATTTAAAATAATTTGCGGAATATTAGCGTAAGTTTCCACATTATTAATAATTGTAGGTTTTCCCCATAACCCGTGTTCAGCAGGGAATGGNNTCTAATTTCTAAATCAAAATCAAAACCGCTATTCATGATATTTTTGCCTAATAAACCGTATTTATAAGCTTGATTAATCGCATTTTGTAGCCGTTTAACCGCTAAAGGATATTCAGCGCGAATATAAACAAATCCTTGATTTGCCCCAATAGCGTAACCATTAATAATCATTGCTTCAATCACAGCGTGACTATCACCTTCTAAAATTGAGCGATCCATAAAGGCACCTGGGTCACCTTCGTCAGCGTTACAAATAACATAACTTTGTCCACCACGGAACCGTTCCGCAAGTTGCCATTTTAACCCCGTGGGGAACCCGCCCCCACCGCGCCCTCTTAAGCCTGAATCAGTAATTAATTGGATAATTTCTTTAGGCTCCATCCGTAAAGCTTTTTCAAGGGCAAAATAGCCATCACGCCCAATGTATTCATCAATTTCATCAGGATCAATTACCCCACAGTTACGGAGCGCTAAACGTTTTTGGGCACTATGGAATTTCATTTCATGTAAATTTTTATACACCATTTTTTGCAATTTTTCATCAAATTCATGATGACAAATACGATCAACAATTAAACCTTTTTTAATATGGCTTTCCACTATTTCTTCAACATCAGTAATTTTTACTTTCGCGTAAAATGTTTGATCAGGATAAACGACAACAACTGGTCCTTTTTCACACATGCCAAAGCATCCTGTCATATAAACCTTTACAAAATCGCTTAAGTTTTCGCGGGCAAGGATTTCTTCAAATTTTTGTTTAATTAATTGACTCTTTGAGGAAACACATCCAGAACCACCACAAAGGACAATTTCATAATGTTTATGCATAATTAAGCCTCCTTATCTATCACGTCAACGTATTCATATACGACTTTACCTTGCCCAATATGTTTATTTAATATTTCAGTAACCATCGCTTCATTTTTAATGTTGTAACGAACAGCACGATTTTTCTCTTTAACAACTAAAATCAATTTATCTTCAACGCGTGTATCATAAACTTTAATTGCTACTGCATCAAGTTTATCTTGATAAATAGCCGCTAAACAGAGATCAATTATTTTTTCAATATTTTGAATTACTGTTTTTTCATTATAACGGAACAATAACCGATATTTATGTTCTTCTTTCCGTAAATGAAAATCTGGTTGCATTCTTTTCTTAATTACTTCTAAATCACGCTTTGTTTTGATCATTTTTTTCTTCCTCTGCTTTAATTATTTTTCGTAAGTCTTCAAGAATTTTCTTACTTGTCCCACCGCCATAAATTTCATCATTAATTGAATAAACAGGGGCAAGCGCACATGCACCAATACAGCGCGTTGCTTCAAGCGTAAATAAACCGTCTTCACTAGTTTCGCCTGGTTTAAGTTTTAATTCACTTTGCACAGCGTCAAGTATAGCTTGCGCGCCTTTAACATAACACGCTGTCCCCATACAAACTGAAATAATGTATTTTCCTTTCGGGGTTAAAGAAAAACGTGAGTAAAATGTCACAACACCATTAATGTGGGCGACACTCACGCCTAATTTCTTACTAATATGCTTTTGAATTTCTAAGGGAATTGCTCCAAATATTTCTTGAGCATCATGTAATGTGGGCATCAGTGGCCCTGGACTCTTTTGATGCTTTTCAATACAAGCATCAAGTTCCGCAAGTTTTTCTTCAAATGTTTTTTGGCACATATTCGTCTCCTATCGGTATTTATTTCCAGATACAACTATGATTATAATATGAATATTATAAATTCAAAACAATATCATAAATGTTTTTTTAATGAGACATTGAAAAATCTTAGATATTCTTAAAAAGCGTACATGTCAATTACAACGCATTATCTTATTATTTTTCATTATCATCATCATTTTTTTCGGTTATAGCGGTAATTACTCTTCCTAAATCAAGTGCTTTTTTACTCGTTATAACTTTTTTCCCAGTTTTTGACTCAATTGCTTCGCGCGCCGCTTTGGCAACACTCCCACCCTCATTTGCTATCTCGATATTTTCTTCAAGTCCATCAGGATGCTTTACATTAATAATTTCTTTAGTGGCCGTTTCTGCAAGCATGTTTAACACAATTTCTGTTGTTGACATATTATCTCGTAAACTTTCTTTTGTTAAACCTTTTAGATTTTTATATTGCCTAGTTGTCATTCCACTCCAGGCTTTTGTAATTTCATTTCTTAATATTGCGTATTCTGAACCAGCTTTAACACCATGATCTTGCCACGCATCTGTTAACTCTTTACGTACCGATATTGCTTGTAATCTTTGATTAATCCATTCACGGGTGTAACCTTTTGCTAAATATGTGCGTAAAGCACGATCAATAGTTAGCTCTGGATCCATTATTTCATCAACCCACTCTTTTCCTACTTCCGCTAACCACATCTTGAAAGGCTCGGCTTTAGGCGATGGAACAGATTGTATGATGCGAAAAATTCCTCGTATATCAGCGATATCAGTGTTACGCATTTTCCCATCTGATGCTTTCAATTTCAAAGCGTGACAAAATGTCACGGTTTCACTTCCGTCTTCTTTTAATCGCTGTTTTAGCTTTCTCCAGTATGCTCCGGGGTCTTTGCTCTCTGTTAAGACGCCAATGATATCTACAACACTAAAATACTATTCTTCTTTTTCTTCATCCCAATGTGTTCTAATTTGTTTGCCTTCAAATAATTTAATTTCGTTTTTCAAAACTTAATTTCATATTATCTAATCCTACCCGGTTTAATTAATGATTAGATAATATTCTCCTCTTTCTCCGGGTATAACAATTACACTATTTACTTGTTAATTTTACCTACAGCCTTGTGGAGTTTTTTTACTATACTCTTATCTTTTTTCTTAACCTCTAATAGTTAATCTCCTTTTATTCTATTTCAATTCCAGCCTCAACTAATAAATTGTATATTTTTTTCTTAACTTTCATTGTTGGCTGATAATGTCCTGTTTCCCATCTCGTCACTGATGCGATAGAAACACCAAGAAGCGCCGCGAATTCTGTTTGTGTCAAAAACTTTCGTTCACGATACTCTCTTATCTTTTGGGCATAATTAATCATGATAAACTCCTATTTAAACTATTTACACATTATTTTATCACTTTTTTATCACTAACGCTATTGGAATTAATAAAAAATGCCCCGTTTAAGGAGCAATTTAAGTAACGTGGTGCAAACGACAGGAATTGAACCTGCATGGGTTTCCCCACTAGATCCTAAGTCTAGCGCGTCTGCCAGTTCCGCCACGTTTGCAAGTAATGGTGCCGACGATAGGACTCGAACCTACAACCTACTGATTACAAATCAGTTGCTCTGCCAATTGAGCCACGTCGGCGTTAAATAAATGGTGGACACTGAGGGGATCGAACCCCCGACCTCTTCCGTGTGAAGGAAACGCTCTCCCATCTGAGCTAAGTGTCCGGAAGGGACGACCTTGTAATATAATAGCAAAATCATTTATAAATAGCAATTAAAAAAGAGGGACAAGCCCTCTTAGTTTACAAGATTTGATTGTTTACCAAATTTCAACCATTTGCTCTTTTGCTAAATACATTTCGTCTTGTTCCGTTAAATTATAAAACTCTTGGAATTCAACGAGGTTTTTAAGTTGCATATTTGCACGTAAGTTTGATGGACTATGCACATCAACAGTTAAGAGTAATTGCATAAATTCTGGACTAGATTTTTGCCGCCAGACACGCGCCCAATTTTTAAAGAATTCTTCATAATTATGATCTTTTTCTTTTTTGCTTGCTTCTAAGGCACAGCGGATTCCGCCACTATCAGCGATGTTTTCGGAAACGGTTAAAGTACCATTACACGGCCCGTATCCTGATTCAACACCATCAAATAATGCAATCATTTTTTGTGCTTTTTCTTCAAATGTTTTAAGATCTTCATCTGTCCACCAGTTATTAAGTGAGCCGTATTCATCAAACTTTGCGCCATTATTATCAAAGGCGTGCGAGATTTCATGGGCAATAACTGCACCAATTCCGCCGTAATTAGCGCTACGACCTTGACTTAAACTATAATATGGTTCTTGTAAAATCGCAGCAGGGAAAACGATTTGATTGTTCATTGGTTGATAGTAAGCATTAACCATTGAAGCTGGCATTGCCCATAAATTACGATTTGGTTTTTTATTATATTTCTTAAAGTTTTCTTTTTGCACTAAACGGCTATATTTAAGTTTTTCTTTCACTAAATTTGACCCTTCAGCGTAACTGCCAACTTTGTATTTATCATAATATTTTGGTAATTCACGCGGATAACCAATATGTACTTTCATGGTGTTAAGTTTAAGAATTGCTTTTGCTTTTGTTTCAGCGTTAAGCCATGTGTTTTTATTAATCCGGTCTTTATAAACACCAATAATAGTATTAACCATATCTTCAACATCTTTTTTAGCTTCTGGCCCAAAGTAAGTTAAGCCGTAATAGAGCCCAACAGCTTGTGAAAGACGGTCATAAGCTTGATAAAACGCTGCTTTTTCTTGTGATTGTGCTTCCGCAATACCTTGTAAAGCGCGGCCAAAAGCACCACCAGCAACCCGTAATTCTTCCGTTAATTCAGCGCTGAATGTAAGGATGTTAGAGACAACCATCCACGCTTTAATTAGTTCAAAATTAGCGTCATTAACAATTTCTTCAAACTTATCAATAAAGTCTAAATTCATTGCTACTACTTTATCAACATCTTGCCCGACTAATGCTTCCGCAACTTTGAGTAAATTAAATGTTTTTGTTTTACTGGCAAATTCATCTTTTAATAATGGGTTATACATTTTAATCATGTCGGCTCTTTCAACACTCGACATCGTCACTGGCACTAGCATCGCGTCAAACGCTAACGCTTTATTTAATAAGTCTTGTGCCGCTTCTTCTTCTAAACCATATAAACTTAGCACTTGCATTGTCGTCATTGTAAATAACCCAATAAGTTGTTGTTTCGTTTCTTCGTTTTCATAATATGAAGTATCTGGTAAGAATAAATTCGCAGCGGTAAAATATAGCACCTCGTTATTTGAATCTTTAAAATCTTGGAACACCATAAAGCTAAATGGTAAATCCACTCCATCTAACACAAAATCTTTCATATTTTTTTCTAAGTCTTTAAGTGACTTTAAATTTAAGATTTTCTTAATTACTGGTTTAAGTGGTTCAGCACCAAGCTTTTCTCTTGTAGCAAAATCATTCGTCATTTTGTAAAGCTTAACGAATTCTTGCAGATGATTATTTAATCCTGTTTGGTCTTTATCCCATTTTTTCGCTAAATCCATTAATAACTTTTCAATATCTAAATGTAGTTCTAAAAATGCTGACATCATTGGTTGATCACCAGGAATTACTGCGGCATCAATCCATTCTTTATTAACAGCTTCGTAATAATTGTTTTTAATTAGTTCTTGTTTCATATTTTCACCTCACCATCGTATTTTAACATTTATGTATGGTAAATAGAGGAAGTTTACTTATTCTTTACAAAAAAATCACTACAAAGTAGTGACTTTACTTGCAAATGGTGGGCCCTAATAGATTTGAACTATCGACCTCACCCTTATCAGGGGTGCGCTCTAACCAACTGAGCTAAGGGCCCATCTGCGGACGCTAATATATAATATAACAACATTGATCATATTGCAACTTTTTTAACATTAAAAGTTTTTAATATAAGAAAAAGT
>MTKW01017407.1_pt1 | contig 13321 bp, 12 predicted proteins | sample 1042761 | NCBI WGS metagenome assembly MTKW01 (sample SAMN06205366, study PRJNA360243) | anaerobic digester metagenome | biome: Wastewater treatment plant; feature: Anaerobic digester sludge; material: sludge; isolation source: anaerobic digester fed with sludge from wastewater treatment plant ...
AAGAATTTACTGAGATTCTTAGAGATACGGCTATGGCCAGCACTAAAGTTTACTACATTATAGGTACTGCCACCGTTTTCGCTTGGGTATTGGCAATTGAGAACATTCCTACGAAGATAGCCGGCTTTATCACTTCCATTGCAGTAACCCCGATGTCTGCCCTGCTGTTCATAAATATCTTCTTGCTTTTTTGGGGTATGTGGATGGATACTGCCCCGTCAATCATGATTCTTATGCCGCTGCTCTTTCCAATTGCCGAAAAAGTTGGTATTAATCCGATTCACTTCGGTGTGGTAGTAGTAATCAACCTGATGATCGGTTTACTGACACCGCCTTTCGGTATGGCACTTTTTTCTGCACAAACCATTGGGCGGGTACCATTGAAAAGTCTTTTAAAGGAACTTGTTCCATTCCTTGTGGCAGACTTCATTTTGCTTGCTTTAATTAGCATATTTCCGGAGATCATTCTTTTCCTACCAAGAATGTTTGGACTGGTATAGTCACTTACATTAACAGGAAGGAGTGCCACCAAAGTGGGAGACATCAATTACAATCAGATTCTTCAGGGGGCGGATGGTGCTCTTAAACGGGCGTTGTTCAAATCCATGGGTTTTACAAATTCCATGCTTAAAAAGCCAATCATCGGTATTTGCAGCAGTCGCACAGATGCTAATCCAGGTCATTTCAACCTGGATATTATTACCTCTTATGTGAGGGACGGAATCTTGGAAGCGGGAGGTATGCCGGTGGTTTTCTCTACCATCGCTCCCTGTGATGGCATTGGGGAAGGACATGAGGGGATGAAATACTGTCTGCCGTCAAGGGATATCATAGCAGCCTCTATTGAATGCATGGTTAAAGTCAATAATTTGGACGGTCTGGTAACAGTAGGCTCCTGTGATAAAATTGTGCCCGGTATGCTGATAGCAATGGCGAGATTAGGGTTACCATCAATATTTATTAATGGCGGTCCCATGTACCCCGCAAGCTATAAAGGAAAGCACTATGACGGAAACATTGTACCCGAAGCCGTCGGTTGGATGACATGTGGACTTATAGACCAAGATGAAATGGATAAAATAGAAGACCTGGCGGAACCCACCTGCGGCTCCTGTGCCATGTACGGTACTGCCAATACTATGTGTACAATTACAGAAGCTCTGGGACTAGCGTTGCCCGGAAGTACAACTGTTCCCGCCGTTCATTCTCAAAAACTTCGAGACGCTTTCAAAACCGGACAGCAGATTGTCAAACTAGTAAAACAGGGCATAACCGCCGAGGATATTCTGACTCAAGGAGCAATCCAAAATGCCATACGTTACCTTTTGGCAACCGGCGGTTCCACCAACGGTGTATTACACCTATCCGCACTCCACTATGAGACCGGATTTGGACGCCTGCCCTTGGAAAGTTACAATTCTTTTATAGATACCACTCCGCAAATTGCTTCAATTTACCCTGCTTCACCCAACGATATGGTGGATTACTTCGAGGCGGGGGGAGTCCAAGCGGTTTTAAAAGAACTGATACCTTTGCTGAACTTGGAGGAGCTGACCATAACCGGAAAAACCCTAGGTGATAATCTAGCCAAAGCCTCAAAGACCGGTCGACAGGATGTAATTAAAACTCTTGAATTACCTTTCTCAAAAACTGCCGGTTTGGCAGTGCTAAAAGGTAATTTAGCACCGGAAGGCTGTATCGTCAAAACCGCTGCTATACCTTCAAACATGCTGCGTTTCAGGGGCAGAGCGCGGGTGTTTACAAATGAGGAGACTTCATACCAAGCGGTAATCAAGGGCGATATAAAGCCAGGTGATTGTTTGGTAATTCAGTATGAAGGACCAAAAGGGGGTCCCGGTATGCGTGAAATGTTTCGCTGCATGAAATACCTGGAGGGCATGGGGCTTCAAGATAGCTGTGCCCTCATTACAGACGGTAGGTTTTCCGGTTCCAACAGAGGCCTGTTTGTAGGTCATATTTCCCCGGAAGCCTATGAGGGAGGTCCTTTAGCATTGGTAAAGGATAAAGACATGATAAGCATTGATATTATAAACCGTTCTCTGGATTTGCTGGTTGATGATTCAGAATTGCGCCGCCGGAAAAAGCAGTTCGTTCCGATAGAACATCCGGTATCCCAAGGTTTTCTCAAAATCTATCGAAAAATATGCAGCAATGCCTCAAATGGTGCCGTTTTAGAGCTTTAGGATTGAGTTCGAATCAATAGTCATGGGGGTAAAGATATGTATATTGATTTTCCAAAGGTGGAGGTCGTCATACAGGGGATGGAACAAATTAAAATTCCACCTATGGTGAGAATACGTCAAAAATATGACGATTATTTCATCAAAGATCTGCCAAGTCACATTCGATTACAGATGAACATCCTACCTGACCGCAAAGACTACAAAGGTAAGCGCATTTGCATAACCGCAGGAAGTCGTGGAATTCCCCACCTGGACGTAATATTAAAGGCAATCTGCGACCAACTGAAAGCTTGGGGTGCCAAGCCTTTTATCATACCGGCTATGGGCAGTCATGGCGGTGGTACCGCCCAGGGTCAGTTGGAAATTTTGGCGGGCTACAACGTTACCAAGGAGACAATAGGTGTACCTGTCATATCTTCTATGGAGGTTGTACAGTATGGTACCTTGGATGATGGTACACCCCTGTATTGCGATCGGTATGCCTATCAATCAGACGGTATTGTATTGCTTAACAAAATCAAGCCACACACGGATTTCCGAGGGGAACATGAAAGCGGTCTAGCAAAAATGATAGCCATAGGCATATCAAAACATAAGGGTGCTTCTGCCTTTCACAGGATGGGTTTCTCTAAGTTTGCGGAGAACATTCCACGAGCGGCAGAATGCTTTATAGACAGATTGCCAGTGGCCTTTGGAGTCGGTATTGTTCAGAACGCATATGATGACATTTATAATATTGATATTATACCTAAGGAACAAATCATGGCAAAGGATAAAGAATTGTTAGTCATTGCCAAGGAAAAACTGGCAAAATTTAAATTTAAAGATTTAGATGTTTTGATTATTGATGAAATCGGTAAAAACATAAGCGGTTTTGGATTTGACCCAAATGTTGTAGGGCGCACTAACGGTTGGCAACCCGGATTTTCTGAGATACTGAACCTCCAAAAACTGTTTATACGCGGTCTGACAGAACAATCACATCACAACGGCAGCGGCATATCCGAGGCGGATATTACCACCGGGAGGTGTTTAAATTCCATCGACTGGTCAGTAACTTGGACCAATATTATTACCTCTACCCGCATTTGCGGCGGTCGGATACCTATGTACATGAACAATGATCGAGAGGCTCTGTTACTGGCAATTAAAACCTGCAATGGGGTAAATTACGACAAAGTAAAAATCGCCAGAATCAAAAATACATTAGAGCTATACGAGATCGAAGTATCACTGCCACTATATGAAGAGCTCAAGGACTATTCCGAGGTAAAATGGTTACAGGGACCTTATGAGCTGAAGTTTGATAACGAGGGTTTCATGCTGCCCTTAAAAACCAAAAAGAACAGGATTATACAATAAACATTGCCGCAAATAACCATAATATTGACAAATTTCAGCTCATAATGAAAATTACTTTAGGTCATTTATAGGAAAACGGCAGTTATACGTAGAAAATAGGCCCCACCATTTCATTAACAAGAATGAGTCCGATTGACCTAATATTCTACATATGAAATAAAAGATTTTTAAGGTTGTTAAAACATTGAAAGAGGGTTAAAAAGTTATGGAAGCTGCAAAAAAACAAGATTTTTTCCAGGTATGTTTTCAAATCGATTATTCAGACAATGTGGCTACAGCATTAGCTGAACTACATCCCGGTGATGTAAAAGTTCACGGCGAAAGTGTAGAGGGGTGCATCAAAGTCCTAGAAAAGGTACCCCGGACATAAAATAGCCATAAGAGATATAGTAACAGAAGAAAAAATATTAAAGTATGGTGTGATAATAGGAGAGACCATCAAAAATATAAAAAAAGGCTCGTGGGTGCATTTACACAATATGAAGAGTATTTGTGACACAAGATCCTCCACGTTGGATGTTAGTACAGGAACGCCCACCGACACAAAGTATGATTAGATTCTCTGGAGGAAATCATGGATAAAAATAATTTAAAAGATATAAAATGGAAAGGTTATTTGAGAAAGGATAAAAGCAAAGGCGTTAGAAATAAAGTTTTGATTATATACACTGTTCAATGTTCTGAACACGTGGCAAAGTCCATCGGTGCAAAGTTTGTTGGACAAGATGTGGATGTAGTAGGTTTTGCTAGACACCACTCCGGATCCATATTGGATGGGATTCGGATACACTAATCCTAATGATAACGAGGGATTAACGGCTTTAATATCCTGTGGCTGTCATGTAGTGTTTTTTGTAACTGGCCGAGGAAGTGTGGTTGGAAGCGCGGTGGCGCCAGTGTTTAAAATAACCGGTAATAGTATGACCTACAGAAACAGGAAGATGACATGGATTTTGATGCAAGTAAAGCTTTGAGCGGAGAAAAGACAGTAGATGAACTTTCCGATGAGTTGTTCGGGCTTATTGCCGATGTATGTGGGGGCGAGAGAACAAAATCGGAGTCTTTAGGCCACAAAGAGTATTGTATTCCATACAAGTATCAAACTTCCAAAGTCGGAGAAAAAGAGATTTGCGAGAAATAGCAATAAGTGAACTCAGTGTTCGACACTGAGGAAACAGAAATAACCCAATCTGTAGTAGATAAAATGATTGCCGAGGAAGGCCCCATATAGATTCTAGCAAACAATGTCGGAAACCACTGTAAAAAGTCTATAGAAAAGATGATCGTTGAAGATTTCAAGAGCGTCTTGGAAGCCCATAAGATAGCTTTCCTATAGAATCTACAGTGTCAGCTTTTACCTTGTTGACACCGATAATAAAAGTGATATAATATAATCTAATAAATAAATACACAAAAAGCATTGATAAGGAAAAGTAAGAAGAAGGACGGCGCAAAAGAAAGAGAAACCCCTTGGCTGAAAGGTTTTTTGCGCAAAGACTCTTCCGAACCCGCCTTGGAGCTATGACGATGAGTCAAAACGGGATGTCCCCACCGTTAACAAGGGGAGGGTATAATTTCGAGGAATTCGAGTGTACCTAAGAGTGGTGTTAAACCGAAAAAGGTGGTACCGCGGAAAGTAACCTTTCGCCCTTTACAGGCGAAGGGTTTTTGTTTTTCTATTTGTATACTAACTAGCGAGTAGGAGGAAAACGGAGTGCATAAACAGAAAAGCATCGGTATAATTGGTGCTGGGTCCATTGCTGAGGCTATGCTGGATGGGATTTTGGATGAGGGTATATTATTGCCTGAAAATATTTATATAACAAACAAAAGCAACGATGACAGGCTCGAGTTTTTTAGGGAAAGCTATGGAGTAAATACAACCAGAGATTATAAGGAAATCCTGTCAAAGTGCAGATACTTGATTATTGCCGTTAAACCGGCAGATATAGGTGAATTGCTTGCAGTTCTTAAAAAATGGGTGACCATGAACCACATCATAATCACTCTGGCTGCCGGAATAACCACAGAATTCGTAGAAACCAGTTTGGGTAAAAAAATACAAGTTATCAGGGCTATGCCCAATACTTCATGTAAGATAAAGGAATCAGCCACTGCTATAGCACTTGGTCGTAACGCCAAAAAAGAAGCTTCGGATTTTGCAAAAGAGATATTTTCATCCATAGGCAAGGTGTCAACGGTGGAAGAATCGATGATGGATGCAGTGACTGGTCTTTCGGGAAGTGGCCCGGCTTATGTATATTTACTGATGGAAGCAATGGTTGAAGCAGGCGTAAAGGTAGGCCTTCCCCGCTCTCTTTCTGAGGAATTGACGATCCAGACGGTATGTGGAGCGGCAAAAATGGCATTAAACTCCGGAGAATCTCCCAAAATATTAAGAAAAAAGATCACTACTCCCGGAGGCACCACCATGGCCGCTATGAAAGTTCTGGAAAATGCCAATTTCACCGGGGCTTTTATTGAAGCCGTGGACAGTGCAACAAAAAGGTCCCGAGAATTGATGACACAACACAGTTCTTTACACAAATTTCGGCATGTGTTATGATGTCTATATAGACGGTTCAATGCATTGAAACAAGATCTTATATAACAAAAGAAGAGACCGATATCAGTCTCTTCTTTTGACTTTCAAATTTAAAAATTGTTTTTGACGATATTATCAAGTGCGTCGCTGATTGATTCCGGGTCGGCATCATCGGGGGTATCTCTAAGATTTTTTCCACCGGCCATTGCCAAGGTGCTTTCAATTTCTGCAGCACATTTTTTACAAATATTTTTTCCATTAAAGTTTAGTAAGTCCTCAGCNNCACATAGATTTCCAGTGGATCCTTGACTGAGATATCCAGTGTGCGCCTTAACTCTATTGGAATAACAACACGACCCAGGTCATCGACTTTTCGAACAATTCCTGTTGATTTCATTAATATTCGCCCCCATAAATCATATTTCGACATTTACCCCGTTTAAAATATACCAGAAATTCCAAAAAAAGTCAACATATTGTGATATTTTTTTCTCAATAAATTTTGGAGGTGAGACCATGCTAGAGTTAAATATGGACCTAAAAAATAAATTTGAGGAAGCGGCTAAGGCCATGCAATTAAGACTAAGGCAAAAGCCTTCTACTCAAGTTCTGCGAAATATGATACTTGAAAAAGGCATTGGGAGTTTTAACCAATGTGAAAGATTAAACTATCAAGAGTTATCAAACATTGTCGAAAAAGGTGGAATAGTCGGAGTGGACGGTTCCACAAATAACACCGGTGGTCCTTATCCATACCTTCTTACACTGCAGCAAGCCTTGGCAAAGGTTTGTAACCAGGAAAAAGGCCATGTGACAATTACCGATGCTTTTTCACCCCTTACCATGATAGCTTCAATGGGTGAGGAAGAATACAGGGAGTTTGTAAAGGAAAATTTGGCATGTCTTGAAGTAAAAGCGGCTATAGCGGCTTTTGAGCAGTACAGTCCGAGAGTGATTTTACTGGACGGTTCTTTAGTGAGATACAAGATTGAAGCAGCTCCCTTATGGGAAAAGTTAAAAAACCGGGCTTTATCTCAAAACACCATATTAGTAGGTATTGTAGAGGGGATTTCCACCGGCGTAATAAGTGAATGCCTAAAAGACAGGCTCCCCAAGTCAGGATATCCGGCTTCCGACTGGGAAATATTATTCGGACTTTTACAGGTAGGGGAGATGTTGGAAATAGCTCCCGGTTTGTTTAAAGAAGGTTTTCGCACTTGTTTTCTGCGCTCATCTGTTGACCCAAAACCTATAGGTATCGACCTGCCGGAAGAACAGCAGGTCTATCTGACTGAAGTGGCAAATCTTGTTTTTACCTTGACTCCTAGGGATGGGAGGGGAATACCCCTATGGCTTGATATTATAGACAAAAATGTAAGAATTTCAGATACCATTATGGAAGGGCTTTTAAGTACTTATATGGGAGAAGAATATGTAGAGTTTTTAAAGCCCAAGAGGCAAAAAAGAGAGATGTAGGAGGGATACCTCATGCAAGTAGTAGGACTTACCACACCTCAGGAAGTTTATGTGGCTTCTAAAGACAGAAAGTTTCGTATAAACGAACTTTTAGTCTTAGAGGACCCTTATCAGGGAAATCTTATAGGAGAAGTGGTTGAAAGCAATTCATATAACAGATTTATACCCCTTTCTATAGGCAGCGGTATTCATGATGCTGATGTGATAGAGTCATTAAAGCATTTGGGATACTCCATCAGTGAAGATGAAATAAATATTGCCAAAGTCAAACTTTTAACTGAAGCCAATTTTCCCGTGGTTACCGGCTGCCCAGTAAGACTGCCCACCTTTGATGAGGTTAGGGGATACTTATTAAAGGGCAAGCGGGAAGATGGGTTTTTGCTGGGTGAAATAAAAAACACAGAAGAAACTGCCGCTACCATGGAAGATGAGCTCAAAGGACTTTGTGAAATGTATTCCCGGGGCAAGATTTACAAAACCCGAAATGTGCCTTTTTTTCTTGATTTAAGGTCTTTTCAGCAGTATCCACATATTGGAGTTTTTGGCGGGTCCGGATCAGGAAAGTCTTTCGGCCTTCGTGTAATCATGGAAGAAGTCATGAAACACAGGTTTCCTGCCGAGATGCTTGACCCACACTATGAGATGGAGTTTTCCGAAAGTCAGGACAATACCATGGAAAAGAAGGATTTTAAAGATGATTTTAGAAAATTTCAGATAGGAGAACATATAGGGGTGGAATTTTTGCATCTCTCTCGAGGGGATCTACTGGCACTTCTATCAGCGGTATCACCACTAACAGAAGCCATGGCAAGCGCAATAGCAGAGCTCCATCTTAGGGGTGATACATATCTTAGCTTTTCTAACCGCTTGGAACTTTTAATTGAAGCACTGGAAATGGGACGGCCGAGGGTAGAGCAGGCCTTGAGACAGGACATGGAGCCAATGGAAAAAGAAAAATATAAGAAGTTGCGCCAGCTCTTGGAAGAATATCAGAACATCCCGCTGCCTTCGGTGCAGGGTATTGCATGGCGGCTAAGGCGGCTTCATAATTCGGGACTTTTCAGCCGAGATATAAAGCTGGTAAAAGAGGCCATGATGCAGGGAAAACTTGCAGTAGTTCAGGGCCCTATCTGGCTCCTTCAGGTGTTTTCAACATACCTCTTGTCAAATGTATACAGGCAGAGGCGGGATTACAAAGACGGGGAACTTAAGGGGGAGGCATCTGGAGAGTATTTTCCTCCCTTCATCATTGCAACTGACGAGGCTCACAACTTTGCCCCAAAGGGGCGGGACGCCGCAACCAAGGATATAATCACCGAAATAGCCCAGGAAGGCCGAAAATACGGGGTGTTTTTAGTGCTGGCCACCCAGCGACCAACACTGCTGGATGAAACCGTCACCGCCCAGCTCAATACCAAAGTAATTTTTAGAACCGTTAGGGCATCAGATATCGCCACCATCACCGAAGAAACCGATATAAAGACTGAAGAGGCCCGACGACTGCCATACCTGCCCTCCGGGGACGCCTTCATGTCATCACCGCTCTTTGGCAGGACCGTGGCTATCCGGGTGCGGTTTCCCCATACTCGTAGCCCCCATACCCAAAATCCACTGGACGAGATACAAATACACCGGGAAACCACTGAAGACAAGCTTTTAGAATCAATAAAACCCCATCTGCCAATTTATGCTGCAAACTTTGCCAGAGCAGTGGAAGAAATAAACCGGGATACCGGTGAAAACTACCAAGTAAGAACCTTAAAAGCCGCCCTTGATACTCTGGTGGAAAAAGGGAAGCTGAAAAAACAGACAAGCCCGTTGGGCGATATCTTTCTTTAGGTGCCAGGCACCCAAGATATTAAGTTATTAAATATTCATACAATTAGCCGGATGCTTATTTAATTTTTCATGAAAGTACTATGATGCAAACCGTCTCTTATACTCTGGGGCGGTTTTTTATTATTATCGAAACTAGGGCAAATTTCGCATTGGTAACCTGACAACTGATTACTGACCGTTTGTATGATGTGGGAATTTTCTATTTTTACATGAAGGATTTAGAAGGTCAGTACCGAAAATAATATTTAAGCGAGCAGGTATGCTGATATGAATATAAGTGGCAGTGGTAAAACAATAATTTATTGTAGTAATGGTTGTTATTCAGCAAAAGAGGACATTTGTCCTTTCCTTTATTTCAAAAATATTCTATTATTTGAGGTGAACCCCTGTGAACGTACAAGATATTGTAAATGTAAATTATAAAATGTTCAAGGAGTGTCCCTATGAAATATTAAACCAATTTGAATTAAAGGAATATCCAAAGGAATACATAATCTGCCATCCCGAACATGAATATGATTATTTCTACATTATTGCCGAAGGCCTTGTGAACATCTATAGAATTTCAAAAGAGGGCAAAAAGTATTCTCAAGCTATTTATAAAAAAGGCGACTATTTCGGCGAACTGGAGGTATTTAGCAGGAAACCCTATGTTTGTTCAGTGGAAACTATAACAAAGGCAAAGGTTTGGAGAATTTCCCGCCATGATTTTTTACATTGGGTGGAGCTGGATAAAAATTTTTTACTGTATCTCATAAACACGCTATGTGACAGTTTTTACAGGCTGTCAAAAAAAGCCGGGGAAGATACGCTGTATCCGCTAAAATATCGTATTTGCAATTTTCTTTTACGAAGTGTAGATGAGGATACAAAAAGTGATAATCATATTGAAGTTCCTTTTGACCGGGAGCGATTGAGTGAGCAGTTTGTAGCTACCACAAGAAGCATAAACAGGATTCTAAAACAATTAAAGGAAAAGGCTATTATAGATATAAAGAATAAATCTATAATTATTAAGGACCTTGAAGGGCTAAAAGAGGAGGAAGATACATTTTAATACTGAACTAGCCCGCCCTAAGTCCCCCGTTTCTGAAGCCAGCGGGTGCTAAAGGGGGGGTTAAGTCCAGTATGGACTCGACTAACATTTAAAGGGGGCACAATTCCCCTCTAAATGAAGTCTCGTTCAACGGCAATAAGGGTGTAAAAACCATAAAAAAAGGGGGATAATTATGAAAAAAGCCATTTCTATACTGCTTATTTTAATGTTCATAGGAGGTCTGGTTTTAACCGGATGCGGCAAGAGTGTCGACACACAAAAGGAAGAGGCACCGACAGAGCCGGTGGCTGAAGAAGAGCCCATGCAGGTTGCGTTGGTTCTGTCAGGTGGATTGGGTGATCGTTCTTTCTATGACTCATCCCATGAAGGCTTTGAGCAGGCCAAGAAGGAGCTGGGTGTTGAAGGCAGTGTCCTGGAATGCAAAAATGATCCATCGCTCTTTCAAGACCAGCTGGTACAAGCGTCGGAAAATGCTCAGGTTGTTGTAGTGGTAGGGTTTGAGTTTTATGATGTGATTCAAGAAGTGGCACCGGAATACCCCGAGGTAAACTATATTTATCTGGACAATGTGGTAGAAGGAATTGACAACATAACAAGCATCACATATTTGGAAAATGAGGGGACATTCTTGGCTGGAGCTTTAGCGGCCATGCTCACACAGGAAACTTCCATTGAAGGTATAAATGAAGAAAAAATCATAGGAATGGTGGGTGGTGTCGACCTTCCTGTCATCAGAAACTTCCAAATTGGTTATGAAGAAGGAGCCAAGTATATAGACGAGGATGTTAGAGTTGAGACAATTTATGCGGGAGACTTTGAAGATCCGGCAAAAGGCAAAGAATGTGCACTAGCTCTTTATTCCAAAGGGGCGGATATTGTGTTCCATGCCGCCGGTAAGACCGGTGAAGGTGTATTTGAAGCCGCAAAAGAGGTTAAGGCTTATGCCATAGGTGTGGATAGTGATCAAAGATATATAAATCCGGATGTAATAGTGGCAAGCATGATTAAAGGCGTGGGTCTTTCAGTGTTTGAGACCATAAAGAAAATCCAGGATGGTGCCTTCGAGCCCGGCAAAGTTATCTATTATGGCATCAATGAAGATGGTGTGGATATAGGTTACGGTACCCCTGATATGAAGCAGATTGTGCCCGAAGAAATCAAGAGTAAAGTGGAAGAAATAAAGGCAAAAGTCAAAAGCGGCGAAATCGAAGTGCCCACAGCAAAATAAGGAAAAGCCATAGGCAAAAGGAGGAGTAAGCTTTTACTTCTCCTTTTTTAACACTGGTCTAACCCGTCCTAAGACACCTGCCCCTACAGGTGGCGGGTGCAAAGGACGGCAAAGTCTTCAGGATGACAACTAAGCAGAGATTTTTATAATAATGACACTTTCGTTTATCGTGGTGTAGGCACTGCATAGGAATATAGAGGGGCATTATCTCTCTAAATGAAGTTTCGTTTAAAGAAAGGGTGAAGGCAGGTGGCAAAATGCAGGAAAGCATCATTAAACTCGTGGGAATAACCAAAGTATTCCCCGAGGTGGTGGCCAATGATAATATAAATCTGGAGATTAAGAAAGGGGAAATCCATGCCATCGTCGGAGAAAACGGTGCTGGAAAATCCACTCTTATGAAGATAATTTACGGTTTATACCAACCGACGGCCGGTCAGATTTATATAAATGGTCGCCCCTTGAATGTGACAAATCCTCAAATTGCCATTAAAAACGGTATTGGTATGGTCCATCAACATTTTATGCTGGTGCCTTCTTTCACTGTAGCGGAAAATGTGGTCCTGGGAAGTGAACCTAGGAAAAACTCCATTATTATGGACTTTGACCAAGCTGTAAAAATTACTAAAGAGCTCTCCGAAAAGTATGGACTTTATGTAGACCCTTATCAAAGGGTGGAGGACCTTTCAGTAGGCATACAACAGCGTATAGAGATATTAAAAATCCTTTATAAAGGAGCGGATATTTTAATTTTAGATGAACCTACGGCGGTCCTAACTCCCCAGGAAACCCAGGAGTTATTTGCCATTATGCGGCGGCTGGTGGGGGAACTTGGCAAAACTATTATACTAATTACCCATAAGCTGCAAGAGGTGTTGGAGGTTTCCCACAGAGTCAGTGTCATGCGCCGGGGCAAATTAGTGGGAACAATTGATACCAACGATGCCACCGAACAAATCTTGGCGGAAATGATGGTAGGCAAGGAAGTGGTTTTCAATAAGTTTCATATAAACCAAAGCATCGGCGAAACGATGATGGAAGTTAAAGACCTGGTTGTTAGGAATAACCGCGGTTTCGTTGCTGTAGACGGCATTAGCTTTTCTATTGCTGCCGGTGAAATCTCAGGTGTAGCCGGTGTGGAAGGAAATGGTCAGTCGGAACTGGTGGAAGCACTGACAGGTCTCAGGAAAGTCGAACATGGAAATATATTTATCAAAGGTATGGATATGGCAAACAAACCACCGTCAAAGTTTCGCCAAATGGGTATTTCCCATATTCCTGAAGACCGGCTTAAAACCGGTTTGGCACCCGAAGCCTCGGTAACTGAAAATTTAATGATGGGATATCAGCATAGAAAGCCCTATGAAACCTTTGGAATGAAATTAAATAGAAAGGCCATAGTCAAAAAAGCGGATGCGCTTATACATCAATTTGACATTCGAACACCTTCTGGCTATACCAAGGTTAAAAGTCTTTCCGGGGGCAATATGCAGAAATTAGTGGTAGCCAGAGAGTTTTCCTTTGATTCTGAGATCCTGGTTATATCACAACCTACAAGGGGTTTGGATGTAGGAGCCATCGAGTTTATTCATCGCCAGATAATTGATATG
>MTKW01024187.1_pt1 | contig 13316 bp, 14 predicted proteins | sample 1042761 | NCBI WGS metagenome assembly MTKW01 (sample SAMN06205366, study PRJNA360243) | anaerobic digester metagenome | biome: Wastewater treatment plant; feature: Anaerobic digester sludge; material: sludge; isolation source: anaerobic digester fed with sludge from wastewater treatment plant ...
CAATATAGCTTCCTGACATGCCTCCTATTATAGCAGCCACTAAAGCAACTGCTATGTAACTCATGATTGATTTTTTTCTACGTCTATTCGGTTTTTTAATTTCAGGCTCCCTCATAATAAAATTAATGTCATTTGGAATATCTCCATTTTGCTTATTATCATTTGAAGAGTATTCTTGTTGGCTTACATTTTCTAAAAAATTGTCATTAAATCTTTCATTATCGTCCATATTCTTCACTCCTTTATATAAATTGAATTATTATTTTCTTAGTAATATAATTATATCCTTCTTTTCTTTATTGAAACTTAAAATCCTTTAAATTCATAATATAAAAAGTCTTTTATTTATCCATAAATCTTAGAATAAATTCAGCCGCTATTTTCAAGCGACTGATTATTAACATTATTTATTTATTTCAACCTCACCAAATATTTATTAACCATTTTTACAGGGTGATATGATTTCTTTGCCTTTCTTAATCCCTCATTGCCTGTATCTTCCTGCCTGTTTACAAATTCTGTATCTGAAAAACTTTCCACCAAGAATTGTTTATTTATAAATGCATATATACCCTTATATGCAATTTCACCTCTTTCCACATGTATAACAGCCATTCTGTCATTTACCTTTTCACCTACTGCAAAACCTGCCAACTGATCATCAACATAAACAGCAATTGAATTTAAGTCAAAAAAATGCAACTCACTGAACAAATCCCTGATTGCATCTATTTCCATAAGCATTTCTTTATCCACTGTTACTGCAACCTCATCATGCCATTTATGAAGCAAATCCATACAATCCTTTTTCACCTTTTCAGTATTGATTGTTCTTATATCATATGTGTATGTTTTTAAAAATGAGTTTACATGATTTTTTTTACTGTGATATTTTTTTCCTCTCAACTCTATTAAGTCTTTTGTATTATAAATGTATTCTGAGTCATCAATATCTTCAACTGTTTCAAACTCAAAATCAGTATATTTTTTTAAATCCTCTACAAATTCTACTTCCACATCTCCAAATAAATAATCCCTGTCAGTGAAGTTTAAATTTCTTTTTATAAGTTCGTCTATAATATTTGTTAAATTATCTTTGTTGTAACCAAAAAGCTGAGCATAAAAGGTTCCTTTACCTTCCTCATTTTTTTCAATTATCAATACATCATCCAATACTGCATATTTAACATTATTGAGCTTCCTCCACATATACAAGGATGAAAACAAATATTCGTAAGACTCCAATTTATTTTTATCAACATATTTTTCAATAATTTCTTTGTCCTCAATCGTTAAGCATTTAAAGTATAAAATATTATCATCTCCTATTGTCTTATTTTGCTTTCATTTAATAACATTTCTTTACATAAAATATACTAACATATAATTTTAAAAATTCAATAAGAACCTAAATTTATTTTTTAAAGTCACTTGACAAAGTAAAGTTACTTTGTTATATTTTATTAAAATGATTTGGGAGGAGCACATGGGAGGTGCAAATTTAACAAGTAATATAAATACTCTTTTGGTTTTTATTGAAGGATTTTTATCTTTCTTTTCTCCATGCGTTCTTCCTTTAATTCCTGTATATATAAGCTACTTGGCAGGCAATGGAAGAAAAGTCAACAGTGACGGTACAGTTATTTATGAGAGAAAAAAGGTTTTATTCAACTCTTTATTTTTTGTTTTAGGTATTTCCAGCATATTTTTTCTATTAGGTTTATCATTTTCAGCATTAGGTATATTCTTTAATAAAAATAGAGAGTTATTCAGCAAAATAGGCGGTATTATAATTATTGTTATGGGTTTGGTTCAACTGAATATAATAAAGCTGAACTTTCTAAAAGTGGAAAAGAGAATACATATAAATATTGAATCTGTAAAAATGAATCCTTTAATTGCCTATATAATGGGTTTGACATTCAGCTTTGCATGGACACCCTGTGTAGGTCCTGCACTATCTTCTGTTTTAATACTGGCATCACATTCCGAAAATACATTTGCAGGAAGCTTGCTGGTTTTAATTTATACCTTGGGATTTATAATACCTTTTATAATTTTAGGTATATTTACAACAGAAACATTAAACTTCTTTAAAGAAAAAAGAAATTTAGTAAAGTATACCATAAAGATTGGCGGAATTATTTTAATAATAATTGGAATTATAACATTTACAGGAACATTTACTACAATAAGCAGGATTTTAGCTTTTTAAGAGAAAAACAGCGGTAGGTCATTCATAACGAACACCAATTTTGTGCGACATAAGGGGCAAACAAAATTGTGCAGCGAGACTATGAGGAGAAGAGATGAAACAATATAATTTACAATGTAATATAGCTCAAACATTAAACATAATAGGAGACAGGTGGTCTCTTTTAATACTGCATCAAATGTTTTTAGGACGTGAAACATTTAAGGAAATTCAAGATAATCTTGAAGGAATACCAACCAATCTGTTTTCTGAGAGGTTAAAATCATTGGAAGCAGATAAGTTGATTAAAAAAAGCATTTATCAGTCACATCCACCCAGATATAAATATATGCTTACAGAAAAAGGTTATGATTTGGAAGATGTATTTAACAGTTTAATTTTGTGGGGACAAAAACATTTAAATACATGCTATAAAAAGCTAGTTCATGAAAATTGCAGCTCAATAATTGAGCATAGGTATTATTGCCCTAAATGCTTAAGAAGTGTAAGCGTAAATGAACTGACTGTAATAAATCCTGAAGAATGAGAGGTTAATATGGAAAATTTAGTTGATATTATTATAATAGGAGCAGGTCCTGCAGGTTTGTCTGCAGCTGTTAATGCTCTAATTAGAGGAAAGACGGTACGAATTTTTTCAAATAAAGAAAATTACTTATCAAAAGCCGAGCGCGTAGATAATCATTTAGGATTCTATCATATGAGCGGAAAAGAACTAATGGATAAGTTTAAAGAACATGCAGAAGCTATGGGTATTAAAATTGAAGAAGGAAAAGTAGTAAATATACTTCCATTAGGTGAAAGCTTCATGGTTAACATAAACAGTGAAATAGCAGAAGCAAAAAAAGTAATATTAGCTATGGGAATATCCAAAATTAAAGAATTACCAGGAGAGTCAAAACTCCTTGGCAGCGGAGTTAGCTACTGCGCTACATGCGATGGAATGCTTTATAGAGATAAAAACGCCATAGTGTGGGATCAATCTAAGGACGCATGGGAAGAAGCAAACTTTTTGCAAAGTATAGGTGTAAATGTAACATTTATATCAAAAAAACCAAGACAAGAGAACTTAAGTGATGATATAATATTTATTAATGGCAATATAACTGAAATTATAGGTGAAAACACTGTTGAGGCAGTAAATACAGGAAATGAAATTTTAAAAACTGATGCTGTATTTATGCTTAGAGATGCAGTTGCACCTACTGCATTAATTGACGGGTTAGAGTTAGACGGCAATTTCATTGATGTTGATAAACATATGGAAACCAACATTAAGGGAGTATATGCAGCCGGTGATATTACAGGAAAACCCCTTCAGCTTTCAAAAGCAGTAAGTGAAGGTTTGATTGCTGCCCAACATGCAGCATTACAAATAGATAAAAAGGAGAATTAAAATGTCAGAAAAAATAAAAATTATCAACAGTACCCAGGAATTTGACGATATGATTAAACAAAACAGATATGTTTTAGTTGATTTTTGGGCAACATGGTGTGCTCCTTGCAGAATGGTTGCACCCGTAATAGAAAAAATAGCTGAGGAATACAGCGGAAAAATAATTGTAGCAAAGGTAGATGTAGATGAACAGCAGGAATTAGCTATTCGCTACGGAATACAAACTATACCTACTGTTATTTTATTTAAAGAAGGAAAAGTTGTTTCAAAGGAAATTGGAGTAAAGCCTATGTCTTCCTTTGCAAAAATGATTGACTCAAATATAGCATAAAAAGTATAGGCTGTCAGAATGACAGCCTTTTTACCTTTTATTCCACTCATTTCTTAATAAACCATACAAAAGCAAATTATATCTTTTGTTATCCCTTAATACAAACTCCCTGAAAATGCCTTCCTTTTTAAATCCGGATTTTTCATATAAGAAAATAGCTTTCTCGTTAAACTCCAACACGTTAAGCTGAATTCTATGAAAATTTAAGTTTTCAAAGCCATACTCCAGCAAAAGCTTCATAGCTTCACTGCCATATCCTTTTCCTCTTTCACTTTCATTGCCTAATCCAATAAACAAAGTCGCAACTTGATTTTCTTTTATTATATCATCAAATCCAGCCACACCGATTATAGTATTGTCTAATCTTACGGCAAATACTTCTGATTTATTGCTGTTTTCATAATCATTAAAAATATTATCCACTTCATCTTTATTTAAAGGAACAGGAGGATAATAATCATAATATTTTAAAAACTTAGCATCTGAAAACCATCTGTAAATATGCTCCATATCCTCTTTTTTAATTTTTGATAACTTTATACTCATAACTGCTCCTATGCAAAAATAATTATAGCTATTATGGTTAATAACCCCGTTACACCAATGCTTAGGCCGCTGGCAGCTCCAGTCTCCTCATTTATTTCAACAGCTTTGGTAGTTCCTACGGCATGAGAAGCAGAACCGATTCCTATTCCTTTTGCAATATTGTTTTTTATTTTTCCGAATTTTATAACAAAAGGTGCAACAGCTGCTCCAATTAAACCGGTAAGTACAACAGCTAATACAGTTACAGCTTCATTTCCTCCCAAAAGCTTTGTTGATTCAATTGCCATTGGAGTTGTTATTGATTTTGACAACAATGACAACATTATTGTTTTATCAATTCCAAATATTTTACATAAAACTGTTACTGATACAACAGATGTGATTATACTTGCTATTACTCCTCCCATTATGGGTATAAAATTTTTTATTAAATCAAATCTGTTTTTATAAAGAGGTATGGCAAGCACCACAACTATTGGACCTAAAGCCTTAGCTATCATACTGCCTCCCTTATTATAATCAGAATAAGGGATATTAAATACTTTTAATATTATAATTATAATAATTGCCGATATAAGTATTGGATTTAATAATGCTATTTTAAATTTATTGCTGATTATAAGGCTTAATTTAAACAAAACAATTGTAAGCAATATAAAAGCAATTGTCATAAGTAAATTAACCATGGTTTTTCTCCTTAAATGTAATCAGTATATCCGTAACCTTGGCTGAAACAAACATTACAAGTATACAAGATACAACCAAAATAATTAATATTTGAACAATACTGCTTTCAATAAACTTATATGATTCAGTAAGTCCTACCGTTAAAGGCACAAAGAAAAAACCCATATATTTAAGCATGAAATTTCCTGTTTCCTCAATCATGGAAAGCTTCAAAATATTGCTTGTCAAAAGTACCAAAAGTATTACCATTCCTATTATATTGCCTGGTATAACAATTATATTAGCAATAAGTTTACTTATAAAGTTTCCTGCCATATATATAATATAAATTATTGCTATTTGTATGGATATTTTAATAAATTTATGTATCATTTTTACCCTCCGCCTTTTACATTATATATGAAAATAATCATTATTCAATATCTTTTTCAACTACTAAGACGTTTCTGACGCCATGTTATGAAACTATTAATAAAATATAATAAAAAGTCGTGTAAATATAAATCAAGTATACTATAATAGACTGTATTGTTAATAAAAGTATGTAAACATTAATTGGAGGACAACATGAATCAACAGAAATACGGCCTTTTTACAACAATTGCTATGATAGTAGGTATTGTAATAGGTTCAGGAATTTTTTTCAAAAGTGACAATGTTTTAGTTTATACTAATGGAAATATATTTCTTGGGATTTTAGTATTTATTATTGCAGCTTTCAGCATTATTTTTGGAAGCTTATCTTTATCAGTTCTTGCTTCCCGCACAGATGATGCAGGTGGAGTAATTTCATATTCAGAAAAGTATTGGAGTAAATCAATTGCGTGTGCATATGGATGGTTTCAAACATTCGTTTATTATCCAACTATAATATGTGTTGTTGCTTGGGTTGTTGGAATTTACACTACCATACTGTTTGGAGTTGAATCTACTCTAAAAACTCAAGTAATTATAGGTGCTATTTCTATAACTGTATTATATATAATAAACATATTATCATATAAATTAGGAGGCTACCTACAAAATGCAGCAACTATAATTAAGCTAATACCCCTTATTTTAATAGCTGCTGCCGGCCTTATATACGGAAATCCCGCACCAATTTTAGCAGAAAATATAATATCATCAAATACAGGATTAAGCTGGATTGCAGCGATAGGACCAATTGCTTTTTCATATGATGGATGGATTATTTCAACTTCCATAGGACATGAAGTTAAAAACAGCAAAAAAAATCTTCCTTTAGCTTTAGTTATTTCTCCAATTATAATATTATTAATTTATGTTTTGTATTTTGTAGGAATTTCCACATTTTTGGGAGCAGATACAGTAATGAGCTTAGGTGATGCTCATGTAAATGAAGCAGCCTTTAAATTATTTGGCTCTTTCGGTGCTAAAATAATATTAATATTTGTTATTATTTCTGTTTTGGGAACTGTAAATGGTGTAGTAATAGGAATGATGAGGCTTCCTTATTCTTTAGCAATAAGAAATATGTTCCCAAATAGCAATAAATTTGATACTATATCTCAGAAATACGGCATATCATTATCGTCTGCAATTTTAACATACATCATAAATATGATTTGGATGGTAATTCATTACATAACTCAAAAATACAACCTTCTTCCTAATTCAGATGTTTCAGAAATATCAATTGTAACAAATTATGCAGGATTTATTTTGATGTATGTCGCAGTAATCAAATTAGCAAGAAGAGGCGAAATAAAAAATAAGTTTATGGGATATATAGTGCCCATCTTAGCAACTGTAGGCTCTTTGTTTATTTTATATGGAGGACTACAAAACCCTTTATTTTTGTATTATGTAGGTTTTTGTGTTGTTGTAGTTTTAGTGGCAATTGTGTATTATAAAAGAAAAATTAATGTATCATAAAAAACTAATTTTAAAAGTTAATAAAGGAATAGAAAAGGAGAAATCATGGGCTTACCAGATAATAGTGGTTTAAATCTTTTTAAAAAGTATAAAAAAGGTAAAAATAATCTTATTACAGATGTAGAAGGTGTGAAAGTATCACATGTTACGCTAAAAAATGATAATGTTAATACAGGCGTTACAGTTGTTTTTCCCCATGAAGGGAATATTTTTCAAGATAAGGTTATGGCAGCATCGGCTGTATTAAATGGTTTTGGAAAAAGTGTAGGTTTATTGCAAATTGAAGAATTAGGAACAATAGAAACTCCTATTGTTATGACAAATACCCTTAGTGTGGGTACAGCTACAACAGCACTGGTAAAATATATGCTAAAACAAAATGAAGATATAGGTGTTACTACAGGTACTGTAAATTACTTAGTTACAGAATGCAATGATGGAAGATTAAATGATATTAGAGGTCTTCACGTAACGGAAGAAGATGTGCTTAATGCTCTTAACTCACCATCAGAATATTTTGAAGAAGGTGCTGTAGGAAGCGGTACAGGCATGTGCTGTCTCGGATTTAAAGGCGGAATAGGCTCTGCTTCAAGACTTGTAGATGTAGACGATAAAGAATATACCATAGGGGCTTTGGTAATGTCTAACTTTGGCTCTTCAGGAAATTTAATAATTGGTGGGGACCATATTGGCAGAAGAATACAAGGAGATGCAAAAAAAGATGAAGGCTCTATTATTATTATTATCGGAACAGATATTCCTCTTTCTGAAAGACAATTAAAAAGAATTGCCAAAAGGGCCGCTATATCTCTTGGAAAAACAGGGGCATACATGGGCAATGGAAGCGGTGATATTGCTATAGCTTTTACTACTGCAAACAGAATTCCTCACTACAGCAATAAAGATATTATTGAAACAAAAATGTTCTTTGATGACCACATAGACAAGGTTTTTGAAGCTTCAGTGGAAGCAGTAGAAGAATCAATTATAAGCTCTCTTTATCACTCAGAAACCATTGTGGGATTTTTAGGAAAAGAAGCAAAAGGATTAAAAGAGTATTTATGAAAATAAATTCACTGTTCTTTTAAAAGAAGATTATTTAGCTTTTATTTCTTCATTCTCTTCTATTCCTTCTATTACATCAAAAAAACTCTATTTATAATTTTTTTGATAATATAAAGGAGGAAGAACTCATTTATCAAAGAATTCTTCCTCTTTTGTTTTAAATTTATTCCACTTTTTTACACGCAAGTTCATAAAACACGTCTACCGCAGTTTTGATAATTTCATCCGGGAAATCAAATGTTACTGTATGGTGCGGGGTTATATTTCCCGCTCCAATATTAAAATAAGCGCCTAAGGTAGCCTTGGTAAAATAGCCGAAATCTTCAGAACCACGTTTGGGGTGTGGAAATTCATGAGTCTTAATTCCAAGCTCCGCACAAACTTTCCGAATCTTTTCTACACTTGAAGGGTGATTGACAGATTCCGGAAAATAGTCACAAAATTCGGTGTGGTAGTCCAATCCATATTCAGATGCTAAGCCAAAAGCTAACGTATCCAAACGATCTTGAAGATGATTCATTTCTTCTTCATACTGACCGCGCAAAGTAACACGCAACACACCTGAACTCGCTGATGTACCAAACGCCGGCGAACCAATCTCCACATGTACAACTGTACATAAAACCAATCCACAGTAGTCTTCTGCCCGATATAATGACGGCAAGGCACAAATAATTCTCGCAATGGCCAGTGCAGGGTTTCGCCCTACGCCAGGGTCAGAAGCATGAGAAGAGACGCCTTTAAAATATAAGCTCATGCCTTTAGATGCACATTGAAAGCTTCCGCTATTTACAATAACTTCTCCTAATGGATACCCGGGTTCATTGTGATATCCAAAGACTTCATCAATTCCTTCCTCATCAACCAAAGCCACACATTGCTTTGCACCATCTCCGATTTCTTCTGCGTGTTGGAATATGAAATAGATATTATTTTCGCAGCCTAATTGGTCAACTTTTAGTGCAAAAGCAGCCAATGAGGCGCTATGACCATCGTGACCGCATTTATGAGATACACCGGGAATTTGCGAACCGTATGGCAGAGTTATGGTTTCATCGATTGGCAGTGCATCAAAATCTGCACGAAATGCAATTTTCTTAGCTTGGGCAGAAGCACGATAAACCGCATAGAACCACGCTCCACGATCTATAACCTCAAGGCGTGTATTTTTACGCAAAAAATCCATAAGATAAGCTTTCGTCCAGGCTTCTTTATTTGATACTTCGGGGTGTCTATGCAGCTCATGCCGAAGTTTAACAGCTAATTCATAATTTTTATCGTTCATTACAGTAAATCCTCCTACAAAAATTTGTGCAGAAAGAGCAGCATTACAATAGCCGTATCAGTGCTTTACATCCATTCCTAAACACTTGGATTATCAGCTAATTCTTGCCCAAAACCTTCTAATGTAATGCGACCTATGTTCAATACGTAGGCACGCTTAGCTACATCAAGTGCAAGGCAATAGAAGATCATAAAGTTAATTAAAAAGAAATTGGTAATAAATACTCTCGCAGTCCTTTTACCTTTTTACCTGTATACCCTACTGTAGTTTTGGCGTGGTAAAGAGAACTTATAATAGATTCTTCAACTGCTTCCACCGAAGCTTCAAATACCTTGTCTATTTGGTTGTCAAAAAACATTTTTGTCTCAATAATATCTTTATTGCTATAATGAGAAATTTTATTTGCAGTAGTAAAAGCTATAGCTATATCGCCGCTTCCATTACCCATATATGAGCCTGTTCTTCCAAGAGAAATGGCAGCACGCTTGGCAACTCTTTTTAGTTGTCTTTCAGAAAGAGGAATATCAGTTCCTATAATTATAATAATGGAGCCTTCATCTTTTTTCCTATCTCCCTTTATTCTTCTTCCTATATGATCTCCACCGATTACTAAGTTTTCTGAAGAACCGAAATTGGACATTACTAATGCACCTACGATAAATTCCTTGCCATCAACATCTATAACTCTTGAAGCAGAGCCTATACCGCCTTTCACACCGAGGCAACACATTCCTGTTCCTCCTCCAACAGAACCCTCTTCAAAATATTCAGACGAGGAATTAAGAGCGCTTATAACGTCCTCTTCTGTTACGTGAAGACCTCTTATATCATTTAACACACCGTCATTACATTCGGTAACCAAGCAATTTACAGTTCCAGTTGTAGTACCTATATCCTTATTTTGGTTCAGCATATATTTTGTTAAAGCAGTCGCTGCTGTTCCCACACTGAGAGTATTTGTCATAACAATGGGAGTTTCAATTGTTCCTAACTCTTCTATTTGAAGTAACCCTATACTTTTGCCAAAACCATTTAAAGCAACTGCAGCTGCCATAACCTTTTCCTGAAAAATATTTCCTTCATGAGGAATTATAACTGTAACACCCGTATTGATATTTTCTTTCTGCAGAGTAGTGTGACCTACTCTTATACCTTTTATATCCGTTATGAGATTTTTTTTTCCCTTTTTATGTTTTTCAAAAAGATTAAGGCCACTATTATCCGGCAAGCCCATAATTTCTCCTCCTACAATTAATTAATTCAAGCGTTATACAAAAAGCTGAAAGCAGCTTGTTATTCATTAATAGACGGCAATATAATCTATGCATCTTTGTTGGACTTATACCGGATTATACCGTCAACTATGGTCATTTCTACTTTTACATCAAGTAATTTTTCATGGTTGATATTATAGATATCATCAGACAATACTGTCATATCAGCAAAATATCCACTTTTTATCTTTCCCTTTATATTTTCTTCATATGAGCAATATGCAGATTCGTATGTATAAGCTTTTATACTTTCTTCCACTGTAATGCTTTGCTCGGGATAAAATCCTCCCTTAGGATATCCATTCATATCTTTTCTTGTTACTGAACAATAAATATTATCCATAGGATTAAACTTTTCTACTGGGGAGTCCGTACCCATGGACAGATGAACTCCATTACGTATAAGCCAGCCAAAATTGTAGCTTGATGAAGCAAGTTTTTTTCCAACCCTATCTTCAACTATATGAAGATCATAATTGAGAAAAATTGGTTGAGCATATATTAATAAATCCATCTCTCTTATTCTATTCAAAAGATTTTCATCCGTTATCTGACAGTGCACAATGCCATGTCTTAACTGATTGTGAGGATACTTTTTCCTTGCATAATCAATGCTGTCAATTGCAAGCTCTAAAGCTTTATCTCCTATGCAGTGTATTGCAACATCATAACCGTATTCTTGGCATGTTTCCACCATCTTTTTCAATTCATGTTCCTTGTGAATTAAAATTCCTTTCATATTTGGCGCATCTGCATATGGTTCCCTAAGTGCAGCGCTTCTTGCTCCTAAGGAACCGTCAGCAAGAATTTTAACAGGACCTATACGGTAAAAATCATTAATATTTAAGCCTTTATAATTGCAATTTATAAAACCTTCTAATTCTTCCTGATTAACTACAAGACACTGCTGCGTAACCCTTACAGGCAAATTTCCCTCCTGGGCAAGTTCTGAATAAGCTTGTACTATTCGTTTATAATCTACAGACATATTGAAATCATCTGTGTGAATAGATGTTATACCTTGCTTCGACAATTCTTCACATGCTTTTTTTATAATAGATTTCAAAGTCGATACGTCATAACTCTTTATTGAAACTTGTACTAATTCCTTGGCAGTTTCACGGAATAAACCCAAATTTACATCGAAATTTCCACCCTTAACCTGTGGTGTCATTTCATCTATTCCAAGCACCTCCAAAGCCTTTGAATTTGCCAATAGCAAATGTGAGCAACATCTGAACATTACTATAGGATGATCCTTTGATATTAAATCTAAATCTGCCTTAGTCGGATAAAACTTTACATCAAATAAATCTTGATTCCACCCCGTACCTATTACCCAATTTCCGGGCTTTATGCTGTTATCATTAATAAACTTATGCGTAACATCTATCAATTCTTGTAATGAAGCACATTTACTTAAATCGCAGCAATTAGAAAATATCCCATACTTGACATTATGTAAATGAGAATCGTTAAAACCAGGAATAGCGGTTTTTGTTTGTAAGTTCAATACCCTCGTATTTTCTTCGACAAGTTTTAGTATATCCGTATCACAGCCTACAGCGACAAATCTACCATCCTTAATCGCTACTGCAGAAGCCTTAGGGAATTCTTCATCCATAGTAATAAAATTACCATTATATAGAATCAAATTCATTTGATTTCTCCTTCTCATTAAAATGTTATATTTTCATAGATATTTTTTAATGATGTAATCCAGCCACCTTTTTCTTTAATATATTTTATAAATTCTTCTAACATAGTAATGTTATGTGGTCTTGCTATAACTTGGGGATGTGTAGTTACTACCATCATGCCACCTTCAATATTATTTTCAACAGCATAATCAAAATATGCCTTCCATATTTCATATATTTGACTTTGTGGTTTCATACCAGTCCTTGTACCGACAAATTCAGCATGTGGAAAATCATCTAAATACCAAGTGACAGGCATTTCTACTATTGATGAAGTTCTTCCATAAATATTTCCTTTATCATAATTTATAATACAATGTCTTGGATGATAAGGATAATAATCATTGCCCATCAGACTGCTATCATATTTTATTCCATATTTTTCAAGCAAGTTTAGAGTATTGGAGCTTACATCCCAACCAGGTGAACGATAACCTATGGGTCTAATTCCAAGTCTACCTAACGCTTCAAACCCTTTAACAAGAATTTCCTCTTCCTCTTCGATAGAGATTAGTGTTGGATCTTCATGAACATATCCGTGATGAACAATTTCATGCCCCTGTTTTATAATTTCTTTACATATATCAGGATAAGAATCTGCTGTATGTCCAGGTATGCAAAAAGAACTTTCAATATCATATTTTTTTAGTAGTTTTAGTATCCTTGGAACGCCTACTTCTGCTCCATATTCTCCTCTCGACATATAAACTTGAGAGGATTGCTTGAAAGTTTCCATCCATACTGAAAATGCATCAAAATCAAAACCTATATTAACCGCAATTTTCTTTCCTTCAGGGAGCCTTACTTTTCCAACATTTTGCATTTTTACCTCCAAATTTCTTTAAAAAATTTATTTTATTGGTTGCATCTTGTATTTGATTATTAATCTGACCTCTTATGAATTTCTCACTACAAGTATAAAAT
>MTKW01031716.1_pt1 | contig 13312 bp, 11 predicted proteins | sample 1042761 | NCBI WGS metagenome assembly MTKW01 (sample SAMN06205366, study PRJNA360243) | anaerobic digester metagenome | biome: Wastewater treatment plant; feature: Anaerobic digester sludge; material: sludge; isolation source: anaerobic digester fed with sludge from wastewater treatment plant ...
GCAAAGGACAACAGCGTTTTCGATGATTCATAAGATGTTTTAAAAAAGATACTTACAAAGACCTTGCATCGGATAAAAAATGGGATAGGCAGGTTTTTGAGGGGATAAGCAGCCGGGGGTGTTTTGATAGATTCCTCACCCCCTCGCTACGCTCGGGGGTTCGGAATGACAGGGGGGAGGTTTTTTTGTTTGAAGGGAGGGGGGCAGCAGGTACAATCGGGAGATGGATATTGAGGCGGTAATTCGGCAAAAGGGGATTGAGTTGGGCTTTTCGCGGGTTGGGTTTACCAGTGCCGATCCGCTTGATGGGAGGTATGCGGCATATCATCAGGGGTGGCTCAAGGCGGGGTATGCCGGGCGGATGGCTTATCTTCATCGCAACAACGACAAGCGTTTTTGGCCGGCGGCGCTGCTGAAGGGGGCGCGGAGTGTGATTTGTGCGGCGGTGAATTATCGCCCGCGGCCGGAGGAATTGGCGGATGAGTGCCGGCCGGCGATCTGCCGCTATGCGCTGTATGATGATTATCATGGGTTTATCAAATCCCGTTTGTTTGAATTGGCGGGGTTTATCCAGTCGCTGTGTCCGGACAGGCCGCTCAAATTCAAGGCGTGTGTCGATGCGATTCCGCTGGCCGAGCGGGTGGTGGCGCAGCGGGCGGGACTGGGCTTTATCGGGCGCAATCATATGCTGATTCATCCTGAGCTGGGCGGGATGTTTTTTTTGGGGGAGCTGCTGACGAGCCTTCCGCTGAAGCCGGACAAGCCGCTGGAGGGGGATTTTTGCGGGACGTGTCGCCGATGTATTGCCGCTTGTCCGAACGGGGCGCTGGGGGCAGATGGGTCGTTTGACGCGCGGCGGTGTCTGAGTTATTTGACGATAGAGGCCGCCGATGAGATTGATCCGGCCTTGGCGAACCGTTTGAAGGGTTGGCTGTTTGGCTGTGATGAATGTCTGCTGGCTTGTCCGTTTGTCCGGAAGGGGCCGCCGCGGAACTGCTGCGGCCTGGCGTTTCATCCGGAACGGGCGCGTCTTGGGCCGGCGGATGTGCAGCGATGGCAGCAGACGGATTTTGAGGCGTACTGTAAAGGCTCAGCCCTGGAACGCGTCGGGCTGAGCCGTTTGCAGCGGAATGCCCGCCTGTCTCTGGGCGGATAGCGTCTGTTTTAAGGTGTTTGGGGGTCGGGCTGGACATCTATCCGGAGTATTCCGCCGGAAAAGCCGTCCTGAAGCGTCACCTCGATGCGGAAGGCGGTGGTTCGAAGGGGTTCAAATTCGACGCGGTTGTAACGGTCTTTGCTCAGGCCGAAGGGGGTTTTGACGCGAACGTCTTTCCATTGGCCGTCGTCGGTTTTGTATTTCAGCCGCCAGGCGGCGGGGATCCGGCACCGCCCGATGCCGGTGTCGTCGAACCAGTACACGCCCAGAGCGGAAATCGTTCGGGCTCTGTCCAGTTCAAAGGCGATCCATTCTTCCGTTCCCTGACGGGGCCACCAGGTAAAGCGGGGGATGTTGTGGTCGTTGGAGGCGGCCGGTTCGTGGTCGTCGAAGATGTCGGTGCTGTCGCGGTCGTGAATGTGCGAGGCGGACACCCCGGCGACGATGGGTTCTTTCCAGACGTTGGCGTCGGGGGTATTGGCGACGGTCGGAAAGGCGCTGATCCGCAGTCGGGCCGCTCCCATGGGAATGAGGGTGACGGTTTGTTCGGGCTGGTCGGAAAAGGCGGGGCTGTCCTGCAGACGGGCGCACAGGCCGAAGCGATCGAGTTTCCACTGCGGAATCTGCCGGGCCTTGACGGTCATTTCCAGCGGCGCCGATTGGACGGTAAAGGGGAAGTTGTCCGCAGGCCATGGGTTTTTGTGAAGGGTAAAGGACGCGGCCGGATTGTCGGGGTTGAGTACCAGGCCGTAATTCCAGTCGCTGTCGGGGAAAATCTCCACCGCAGGCCATTTGGCGGGATCGACGGTGTCTTGCCATTTGGAATCCCACACGGCGGTTTGGGTGGGGTCGCAGGGCTCATATCGTTCGTCGATTTTGAGCGAGAAGGTCAACGGTCCGTAATCGATGCTGACGCTGTTGTGGTTCTTTGTCCAGGTGCGGGTTTGAATTTGCATTGGCAGGGTATAGGCAACGGTATCGCCGTTTTTCCATTCGCGCTCGATGCGGATGAATCGGCCGGGCTGGGCCTTGAGGGAGACCGGCTGATTGTTGATGCGCACGGCGGCGTTTTGGCACCAGTTCGGCACGCGCAAATAGAGCGGGAAGGTGACGGGGTTGGGGGTGGTTAAGCTCAAGCGTACCTGCTCTTCGAAGGGATAGCGGGTGTCTTCTTTGAGGGTGATGGGGGTGCCGTCGCCGACGCGAAGTGTTACGGTTGCGGCGGTGTAGAGGGCGGCACACAGACCGTTGTCGGACGTGGCCATAAACACGTGATCGGCAAAATAGGGCCAGCCGAAGGAGTGGTTGTGCTGGCAGCAGCGATGGCTCAGGGGGTTCATCAGGAAAAACGGGCCGCTGTTATCGATGCCAGGGTGTTTGTTGCCGCGATCGCTTAGAACCATATTGGGGGCGACAAAGTAGCGCAGTGCCCTGAAATCGGCGGTGGTGGAGGCGGGGTACATATTGAAGGCGACGTGTTCGCAATGGTCGGCCCAGAAGACATCGCCGGTGATGCCGAACAGGATTTCGTCAGAGTGCATTTGCTCGACCAGTCCGCAGGTTTCGGTTGCCTGGCGGGGGTCGTCGTAGCCGGGTCGGCAGTTTTCATCGCCGCCGAACATGCCGCCGGGGACCTGGCCGTAGAGGTCTCGAATGATACGGAAATTGTCATAGGCGGCTTGGAGATGGTCGGGGTTGCGGGTTTGCAGGTAATAGGTCGCCGGTTCGCGGAAACATTCGGCGATATTGACGTTGTGCCAGTTGGGCAGGGTGTCTTTCATCATCCAGTTGGCGGTGTTGCGGTGGATTTTTTCGGCCACCTCCAGCAGCCACGGCTGGCCGGTGCGATTATAGAGCCAGTAAATGCTGTGCAGGTTTTCGCCGCCGCGCATTTTCTGCCAGTAGTCGGTGAGCATCTTGTCGTCGGGGACGGTGGACTGATAGCGGAAATAGCGGCTCATCAACTCCAGGACGCGCGGATCGTCGGTGTATTCATAGTAGGATTGCAGACAGTACAGCATTACCATATTGGCCCAGTAATCCCGTGAGCCGTCGGCAAAGCGATGATCGGGGCCGAAATCGCCGGTGTCGCGCTGGCTGTTCAGGACGGCCTGAATCCAGAAGGCGGCCTCGTCGATCATGGCCTTGTCCTGGAGGAGATAGCCGATATGGGCATACCCTCGCAGCCAGTAGGGAACTTCTTCCCAGCCCCATTTTCCTTTGCCTTCTTCGGAGAGCCAGGCATTGTCTTCTTTTTGCAGCCAGGCACTGATGGTGTTCAGATGGCCGGTCATGCCGCCGCGCTGGCGTTCGAGATAGACCCGCAGCCAGCCGTCGGGACGAATGGAGCCGACGGGCAGTTTGATAAGGGGGGTGGGCTGAAGGGGGTCGCGATTGGAGACATAATAGCTATTGCGGGCAGACATTGGCGGGCTTTGCACGATCGTTACCTTTTGTGAATAGCAACTTGACGATACACATAACAGAGCCAGACATTTTATCCATCGGGTGCTGAAGTGAGACATTGTTTCTCCATAATAAAAGTTTTATGAATATGCCGTTGCGTTCTGTTTGTCGCATTTTACTATAAACACCGTGGTTTGGGGAGATTTTAACCAAAAGCTGTAAGAAAGTTCAAGAAAATGAAAAAGGAGGGCGAAAATTGGGCGTGCAAGTGGAGTTTGAGTTTGGGGTTGCAAAGGGGCCCGCAGCGGCGATAATCTGGGGGTATGGAACAGGCAACATCGATCCCGTTGACTCTTGATACGCCGGTGCAGTATCTCAAAGGTGTCGGGCCGGCAAACGCCGAGGCGCTGGCTGAGCTGGGGGTGCGCACGGCCGGTCAGCTGCTGGAGTATTATCCGCGGGATTGGGTGTTTATGCCTGAGCCGATACCGATTGCCCGGATGGAGGCGGGCAAAAGAGTGTCGCTGATGGGGCAGATTGAATCGACCGATTATCATCCTCATCGCCGAAAGCCGATTTTTGAGATTATGCTGGCCGATGAGACGGGGTATTGCCGGGTGCTGTGGTTTCACGGGGGGTATCTGGTCAATCAGCTTGAGCCGGGGCGGTATCTGCTGGTGCATGGGACGGTCAGCCGCTACAAGCATATGCTCCAGCTTGCCAACCCGAAGTTTATGATTTTGGACGGGCCGCGTGCTGATGCGGCCGAGCCGTTCAGCGGGCCGGTGTATCCGGCCAGCGGCAAATTGCCCTCATGGCGCATCAAGCGTATTATCCGCACCAACCTGGAGGCGCTGGCGCGGTTGATGCCGGAGATTTTCACACCGGAGTTTCTTAAAAGAAATCAGCTCGTCGGTCGGGCTGAAGCGTATGCGGGCATTCATCATCCGGCTGATGAAAAGCAGCTTGCCCGTGCCAAACGGCGGCTCAAGTACGATGAGTTGTTTTTGATGCAGACGGGCTTGGCGCTGAAGCGGCATTATTTGCGCCACACTACACCGGCGCCGCAAATCCATGTCAATGAGCAAATCGATCGGCGTATTCGAAGGCGGTTTCCGTTTTTGCTGACCGACGATCAAAATCAGGTGATTGCCGAGATTTGCGGGGATCTGGCCCAAACGGTGCCGATGAACCGGCTGCTGCAGGGCGATGTCGGCTCCGGCAAGACGGTCGTGGCGCTGTATGCGGCGTTGGCGGCGGTGGCCAATAAGCGGCAAGTGGCGATTATGGCGCCGACCGAGATCCTGGCGCGGCAGCATTACGACAGTATCGAGCGGTTTCTCAAGGGCAGCCGGGTGCGGCGGGAATTGATTACCGGCGGGTTGACCGGCAACAAACGTCAAGCGTTGCTCGCTCGTATTGGCGAGGGAAAGGTTGATATTGTCGTCGGGACGGTGGCGCTGCTGCAAAGCGATATTCAGTTTGCGGATTTGGGGCTGATTATTATCGATGAGCAACACAAGTTCGGCGTTCATCAGCGGGCTACGCTGCGCAAAGGGAGCAATCCGCATTGTCTGGTGATGACGGCAACGCCGATTCCGCGGACGCTGGCGATGACGGTTTTCGGGGATTTGGATGTGTCGGTAATTCGGCATTGTCCGCCGGGGCGGGGCGAGGTCATTACGCGCTGGGTCCAGCCGCACAACTGCGAGGCGGCGATGGAGTTTATTCGTCAGCGTTTGCGGGCAGGGCGTCAGGCGTATTTTGTGTATCCGCGGATTGACGCCGATGCGGACAATGAGAACGGGGATTTGAAGGCCGCGGTGGAGGAATACCGACGGCTCAAAGAGCGGGTCTTTGTTGAGTTTCGGGTGGGGTTGCTACACGGGCAGATGACGGCGGAGGAAAAACGCCGCACAATGGAGGCCTTCCGCAGCGGTGAACTGAACGTCCTGGTCTCGACAGTGGTTATTGAAGTCGGTGTGGATGTGCCCAACGCGACGATGATGGTGATTGAGAATGCCAATCGGTTTGGCTTGGCGCAATTGCATCAGCTTCGCGGGCGGATCGGACGCGGCCAGAACAAATCGTACTGTTTTTTGTTTGCCGAGACCGAAGACCCCGAGGCCGTCAGCCGTCTGGAGATGATGACCCGCAGCCGCGATGGGTTTGAGATTGCCGAGCATGACCTGCGACTGCGGGGGCCGGGCGAACTGTTCAGCACGCGACAGCACGGCCTGCCCGATTTGAAACTGGCCAACATCATCGATGATTTCGATTTGCTGAATCTGGCACGCCGCGATGCCTTTGCGCTGATTGGTCAGGATCCGACGCTGAGCCGGCCCGAGACGGCCAGGCTGCGGGGCGAATTGATCCGCCGCTTCGGCGATACACTGGGCCTGGTCGATGTGGGATAATGCCGGAAAATTTGGTGCTTTGCGGAAACGGATAGACCGGTGGTTATACAAAACGGGGCGAAAGTCGTTCCTCGCGAGGGTCGTCCCGTCGGGGCTGGACGACAGTGCAAAACCGCCTGCCGGGGGCGCGCTCCCGACTATGCGACTTTTATCCCTATCGGGTTCTTGCCGATATACACAAGAAACACCTCGCTTTTTTAATGTTCCTGTTCAAGTATTGGTTGAAGCCGTACATCATAGATCCTCCTTTGGTTTATTTTAAAACAGGTGTTACCGCCAAATAAGTGATCGTGTTAAAGAAGCCCACCAGAAAGCCCAGCAATATCGCTTGTCGAAGTGTTGCATTAAACAATACTCTCCAAAGCACAAAATTCAAGGACGCAAGCAATACAAACCCACAAATAAGTAAAAACAACTGCGGCTCCGGTCGGACGTCGGGCCGCAAAACGAAGAAACCGTCTCGTGCAAAGCGCAGGTTGCGCGACAGTTCTGTCGTAAGTCTGGAAAGGATCATGCCGGCGACGACAATCGGAATCAGATAAACCGCAAACCTCCAAAAGGCAAGCGTTCTAAGCTTTCGCAAAATACTGAAAGCGATGAGAAATGTAATTGAGTTAGCCACGGTAAGAGTGCAAATCACTGAAAAGACACCTGCATAGACCATGGAAGGATTCAATATCAAACCAATCAGACATATCATTGTAACGGCAGACATCCCCCCAATTGCTGTTAAAACAAAGCATTGCCCTTTGAAATGCATAGGGTTATCCTCCTCAAATGAGTTTTCCCTGTTTGTAAGTAGCCCTCTTGCAAGACCCTTTAATGATACACTGAAAAGAAAGACAAATTAAATCCGTTATTCAGTTGGATTTAGCGAAATTCTCAGTTTCCCTATGCCGCAGAATATGAACCAAAAGGAATCCAGATACTCCAAAAAAGACCTATTCTGTACTTAATATAATAAAACTACAACATAATATGTGCAAGTCTCAAGAAAATTCCGATAATAAATCGGTTTATATGACCAATCGTCGATTTTGGCCCTCAATGTTGACGAGTCGAGGCCCTTACCGTATACTATTTTTCCGAATATAATCGACAGAACAAACGTCATTTTTGCCTTGCCGATTCACGGGCAAAGATATAGGAAGTTATGAAAAAGACGGTCGCAGGGATGCAGAAAAAGAACTGGCACATTCGCCCCGCTCAGCCGGAGGTACAGCGGTTATCTGAGCAATGGAAGGTCTCTCCGCTGTTTGCGCAGGTGCTGCTGAATCGAAACATAACGGATCGCCAGGCTCGTTCCTTTTTGTCGCCCAAACTGACGGATCTGATCGATCCGGCGCGGATGCCCGGACTGACGGCGGCGGTGCAGCGAATTTTGCGGGCGATTGAGACTCAGGAAAAGATCGCGATTTACGGCGATTATGACGTGGACGGGATTACGTCAGTGGCGATCTTGTGGCATTTGCTGCAAATGCTGGGGGCGGATGTGGATTATTACATTCCGCATCGGGTCGATGAGGGGTACGGGCTGCACGATGATGCTGTCCAGCAGTTGGCCGAGGCGGGCACACAGCTTCTGATCACGGTTGATTGCGGCGTGACGGCGGTGCGGCAGGTGGCCCTGGCTCGAGAGTTGGGGATGGCGGTGATCGTTACCGACCACCACCAGTTGGGCGTCGAGTTGCCGCCGGCTGAGGCGATAGTCCATCCGTTGCTGGATACGCACTATGGCAATCCGGCCTCGTCCGGGGCGATGGTGGCTTTCAAGCTGGCCTGGGGCGTGGCGGAGGCCTATAAGCGGGGCGGGCGGATGCCCGAGGCCCTGCGGCAGTTCTTGCTGAATGCCACGACGCTGGCGGGCATCGGAACGATTGCTGATGTGGTGGATTTGCGCGGGGAAAATCGGGTGCTGGCGGGGTACGGACTTCGTGCGCTGGAACAGTCCGGCCTGGCGGGGCTGCGGGCGCTGATCGAGACGGCTCAGCTGGCTGGCGATGCGGTCGATAGCTACGCGGTGGCGTTTAAGCTGGCGCCGATGCTCAATGCCGCCGGTCGCATGGGGCATGCCCGGTTGGCGGTGGAGCTGCTGACGACCGACAGCGAGGTGCGGGCGTTGTATATAGCCCAGTATCTGAAGGAGCAAAACCGTTTGCGTCAGAAATGTCAACGGGATATCTTTAATCAGGCCAAGGCGCGGATTCTTCAGCATGGGCTGAACCATCCGGATCGCAAGACGATTGTGCTGGCCGATGAGCATTGGCACACCGGTGTGATCGGGATTGTGGCCTCGCGGATTATTGATGAGTTTTATCGTCCGACGATTTTGATCAACACCGCCAACGGTCTGGGGCAGGGGTCGGGACGGTCGATTGAGGGGTTTAATCTGTATGCGTCACTGGCGGCCTGCAGCGAGCATTTAGTCAGTTTCGGCGGGCATGAGATGGCGGCGGGGCTGAAGATCGAGACGGGTAAGGTGGCTGAGTTTGCTGAGGCGTTTGAGGCTCACGCGCGGCAATCGCTGGGGCGAACAAGGCTGGAGTCGTTTTTGGAGATTGAGGCTGAGGTGCGGATTGGAGACTTTAGCGATCGGGTAATGCGGGAGTTGAAAAGTCTGGAGCCGTTCGGGCAGGGCAATCCGCGACCGATGTTTGCCACTCGTGGGGTGCGGCTGATCGCGCCGCCGCGTCGGGTCGGGGCACGCAACGACCATTTGCAGCTTTCCATTGCCGATACGACCGGCGCGGTTCGGTGTATTGGGTTTGGGATGGGCAATCTGGAAAAGAAATTGCTCGAAACGGACTCTTTCAGCGTGGCCTATGAGCCGCAGCACAATACCTTTAACGGAAAAACCATGCTTCAATTTGTCCTGAGTGATATTTGCTTTGATTAACAGGGCTTTGCGCAGGGCTGACCTCGGGGGATGAGGCTGTTTTTTAGCATCATAGCGTTTCCATGCTGCTGCGCTCATAAAGCGAAACGCAGAAAGGGGCAGGGGGTGTTTTAGCAAAATAGTGCTATAAGAAAATAAAAGTGTTATATCTTTTCACGTCTGGATGTCCTATTGTGTCCCCTTGTTTTGAAGTATTGTAAGGTTATATTTTTTCAGTACTTGTCTATTTGAAAGGGGACGTGGTGACTGGTAAAGAGCGAATCCGGAAGGCCTTTTTGTGTGAGCAAACCGATCGTGTGCCCTGGGTGCCGTTTGTGGGCTGTCATGCCGGGGCGTTGATCGGGCACGATGCGTCGAGCTATTTGAAATCGGCGGAGTTGATTGAACAGGGCGTCCGAAAGGCAGTCGATTTGTATCGTCCTGACGGGATTCCGGTGATGTTTGATTTGCAGGTGGAGGCCGAGGCGCTGGGGTGCAGGCTTGAGTGGGCCAGCCAGAATCCGCCGGCGGTATCAACACACCCGCTGGCCAACGGCATGTCGCTGGAGGATTTGCATTGACGGCGAGATTGTGTTTGTTTCGCGGATTCCTCCTCGGGATGAGCTGATTGGGGCGATTCAGAAACGTATCAATGAAAAGTTTCGTTTGCGTCTTCAGCGGCGTAAGGCCTCGCTGTATTTGTTGGGGTCAAAAGACGAGAAGACAGCCGCGGTGTATGAGCGTATCCAGCGAGCGATTGAAGAACTTGGTTTGACGGATGTGGAGGTTGAACAGATTGAGGACCAGGATCGCATTGCGGCCTTTAATATCGCGCCGTCTCAGACGCCGGCGGTGGTGATGGCCCGGTATCAGGTCAAATCGATGCGGAGTGTACCGGAGGTGATTGTTATTAAAGAATGGCTCAAGGATTTTTAATGGTCTATTTTGATTCCAAACAGCGATCGGATGGATTCGATGGGCCCATTGACGTCTGGATACTGGGCGGGTATCTGGGCGCGGGCAAGACGACGACGCTCAATACGCTGTTGTTTGAGCCGCGCAGTGTCGGTCAAAATCCGGCCCTGATCATCAATGAGTTCGGGCGGATCGGAGTGGACGGGGCACTGGTGCAACGGCAGGAACTGCGGCGATTTGAGATTAACAAAGGCAGTTTGTTTTGCATCTGTACGAAGACGGATTTTCTCAAGGCCCTGGCCGACATTGCCGAGGGCGATCATCAGGTTGTGTATATTGAGGCGACCGGCATTGCCGAACCGGTGGATATTGAACAGTTTTTGGCTGAGGGGCCGCATGCGGGGCGGTTTCGGCTGCGCGGCAATCTTTGCATTGTTGATGCAGAAAACTTTACCAAGGTAGCTGCGTTTTTGAAGCCGGCCATTTCCCAGGTGCGCTGGGCCGATGCGATTGTGATTAACAAATGCGACCGTGTGGACGACGCTGAACGGCAGGTGCTGGAGAAGGTGCTGGCCGAGTTGAATCCGGAGGTGCCGCGGTGTTGGACCTCGTTCGGCAGGGTCGAGGCGGAATTTTTGAATCGTATTGAGCGGCGGCGGCGGGATGAATCGCTTAAGGAATGTCCGCCGTCGACGATCGCGGCTGTTTCACTGACTGCCGAGGTGCCCCTTGAGCGAGCGAGTTTTTTTGCTGTGCTGGAGCGGCTCGGGGAGCATATTCTGCGGCTTAAGGGCAATGTTGCGTTTGAAGACGGAGCGGCTTTTGTGGAGATGGTATGCGGCCGGATCCGTGTGAAACAACCGCTTGACTTGCTTTCTTCTCGGGCGGGGGCGACGGCGTTTACAGTTATTGTTCATCACATCGAAAAACAGGCCGTTATCGAGGCGTTCGCCCCCTGCGGCTGTGTGCCTTGCCGCTAAGGGGGAACATCAGAGCTGACCGACGGGCTGTTGGTTTTTTGCGTAATCGCTGCGCTGAACACAACGACAGGGGCCCTTAGGCGGATTCCTTTTCTTTTTCTTCTTTGGCCTCGGCGCGGGCTCGCTCCTGGAGGATGTCCATTTTGCTTCGGATTTCGGCGGCCATGCGACTGTTGGGGAAGTTTTGGACAATTTCTTTGCCGGTATCGAGGGCCTTTTTCCAGTTTTTTTCGGCCACGGCCATGGAAAATTCCACACCGAGATTGTGCAGTTTGGTCCGAAAGACAGACGCGGCCGATTCTTTCAGCGCCAAAGCCTCGGTGGGCGTCAGGTACAAGTCCAGCTCTTTAAGGATTTCGAGACTGTGGTCGGTGTCTTTGTTGCGAACGGCCAGGTCCCACTCGGCCAAGAGTACGCGTTTGCGTCGGTCTTTGTGTTCATGGAGGCGGGCGGGCATCATTTTGGCTCTGTCCGAGTAGGGAAACGTCTTGATGAGGTTGTCAATTTGCACAGCGGCCTGTGCCCAGCGGTACTGGCTGAACAGATCCTCAATGTGAGCGATAATTTGATTGATGCGTCCTTCCTCGGTGGAGGAGCGATACCGTTCGGCCATGCGTTTCAGCCGGGCCGCCAAATCTTTATATTTGGGATATTGGGCCATGGTCTCAATCATCGCCTCGGCCTCGTCAAAATCGTGCTGATGGAGCTTGTTCAGGGCCGCTTCGCCCAGTTCCATTTGTTCGGCATCACGAAAGACAATTTCCCTGGCAGTGTCGCTGAGGCGGACGCCTTGGGCGATTTGAAGCAGCATAGAGCTTTGCCGGGTCAGCATTTCGGTGGCATTGTCCATTTTCTCGCCGGCGTCTTTGAGGCTTTTTACGGTTTCATAGACCAACAGAAGGATGACAAAAACCGCATAGGCCAGCGCCAGCAGGAGGATGCCGCCGGCCAAATATAAGAGAAGTTTGCCTGTTTTTTCTTCCGTTCCTCCAAACGCAGCGCCCATCGCGGAAAAAATCAGGGACAGCACGATCAAAAACGCAAATAAAACGTGCCATTTGAATCGCCAACGGGTGCTATTGACTTTTTGACTGATAAGAAAGTCCATCGTGCGCCTCCATACTCAGGATAATCGCTCTGAAATTCATTGTATCGAAGCGCACCAAGAATGTCAACAGATTTCAACGAAACCTGCACAACAAGACAAAACGGAATTGTATAGGACGAAACGTTTTTTTGAGATTAATCGAAACGTTCCAGCCAATGGTCGCTCAAACGAGTCAAATGGTCAATTTCAACAAATCCGTCGATAATATTCGGGTCTCTCATAATCTGCCGGCAGGGGATGTTTGGGTCGGCCAGGACGTTGGGATCGCTGCAGTCGGTCAGCCAGGTTTTCGCAAGAATCTCAAAATCCAGATAATCAATGGAACAGTCGGCGTTGAAGTCTCCGTATTTCGGCACATTGTGACACAAACGGAGATGATCGACAGCCAGGTAACTCTTAAAGATTTTATCCAGCTCATCGCGTACCTCACAGACCAAGGTGTAGGTGAAGCATTGGCTGCCTTTGAAGCGGTGGTAGAAATGCTGCCAGCTGTCTGTGGACTTGTAATCCCCGACATCGGCCGTTGAGATTTTAACCAAAGTGACCGGTCGCGGCCAGTCGTTGGGGTCGCTGGGCCACTCATTGGGGTCGCTGGGTACGATCATAATGGTCGCCGTGTCATCGTAGGGCATATAATCGCAGCTGCCAAAAAAATAGTATCCGGACAGAGCGTCTCCTGGACAGAGAGTCAGCCTCTGCTCCATGCGTGAATATTGTGTTTTTAGCGAGGAGCCGACTCCTTCGGCGTCGCCGGTGGATAAGAGAGCAAAATAGGTGCCCTCGACCGGCACGGGGATGGTCCAGTTGACCGGCTGGCGATGTTCCGGATTCGGGGTGAATTGGGAATGCAGACCGACATAGTTTAGATTGCTGGGGGTATCCTGCCAGTGCCAGTGCAGCGGCGGGGTGAACCATCGCGTGGCACGATCCGGGTCTGCATTTTCAAAACTTGGGTTAAGAAGCTGTCCATTTGAAAGGGTACACATCAATAAACCGAACAGCCCGACAGAAAGGGCGCGCGCAAACATACCGCAAAATTCCTAAAATCTTAAAACCCCGCCCCATTTGGTACGCTTTTCGGTTCGTTATGATAAAGATAATGGCCAAAATAATTTTTGTCTGCGAAAGACCGGATGTCCTTTACTGTCTGGTTTTGTGGGGCTATCAAAAGCAAACAGCCACCCCTTTTCACAGACCAAGAGATATATATGAAGTATTCTATCATAAGAGAACGCTATGGAGGGGAAAATGTTTCAAAAAAATTAAAAACCAGGAGAAATCCCTATGGCATCACCGGGGCGGAGGATTTTTTTTCGGACGGGGTGTTGTATTTTTTCAACATTGCGATAAGTGTTTTGTTTTCAAAGGGTTAACTGGTCTAAGCGAGAGTTGCTTGTTGCGTCCGGACAACCGGCTTTGCTTAAACGGTACACAATGTATACCTTTTCTGGCAGG
>MTKW01002564.1_pt1 | contig 13282 bp, 9 predicted proteins | sample 1042761 | NCBI WGS metagenome assembly MTKW01 (sample SAMN06205366, study PRJNA360243) | anaerobic digester metagenome | biome: Wastewater treatment plant; feature: Anaerobic digester sludge; material: sludge; isolation source: anaerobic digester fed with sludge from wastewater treatment plant ...
TCGGCTGACATTATGGGCGGAGGCACCGACCATATCGAAATTACCGGTGCGAGGGTCCACAATCTCAAGAACATTGATCTGTCAATTCCTCGCGATCGTCTCGTCGTGGTGACAGGACTCTCCGGCAGTGGTAAATCCTCCCTCGCATTTGATACCATCTATGCGGAGGGGCAGCGCCGCTATATGGAGACCCTTTCCGCCTATGCCAGGCAATTTATCGGCATTCTCGAGAGACCGGATGTGGAGGATATCAAAGGGCTTAGTCCCATAATTGCCATAGAGCAGAAGACCACCGGCCGCAATCCGCGTTCGACAGTCGGTACCATAACCGAAATATATGATTTCTTCCGCCTCCTTTATGCCCGCGCAGCGGATGCATTTTCGCCGGAGAGCGGAAAAAAGATGATCCGCTATACGGATGAGCAGATTACCGATCTGATCATAGAAAACCACAAGGAAGAGAGAATCCTGCTATTGGCTCCCCTTGTAAAGGGACGCAAAGGTCACTACAAGGAGCTCTTTGAGCAACTCATCCGCAAAGGATACAACCAGGTGCGCATCGATGGAGAGATTAAATGGCTCTCCGATGTTAAGCCGCTCGATCGCTACAAGGTGCATTTTGTGGAATTGGTGGTGGATAAACTCATCCCTCGTGAAGAGGAGCGCAAGCGCATTAGGGAATCGGTACTTACTGCGCTTCATCAGGGCAAGGGATCTCTGGCAATTTTAAGAATGGAGGATGACTCCATTGAGCACCTGAGCCGCCATCTGATATGCCCTGAGAGCGGCCTCTCTTTTGCAACACCGGCTCCTCATACCTTCTCGTTCAATTCCCCGCAGGGAGCTTGCCCTCACTGCAAGGGATTGGGTACAATAGCTACCGTGGATATCGGCAAGATAATCCCGAATTTCTCCAAATCCATCGCCGGTGGGGGTATTGAGAGCGTTGGAGCGCTAAGGGACAATACTACTTTCAGATTTCTGGAGGCAATTGCTTCAAAATATGGTTTCTCGCTGCACGACCCCATCAGCACTATCCCGGAAGATGTGCTGAATCTCATTCTTTACGGCTCGGACGAGCTCCTGAGGATAGGCAAAGGCTCCAATATGGAAATGGCCTCGTTTCAGGGAGTTATTGCGTTGATTTATCACAATAATGATGAGAGCGATCAGGTTTGGGATAAGAAAGAGCTCTTCGTGGATGAAATGGTCTGTCCCGTGTGTAACGGAACGCGGCTCAAGAGCGAGTCACTCTGCTTCCGCATAGATGACAAAAACATAGCCGAGGTGGCCGGAATGGAAATTGATGCCCTCTATGAATGGGTTTGCGGACTTCACCGGAGACTCTCTCCCAGGCAACTGATAATAGCTGAGGACATTCTCAAGGAGCTGAAAGACAGGATAGGTTTTCTTAAGGAAGTAGGACTTGATTATCTTTCCCTCGATCGCACCACACGTTCACTTAGCGGCGGCGAAAGTCAGCGTATCCGGTTGGCTACTCAGATAGGTTCCAAACTGGTCAATGTGCTCTATATCCTCGATGAGCCCAGCATCGGTCTCCATCAGAGAGATAATCTCAAGCTCATCAACTCCCTGAAGGCACTCCGCGATGAAGGCAACTCCGTGATGGTGGTGGAACACGATCAACAGATGATGGAAAATGCAGATTGGCTGATAGACCTTGGTCCGGGTGCGGGAGAGAAAGGCGGTGAGCTGTTATACAATGGGCCTCCCGGAGATATTGCCTCCGGCAGTTGCCAAAGTCTTACAATTGATTATCTCCTCGGGCGGAAAACCATAGAGATCCCATCTGTTCGCCATAAAGGCAATGGAAAATATATAATTCTGGAGGGAGCCACCGGTAATAATCTCAAAAATGTCACCCTTAATCTCCCTCTGGGTCTTTTTGTGGGCATTAGCGGAGTCAGCGGCAGCGGCAAATCTTCACTAATCAACGAAACTCTGATGCCGATACTCAGCCGCCATTTTTACAGATCCAAATACAAAGTGTTGCCTTATAAATCGATTAACGGTATCTACAATATCGACAAGATTATAGAGATCGACCAGGCTCCGATAGGACGCTCACCACGCAGCAATCCTGCCACCTATACAAATGTCTTTACTGACATAAGAAGGCTTTTCGGGGAGACTCCCGATGCAAAAATCAGGGGATTCAAGGCCAACAGATTCTCTTTCAATGTCAAGGGGGGTCGCTGTGAAGTTTGCAAAGGAGCCGGAGTACAGGTAATAGAGATGAATTTCCTGCCCCCTGCCTACGTCACCTGTAAAGAATGCAACGGCCTTCGTTATAAGCCGGATACCCTTGCGGTCAAATACAAGGGGAAGAGCATCAACGATGTACTCAATATGACCATTTCCCAGGCTTGTGATTTTTTTGAAGCGATACCTGCCATATCACAAAGGCTTCGCACACTAAAAGATGTAGGGCTCGGATACCTTAAGCTCGGACAGCAGAGTACCACTCTCAGCGGCGGCGAAAGCCAGCGTCTCAAACTTTCGGCAGAACTTGCACGCAGAGACACAGGCAATACACTCTATATTCTTGATGAACCCACCACAGGACTTCATTTCGAGGACATAAAAGTGCTCCTTAGAGTACTTCGCCGTCTGGTAGATCAGGGTAATACCGTAGTAATTATCGAGCATAATCTGGATGTGCTCAAATCAGTCGATTATCTGATAGATCTAGGTCCGGAAGGGGGAAAAGGAGGCGGTCAGATCATTGCAGAAGGTACTCCCGAGCAGGTGGCTGCTTGTGATGCTTCCTATACGGGTGGTTTTCTTCGTAATATACTCGAAGTGAAATGATCCTTTATCAGCGTGGTCTTAGCCAAACTGCCGGATTCTGCTTCGTAGTTCCCTTCCATATCTGGAAATGGAGTTCGGAGGTATTGCCCTCTTCGTTGAGGATACCGATAGGCTCCCCTGTAGCCACCTTGTCTCCTGTTTTGACATTCACCTTTTTCAGTTTGCAGTAGAAAGTAAAATAGGTGCCGTGCTGGATAAGGACGCATTGGTTGTAACCGGGCATCATTATAATCTGCTTGACAACTCCATCAAACACGCAGAGAACTTCTGCATTCCTTGAAGTGGATATGTCTATACCGTTATTTTCCGGCAGTTTGAGATTTTTGTAGACAGGGTGGTAATGGACACCATATTTTCCAATTACAACCCCTTTGGCCACCGGCCAGGGAAGTTTTCCCTTATTTTGCTCAAACATTCCTGAAAGAGTGTAATCAATTGGAGTTTTCTCTTTTTGTTGAGTCTTGACGGCTTTGCTGAGAATGCTTTCTATCTCGCGATTGAGTTTTTCCACCTGCCGGCGTTTCCTCTCCAGTTCGCGCATTTGTTGTTTACGGCTTTTGGCAAGGTTGTCCGCCACTTGACGGCTAATGGTCTCTTCACGCAGTAATTCTTTGTACTCCTGCTCACGTTCGGCGCGGGTAGCCTCAGCTTTCTTTTTCATATTCTCGAGTTCCTTCTTCTCGCGTTCGAGTTGTGCCTGCTTTTCTTTAATTTTAACTCCCTGAGCATTGACAACATCTGCAAGATTTTTCAGGTAAGAAAACCTGCGGTAGCCCTGTCCGAGGCTTTCGCTGGCAAAGAGGTACATAAACCACACCTTCGTATCGCGATTTTTATAGGTGTTGCGAACCAGGCGCGCATAATAACTTTCAAGAGTGTCGATTTCACGCTGAAGGGTTCGGATTGAGTGGTTTTTTGCGTTTATATTGCGACTGATTTCTGCTATTTCCTTGTCAATGCCTTCGATTATGGCTTTGCGGTTGGATATTTTTCTGCTGATGAGAGTCAGTTGCAGAGTGCTGGCTTTCTCCTTAGAGAGAATCTCCTTGAGCTGCTTGTTTATAAACTCGATCTCCTCCTCAAGCCGCTTTTTCTGCTCCGACTGGCGCGAAGTATCCTGTGCGGATAGGCTCAAAAAATGGAGTAGAATTACGAGTATTAGCAGGAGCCTTTTCATGGTTATCTGCCGATTTCGGCCTTTTTGGCCTTAATTTTCTCCTCGATGCCGAGAGTGTCATCAAGTGCTTTGGCCTGATTCCAATAAACAAAGGCGAGATCATACTCTTTGAGTGCAAAGAGTACATCACCATAATGGTCCATAATCACCGCATTCTCTTTACCACCATAGAGCATTGCATGTTTGAATATTGCCTTGGCTTCGATGTTCTGTCCGAGCAGATGAAGAATCCAGGCGTAGGTGTCTAGATAGGTGGGGTTGTCCGGCTCCTGTTTGATGGTAATTTCGCTCATCGCTTTCGCCTTTTTGAGGTTTTTGCCCTCCAGAGCGAGATAGTATGCGTAATTGTTGAGGGTTGGCGCATAATTCGGATTGGTCTTGAGCACCTTTTTGTAATGTTTGTAGGCATTTTTGCTATCTCCCTTTTGGTGATAAAGATCGCCCAACATGGAGTTGGAGAAGACAATTATAGCACTGTCTTTCGGTGCAGATGCTGCGATGAGTTTGAAATCCCTAATGGCCGAGTCGTAATCCTCCTTCAAGCTGTAGGCAAACCCTCTAAGCTGGACTATGTCAAAATTATAGCCGAAACGTTCAATGACTCCATCACAGGCAGGTATCAGTTCGTCCCACATTTTCTGGTAGTAGAGCATCATCAGGTATTGTATGGCAGCCTCCGGATTATCGGAATGATTTTCGTAATTCTGTCTCATCAGCTCTATTGCATAGTGGGGTTTATCCATTCTGTAGAAAAACACTCCTGCCATTGTGGTGATGCCCTCATCTTTCGGATGTGTGGTATATGCATCGAGCACCATTTGCTCCGTCTCCTCCGGAAATGCCATGACAAATTGTGACGACTCGGTCAGCTTGTTAAGGTATTCAGATTTGAGGAGGGGAGAAATGGCCGGATCTTTCATGAATATGCTCATATCCGCAAAATACCGTTCATACTGCCTGAGTGCCTGATAAACATGTGCGCGACCATAATATGCAGGGGAATAGTCCTGGTCCATATCAATGGCCTGGTTGTAATAGAATAGCGAAAGAGAGTCGTTGTAAAGCGAAGCATAACGGTCACCGAGCATTGTGGCCATTCTCGGACTCTGGCAATCCTGGTAATAACTCTCAAGATAGTCGTAGAGTTGTTTGTCAGTGTAAGTGCCCTGCTTGCTCATAAGGTCCATTCTCGTCAGACCTATCATTTCATTTTTGCCAAGTTTTCCCTCTATTTTATCGAGTGTGGCCAGAGCTTTTGTGATATCGTTCTGGTTGAGATATGCATTGATTGCCGTAAAATAGAGCTCGCTCTTTCTGGGAAAAGCCTCAATAAGTTCTTCAAGTAATAGGGTGGTCAGTTCAATTCTATCCGTCTCAGCGTAGAAGAGAGCCAGGGAATATTTGTACCAATAGTTATTCGGGTCAATGGCGAGAGCCTTCTTGAATTCATCTTCAGCTTTGGTGTGACTGTTCTCGTTAGCCGAATAGATTATCGCCAGATAGAAGTGGGCGGCATCATTATCAGGGTTTGCCTTTATCTCTTTGATGAATAGGGAATGAGCCTCGGCTATTTCCCCCACCTGATAGGCTTGTAATGCATCAAGATAGGTATGTGACTGTGCTGTGCACAGTAACGGAGCGATGATTATCGCAAATATTAGCAAAAATTTTCTCATCTTTCTCTACAATTCTTTATATTGTACGCAATATGCAAAATTAAGTATAAATGTTCAAACAAAAATCACTCCAAAAATATTTTGCACCCGATGCAACATTTTGTGCTATTTTTGCATCTATATAATGAAACAGTCAATGAAAAAGCAGTCGGCTTTAACTGATACTGATTTAAATGATCTCATCCAGAGGTGTTTGAAGAAAGATGTCGTAGCTCAGAAGCGCTTGTACGATGCCTACGCGCCAAAGATGCTGGCTTTATGTATCAGATATATGGGCGACCGTGATGCGGGGATGGATGTTTTGCAGGACGGATTTGTGACAGTTTTCATGAAACTCCGTTCCTACAAAGGTGAAGGTTCTTTTGAAGGTTGGATGAGGAAGATTTTTGTCAATGAAGCATTGATGGTACTTCGTAAAAACGACGCACTTCGTTATGCAGACAAGATTGACAATGTTCCTGCGGCATCTATGATGCAAAGCAACGATGATGCCGTTTCCAGGATGGGAGTAAAAGAGCTTACCGCACTCATTGAAAGTATGCCTCCGGGCTACCGTGCGGTCTTCAACCTCACCATTGACGGGTTTCAACACGACGAGATCGCCCGGATGTTGGGCATATCTTCAGCATCATCCAGGTCGCAACTCTCAAGAGCCAGGGAATGGCTGCAGAAAAGAATTGAAGAATTATATTGAATGAACGAAAAAGATCTATACAAACTCTTGCAGGAAAAGCTTGATTCCAGCGTTGAGATGCCCGATGCGTCTGTTTGGGATGGTATCCGCAGCAAGATGGCACGCCGTCACAGAATGATCGTGGTGCGTCGCGTTTCGTTCATTTCGGTTGCAGCTGCAGCAGTATTTGCAGCCGGATTGTTTATATTTAGGGGAGATGAGATTTCCACATTACCCTCTGCTCCTTCAGTCATGGCGGAGAGTATTCTCCCCGAAACGGAAACTCCGGCTGATCAGGATGTCATGCCCATGGCAGAACAAATTGCCGGTCTTACCTCTTCAGGTGTAACGGCTCACCAGGCAAAGTCCGTTTCTAGTCCCGTAACACATACTTTAGATAAACTTACAGAGAGTCCTTTAACCACAGCCGACAAGGTTGTTGAGGAGAAAGTCGTCGCCGATATGGTTGTATCAGACGATGATGTAGCAGAAGAGCAGGTAGTTGTACAAGAGGATAAGCCTGCTACGGATCCTGTAATCCAAGAATGGGACGAAAAGGATCTTGAAGGGATTCTCGGCACAGAAAAGCCCACACGCCATAAAATCAAAAAGAACACATCATTACTCGCTATATCTTCAAATATATCACAAGTTGCATCAAAGGATGGCTTAATAGCTGATCTTGGGCCGAAATATGCTCCGTCGGAATTAGGCACCGCTTTTGAGTCCCGTAGCATTATCCCCTTTGATGATGAGCCGCAGTTTGACATACCGCTGTCGTTCAGTCTCCAGTTCAAACAAGCCATAGTGCCTAGATTATATGTAGGTACAGGCCTTGTTTATACCTATCTTCATACGCAGTACAGCGCTATGATAGATTTGGAGAGACACCCCAATGTCTCAAGTCAGCTTCATTACCTCGGCATTCCACTTCATCTCTCTTACAATTTTGTTGACCGTCCAAGGTTTGACGCATTTGTATCAGCGGGCGGTATGGTGGATAAATGTATTATGAGGCGTTATGTCTATGGCAGTACGGACAGACGTGAAAAAGTTGACGGTGTGCAGTGGTCGGTAAATTTGGGTCTGGGTGTGGAGTACTGGTTTGTACAACATGTAGGTATTGCCTTCAAACCTTCGGTGGCCTATTATTTTGACAACGACCAGCCGCTCAGCATTCGTACCAACCAGCCGATACAGTTCAATCTCGAATTGGGCTTGAGATTCAGGATGTAGCGACATAACCTATATATATAAATAATAGAGAAGCGACCCCTTAGGATCGCTTCTCTATTATTTATGAGTTCTGAGTTCTAAGTTCCGAGTAAGGAGTAAGTTATTAGTTTCTAGTTTCGAATCCTTCTGAACTCCTCAACACTACACACTCCCTACTACAAACTACATACTACCCACTACATACTACCCACTACATACATTATTCCTCATATAGTAGATAAGGTCGTCTTTGTTCTTTAAATGAGGCGACATCTTCGGCCCACATTGCTTTAATTTCTTCGGCAGAAGCTCCGGACATTATCATTTTTCTGACGTAGTCTTGGCCTATGAGCAGTTCAAAGAATGAACGAAAGAAGTGGGAGTCGAGGTTGAGGTTGCGGTATGCATCGATAACATATTCGAGATTGATGCCTGCGGCATTGATCTGCTTGATTGACGGCTCGGTACGAAGGTCTACCCCGAAGCACTCTCTGTCGAGTTGAGGAGGATTTTTTGCTCCATCCACGCTGCGCGGTGTAAATGAATATTTGTATCCCTTCATATTGGGGTGGCCATACATCTGGAATGCCTTGTCAGTACCGCGTCCGAGACTGACGGGAGTAGCTTCAAAATAACACATCGAAGGATAGAGATATATCGAACGCATGTCGGGAAGATTGGGCGAAGGCTTAACCGGAAGAGTATAGCGTGATTGGTGTGTATAATTTTTGCATTTTATGACGGTAATATCGCACTGAATGCCGTCAGGCAGCCATTTTTCACCGTTTATCATCATGCCCAGTTCGCCAAAAGTCATACCGTGTGCTACAGGTATGGGCAGATAGCCTACCGTAGATTTATATTTCATGTCTAGAATGGGACCGTCAACATAGAATCCAATCGGATTGGGGCGGTCCATTATGATCATTTTCTTGCCATTTTTGGCGCAGACCTCCATTGTTTTTGTCATGGTAGTGATATAGGTATAGAAGCGACAGCCTACATCCTGAAGGTCAAAGACCATTATGTCAATCTCATCCATTGTTTCTTGTGTGGGATAGCCCCCTTTGCCGTCATAGAGCGAACGGATGGGTATTCCGGTCTTTTCGTCAACGGAACTGCTTACCAATTCGCCGGCATCGGCATCGCCTCTGAAACCGTGTTCGGGCGAGAGAATGAAGACTACGTTTATTTCACTTGAAAGGAGGGTGTCGAGCAGGTGAGTGCCGTTGGAAAGGATGCCGGTCTGGTTGGAGAGCAGGCCTACCTTCTTCCCCTCAAGCAAAGGCAAATATTCGTCAAGCGATTCGGCACCTACCAGGATTTGCTCCTGAGGTACATCCGTGGCAGTTTCATCATTCTGACTTTTTGGAGAGCATTGGCAAAATGAAACTGCAAGCATGATTGCTGCAATGGAGAATATGAATTTTCTCATAATTAATGGTATTAGAATTTTAGAATAATAGTCTTCTGGTATCGGCGTCATCCACAAGAATATTGACCTTGAGGGTTTCTTCCGGCAAAAGTTCCTCTATCATCTCGGGCCACTCGATTAAGCAATATTCTCCCGAATCAAAATATTCATAAAGGCCTATGTCCATCGCTTCGGAGAGGCGATTGATGCGGTAAAAGTCGAAATGATAGAATCGCTTTCCTTTCGAATCGGCATATTCATTGACAATGGTGAAAGTGGGACTGTTGACCACATCCCTCACTCCCAATTGGCGGCACAATGCGGTGATAAATGTAGTCTTACCGGCCCCCATTGAGCCATAGAATGCGATTATCCTGCTATCGCCCGCCTTTTCGAGAAAAACGCGTGCAGCTCTTTGAAGGTCACCGGTACCGTTGATGATAATTTCAATCATAAAAATTGCCTCTGTCCAGATTGCGAAATTGTATGGCTTCGCTGATATGCTGCAAAGATATAAAAATATCGCCATCAATATCTGCAATGGTACGGGACAATTTGAGGATACGGCTATAGGAACGGGCTGATAGATTGAGCCGGTGAATGACATCCCTGAGGAAGCGTTTCTGCTCTTTGCTGACCTTGCAATAGGTGTTGAGTTGTCGCACGTTCATCTGAGAATTGGTAAATATACCTTCTCCCCTGAAACGTTCGTATTGAATCTGTCGGGCAGCCAATACTCTTTTAGCAATGGCTTCGCTGTGTTCTTCTTCGCCCTCGGCTATGAGATCGTCACCACTCACTGCTTTTACAAAAATATGCATATCCAGACGGTCCAACATAGGTCCCGAAATGCGGGACATATAGCGCATCACGGCTGATTGCGTACAGGTGCATTTGTGCGAATCATCACCGTAGTAACCGCAGGAGCATGGATTAGTCGAGGCAATCAGCATAAAGGATGCGGGATATTCTACTTTGTAGCGTGCTCTGGAAATGGTGACTTTACCATCCTCCAGAGGTTGGCGCAGTGCATCCAGTATGACTTTGCTGAATTGGGCCATTTCGTCGAGGTACAAAATGCCGTTGTGGGCGAGTGAAACCTCGCCCGGAGAAGCGTTCTGTCCGCCTCCTATAAGCGAGACAAGACTTGCGCTATGGTGAGGACTCCTGAAAGGACGCTCCAACATTAATCCCCGTTTGCCGGTGCGGTTGCCCGTAATAGAGTATATTTTGCTGGTCTCTATGGATTCATCTCTGCTCATTTGCGGCAGTATCGAGGGTAAACAGGAGGCCATAAAGGTCTTTCCGCTGCCCGGTGTGCCCACTAAAAGGAGATTGTGACCGCCGGCTGCAGCAATTTCAAGCCCCCGCTTAGCTAATCTTTGACCCTTTACATCCTTAAAATCCTCCGAATAGTGTGGTCGGTCGGGCTCTTGTGGGTCGCGTACTACCAGCAAATGGAAGCAATTATCATTGCGCAGTATATCCAGCACCTCATTTAGCGTACTGACTCCATAGATGTCGATTCCCTCTACATCGGCAGCCTCTAAAGCCGATTCCTTCGGAAAAATGCACCCTTTGAATCCCATTTCTTTGGCGTGTTCGGCGATTGGAAGTGCGCCGGTTACAGTGCGGATGCTACCGTCCAGTGAAAGTTCTCCGAGCATAATATATTGGCTGCATCCGGGCAAATATGCCTGCTCCGATACCGCCAACAGCCCTATGGCTATGGCCAGATCGTAGGATGAGCCCTCTTTACGTATATCGGCGGGCGCGAGATTGAAGACCAATTTGCGTCCGGGAATCCTGTATCCGTAAGTGGATAGGGCCGTAGTTACGCGCAGCAGACTCTCTTTGACTGCATTGTCCGGTAGCCCAACCAGATGTATGCCGATACCATTGGAAAGATCCACCTCCACCGTCACCGTCACTGCCGTTATTCCTATGCAGGTGGCACAATAAGTCTTGCACAACATTTTTTATAGCAAAAATAGGTTGCGATACGGCTCTCTGCAACCCAGAGCCGTTTATACACGTTTAAACGCTATTATTTGTAGAATTCCGAAAAAGTGACACAAATCTCTATCTGAAATCAAAAGTTTTGCACACTATTGCACTTGTCAGATGAAAAATCTATTTTTGTATGATGTAATCCACTTGTAAATGGATACAATTGTTTCAAACCATTTTCAAACATTTATACATATGGAAAAAAAGAAGAACCAGCTTTCCCGGCGCGAAGCCTTGAAACTTTTCGGTACCGGTATTATTGGTGTGGCTATGGCTACAACCGGCATCAGTTCCATTTCAGCCCGCGAAGTAGAGCCTAAAGAGCCAATGGTGGCCAGACGCAAACAAAAAGGGACTTCCAATATGGCTCCTCTTTTGGGATTCGGGATGATGCGCTTCCCGACCCTTTCCGACAAGTCCATCGATGAAGAATTGTCACTCAAAATGATTGACTATGCCTATAAGCACGGAGTCAATTATTTTGATACCGCCTTCAATTATCATGGCGGCACATCGGAGATATTTGCCGGTAAGGCACTCAAACGCTATCCGCGCGCGAGTTTTTATCTGGCGACCAAGATGCCAGGCTGGATGGTCACTTCTCTCGATAAGGCTAAGGAAATTTTTGCAACCCAGCTGGAACGTTGCCAGGTGGATTATTTCGATTATTATTTGCTCCACTCCATAAGCCGCGAAGCGGACTATGTACGTGTATATGAAGAAATCGGTACCCTCGACTATCTCATTGAAGAGAAGAAAGCCGGTCGCATTCGCAATCTCGGATTCTCCTTTCATGGGTCAAATGAGTTATTTGACAAGATGCTCGAAAAATATGATTGGGACTTCGTACAGATTCAGTTAAACTACCACGATTGGGATCAGATTGATGCCAAATATCTCTACAAAAGGCTCGAGGAAAAAGATATTCCCTGTATAGTAATGGAGCCCATTCGCGGCGGTATGCTTGCCAAGCTCAATCCTGATGCCGAAGCGGTGCTGAAAGGGGTGCACCCCGACAAGAGTATTGCATCCTGGGCATTGAGATATGTAGCTTCGCTGCCCGGAGTGCTTACCATACTGAGCGGTATGAGTGCAATGGAGCATGTGGTGGACAATGTCCATACTCTCTCCACCGAATTCCAACCACTTAACGATGAGGAGCGTGTGGCTCTGGACAAGGCTCTGAACATTTTCCTCAAGACACGTCCTATCAGGTGTACGGCCTGTAAGTACTGTATGCCTTGTAAATTCGGAGTGGATATTCCCGCCAATTTCATGCACTACAACAAGTGCGTGAACGAGAGCAATATCCCCGAGCGTGACAGCCAGAGTCCTGAGGAGTTTGAGCGCAGGAAAAAGATTTTCCTTGAGGGCTATTATTCTATCCCCGAGGAAGCGCGGGCCGACAAATGCAGACTCTGTGGTAGGTGCGAGCGCAGTTGTCCTCAGCGCCTGAAGATTGCTGACGAAATGGAGCGTATTACAAAGTTGGTTCAATCACTACAATAGAACATTTAGTGCGACTTGGTCATTTTTTTCGTACCAAGAAATAACCTTTAGAATGAAAATTCCGGAGTCAGTCAAGAAGAGGCTTGCCCATTTCTTTTGCTGTTATAGTATAGCCATTACACTCTATCTGGTGTTTAAGCCGGATGCGGAAATTTGGTGGGCTATTGTCTTTTCAGCCGGCTTTGCATTGGCGTGCGTAATAGGTGCTATAATAGAGGAAAAATTGAGAAAATAATGTCGGTCTCTACAACCGGATGATTATCATTATTAAAGGCTTTTCAAATTGAACTAAATTGATGTAAATTTGTAATAAAAATAATAGCAATGAGTAAAAGTATATGTGATATGCCTATGCCTGCATTATCAGACATAATAAAGGCGAAAAAGAATTTAGAGAAAATAGTAAAACGCACGGATTTGGAACGTAGCAAATCCTTTTCTAACATGGTTGGAGCACAAGTCTATTTGAAACTTGAAAACTTACAATCTACAGGTTCATTCAAAATACGCGGAGCTTACAACCATATCAGCCGGTTAGGCCCTGAAGATAAAGAACGCGGTGTGCTTTGTGCTTCGGCAGGAAATCATGCGCAAGGTGTAGCTTATGCTGCTACGAAGTTAGGTGTCAAGAGTACCATTTTTATGCCCGAATTTGCTCCCCCGATAAAGGTTATAGCAACCAGAGGTTACGGAGCCAATGTGATTTTAAGAGGCGACAGTTTTAACGATGCCTATGAAGCCGCCATGGATTATCTTGAAGAGTCCGGAGCTGTTTT
>MTKW01000440.1_pt1 | contig 13281 bp, 15 predicted proteins | sample 1042761 | NCBI WGS metagenome assembly MTKW01 (sample SAMN06205366, study PRJNA360243) | anaerobic digester metagenome | biome: Wastewater treatment plant; feature: Anaerobic digester sludge; material: sludge; isolation source: anaerobic digester fed with sludge from wastewater treatment plant ...
AAGGAGGAAACCGATGCCCTGGAATGATGCCCTTGCATGGACGATAATGTCGCTCCTGTCGGTGTTGCTTGCGGTGATGGGATTGGATCTGCTGAAACAGGAACTTAATGCAAAAAAAGAGAAAAAGAAGAACAAGGACTAAACTTGATGACTGAGAGGCGAGGCAAATGTATGCATGTTATAAACAATTAGAACGCGATATTATTGGAACAAAAATGGACCTGAAGCGGGCTCGGGAAAAACGCGCTATGCTTATTGATCTGCTCGGGCCTCGTGACGTTAAAGCATTGGCGTATGACCACATTGTGACCAACAAAGCACCTGTTGCATCTAACAAGGATACTTATATAATATATTACTATAATGAACTTATATATATATCTGATTATATAAACATATTGAAAGGGTATTTAAATAAATTATTAAGTATAAAAAAGGAATTTACTCGATTAGTTGAAGAATATCTTAAAAACTTCAAGGATCTTGAAACAGAAGTGTTTTACTGGCACCATATGAAGGGCTTAAACCTTAACGAAGTCTCGAGCAAGGTGCATTACAGTTATGGCCATGTACGTCGAATTAACATGGAGATTGTTCGGAAAATTAAGAATAATGTAACAGAAATGCAACAGACAAATAAAAAATACGTGGTATAATTGTATCGTGGATTCATGTGCCATGCTAGAGTGTCATCCCTTCATCTTTCCTTTTTTAAGCGCCAACAAAGGCGCTTTTTTATTTAAACTCAAATGAGACTAGAAAGGAGCTTATAACAATGAGTAAAACGATTAAAGTCTTGGATATTACAGTAGATAGAGGTACAACGTATCATGTATGCGGCGTCTACAAATCAGTTCGCAAAGCTAAGCAGGCGGTTAAGGCGTTTGTCGACAATTACAACAACACGCGGGGCGAAAACGATGCTTATTTCGAGTACGACCCCGAAGCCTGGATCCACACCGACGCGGATGAGATTGTTTTTCCGTTTGGACCCGGAGCTGAATATAGAATTCGGCAACTTGTGCTTAATCAGGCGATTCTCGTCAAGGAATGAGATGGTATGAATGCGGCCGTCAAAAAAGAAAAACAATTACGGGAACCGCATTCCCGAACTGGTCCGAAAGGAGATAGCGCTCAGTTATGTAGAAACTGAAAGTTACAAAGCGACAGCAAGAAAGTTCGGTGTATCGCCTACTTCGGTTAAAAAAATTACCGAAGAATGTGCGGATTTGGTAAAGGCTGGTCTAGAGAAAAAAAAGAAACAGATTGACAGCTTTGTTGAGCACATGATGGACAGTGTCACAAAGGTGACGGAAATCTCCAACTTATATCTCGAGGAACTAAAAAAACCTGAGAAGCTGGCCTCGACATCACCGACTGCCGCGGCGACGGTTTACGGTATTCTGGTGGATAAGCAATTCAGGTTAGAAGAAATTCGTCTTAAACGCCTTGAAACCGAACTCCGCAAGAAAGAGATCGCTGCACTTGAGAAAGGCGTCAGCATTCAGATCGCCCCGGTGTTTGGTGATTTCGGCGGCGGGAATGACGATATCAGCGTAAGCGAGAAGAACAGGGAAGGTGAAAAAGATGAAAGCGGCAACGGTTAGCAATTACATGCCGACAAGAGACATTCAGTTGCAGCCCTATGTGCCGGCTCCGTTTCACCCGATTTGGCGCAGCAACAAGGATAACGGATTTTCGGGTTACGGTACCTATATAGCCGATTCCGGCCGCTTGTCAGGTAAAACTGTTACTATAGGCGAGTACGGTTTCTTTCGGTTAATGTCCGTCAAGTATGCCAACGTGGTCGTGACGCGCGCAGAAGACAACGACATCCGGTTGACTGTATACCATTTTTATCAATCGCTGATTTCCAAGTATAAACTTGATCGCTTTTTCCGTGTTAAGCGATCGCCTTATGAAATCACATTTCTGCCAAACGGCAACAAGATTTTCTTTCTTGCAACAAACGGAGATATTTCCCGAACCAAAGGTTTTGAACTCCCGCGAGCGGAAGACTATATCGATTTTGTCTGGTTTGAGGAAGTCAACGAGAACGATTCGTCCGACTACGTCGACGCCGCGATGTTGACCTTCTTGCGATTTTTTAGAGATTGCACCAAGGTCTTTTTTGTTTACAACCCGCCAGAGAGTATTCTTCATTGGGCAAATACCTATTTCCCGAGTCTTTACAACACCGGAAAGGCAATGCGGGTATATTCAACGTGGGAAGACATCCGAAACCTGCTCGAGCCGCCGGTGGTGCAAAAGATCCTGGAGGACAAGGAGCGCGACTACGACTATTATCGCTATTGGTACCTTGGACATATAATCAGCCTCAAAGGCCGCGTCTTTAAACAGTTCCGTCGCGACAAGAACACGATTAAGCGGCTTGACAAGATGCGCATTGTCCACATGATCAGCTGGCTCATCGTGTCTGGCGACGCCGCGATTAAGAACGATGCGACCTGCTTTGGCTTGCTCGCGGTGTTGCGCGACGGCCGGTTATTGCTCCTGGACAGTTATTACTACGATCCTGTCCGCGAAAACGAGCAGCTGCCGGATACTGAGCAGGCTCGGCGAATCGGTCTTTGGTTTCAGCAGGCGCTGGCGAAGTTTCCCGGCATTTCGTCCAAGCCGTTTGTCGGCACTGTTGACAACGCGAACTTCAACTTGATGATGATTCTACAAAACACTATAGAGATGGGTTGGTTTAAATGGTATCCGGCAACCGACAAGAAGGTCGTCCGGGACATCCACCGGCTGCAGAACTTGTTTTTTGAGGACCTGTTGATCATCAGTGAGGACCCGACGACTGCAAACCGGTACGTGATCGATGAAATCGAGAACTATGTCTATGACGAAAAGACGCAGGATATCAAGAAAGACCAAGCCGACCACGGCATTGACATGCTTAAGTACGGAACGTTCATTTACGCTAATCCGTTAGCGTTCAACATCCAGATGGAAAGGAGAACATCATATGCCGACTTTAGATGAACAGGTCGCTACTTTTCAAGGAGTGGATAATCTCAACGCAAATTTAAGCCCGCTAGCTCAAGATATCGCTAGTTTATTTCAGCCTTACAGCAACAACGCCTACCAAAATTACACCGATGTCTACAACGACACCGGTTTTTTTGCGTTCGCACCGGAAGAGATAAGAACATATCTTTGGCGGGTCGTTCGCCGGAATCTTAATTGGTACCGCGGCTATGTGCCCGGCCTGCATAATCAGGGCGTTTTACCCAGCAAAGTAGGCAGTCGCGTCTGTAAGCGCATGGGCGAGCTCATTATGGCCGGCGGGTTCCGTGTCGAGGGCTTTGATGCCGGAGAGCGTTTTTTGGAAAAGTGGATCAAGAACAACAAGGTCCGTTTAAAGCTCACGAATGCGCTTCCTGATCTTAATGCGATCGGCAACACGCTTTGCCGGTTGTACTTCAAGGCCGACGGCGGCTTACGACTATCATACGTCGCCGGGAATAAGTACTTTGCGGCTGTAGACGCGGATCTTAACGTTACCCAGTACGTAGCGATGATCGATTACATTTCACCTGAGCCAGTACTCAATGTGGCCCAGGTCTTAAAAGACGAGCAGGGATATTATCTGGTCGAGCAGCGGAAGATGGACGGCGCCGACTGTTATCAGCGGTACGCGCTCTACCAGGCGCCTCGAGCCATGACGCAGGCTTTGTTTCAGGATGCGCGGGAAGTTACGCCGAATAGAGTACCGAAAAGGATCCTGAGCCGTGTCGAAAGGCTTATCGGCTCTGACGTCCTGGGGAAAGTGTTCAAGCTGCCGTTCAACAACCACATCGGCGCGGTCGTTATTCTCAATTCAGCGACATGCACGACTATTGATTATCCCGGCTTCAGCGATAGTACGCTCCAAGACTGTCACACGTTTTTGTTCCAGTATGACGTCACTCACACCCAAAAAGAGGGCAACAAGTATTTTGCACAGACAGGCGTCTTAATCCCGGACACGATGATCCCGCCGGAAATAGCCAATCACCCAAGCGCAAACGTCCAGGCGGCGTTCCTGCGAAATCAGCAGTCNNAAACAAACCAGTGTTCTTCCAGGCTGATAATCAGTCAATGACTTACAACGAGGACTTGAAAGAGATCCTTGCCTGCATTGCTACTCAAGTAGGTTTAACGCCGACCGCGCTTGCCGGGAACCTGACGTCGTACGGCCAAAGGACCGCAACAGAAGTCATCGCCGAAGACGACATTACGCGCGCCACGATCGAAACCAAGCGTGATTTGATTAGGGAGCCAATGACGCAGATTTTTCGCTGGGTGCTGGATCATTACATGATTACTCACGCCGAGGACATTGATATGATCTTCAACAGCTCAATCCTCAACAACCCGGAACGCGAGACCGACGATCTAGTACAGCAGATAAACGCCGGGATACTCAGTAGGCAGACGGCTATCGCGCGGAAGAACCGGGCGTACTCGAAGAAGGAAGTCGAGGAAGAATACGCACGCATTGAAGAAGAAAGGAAAACGGCTTTTCAGGCTGGAGCTGATGGCATTTGGAACAGCTTAGAAATTTAAAAGTCGCCGACATCGCGAACCGGAGCGAGAAGTTTCGGGAGTTGGTGCTCGCCATCCAGGATGCCGAAACCAGGATCAAGGAAGTTGTTTTCAACAGTTTTCTTACACAAGAGGACGCCGAGGTCCTTGTCGTTCGGATTGTCGAAGATACCATAAAGCGTCTGCCAGAAGAAGTACACGGTATGAAAGTCGACAAGGAGAGATTTCGGCGAGACTTGATGCGAAACGTCAATCATTGGATGGCCGTTGTCAAGTTGACAAAAAGCGCGCTCGATAAGGGCTTACCGAGCATTGGTTACGTTGCTGATAACGAAGAAGCATACCGCGAAGTCGCCACCCTGTTCGAAAAGGGCGCTCCTCGGCATGAAAAATATCAAGAAATGGTCTTGCACTTAACGAAAGAATTGGCAAAACAGATGGCCGAGAAACCATTCAAATCGTCCACTGTAAGTTTCGGCGGTCTTGAAATGCGCACGAACATAAGCCTGCGCGCCGCTGTTGAAAGACAGGTCAGAGACCAAATACACAGGAGTGACGTCGACGCAATTATATCGACCAACAGGTTTGTCTGGATATCGTCGCATGCCGACGCGTCCAAGCGCTGCGAGCCTTGGCAGGGCCGGCTATATTCGACCGACGGCTCGAGCGGTGAAATCGACGGCCATCAATATATCCCGCTCGAAGTCGCGACACAATCTAACATCGTCACAACCAGGAACGGAACAGTATACAACAACTCGGTCTTAGTTGGTTTTAACTGCCGCCATTATGTGATCCCCTATGTGCCCGGTACGGTACCGGTTATCCAGTACGACAAACAGATTGTAGCAAGAGAGCGCAAAGTCACCGAGGTAATGCGGCGGATGGAACGTGAGATAATCGCGGAAAAAACGCTGCACCGGTTGTTAGTCAAAGCTGACAGGAACACGCTCGGACTGCCGAGGTATATACTTGCTAAGCTGCGTCGGGATATCCGAGAGAGCTATCAGGCCAAACAAGATTATTACAAGCAGTTTTGTCATCATCACGGCCGCGCTTATTATCCTTGGCGTACGCGGGTGCTACTCGATCGCAAGAAATGAGACTAGGAGGTTTTACAATGTTTAAATGGCTCAAAAAAATATTCGGTAAGAAAGGAGATGTCAATATGGCCGATGAGGTAAAGGACAAAGAAAAAGAAACTCAAGCCAGTACTGAATCGGAATTGGAAAATCAACCTGAAAATCCGGCCGATTCTGATCCTAAAGGCGACGGCGAAAAAGATGAACCGGAAGCAGCCGAAGGAGCCAAAGAAGGAGAAGAAGCCGAAGGAGAAAATGAAGAAGGATCGGCTTCGGAGGACCCGTCCCCGGATTCGGCTGAAGGATCGGAAGAAAAGCCGGAGGAGAAACAAAATTCGGAATCTTCGGAGGAACTGGCGCAGAAGCCCGAAGATGAGCAAGAAACGAATCAGCAAGCGTCGGCGGCATTAGTTAATGCCTTGAAAGCTGAATTTCAAGCTGAGATTGGCAAATTCGCGGAAATTATGGAAGAAATGGTTTCGTCTCTCAAATCGCAGATTGACGAAGTCCGGACATTGAAAGTTGAGCAGACTAGAAAACCGCAAGAAGCGCAGGTCAACGATAAAAATCAAAAAGATTATCCCACCCCTGCATTCAAAAAAAATTTCTTTGATTTCAACTAAGAAAAGGAGGCAAAAAAGTAAATGGCATTCCTTCCTTCTACTGTAGCAGAAGCGATTGTTAATGCAGAGCTTCGTAGCCGTGCGGCGGAAGCAATCTACGAAAAAAATGGCTACGAGTACATCAACGGTACTATGATAGCCCATGCCATTTCCCCGATTATCGCGCGAGTTATCGCAATCGGGCGTGTAATTCGTCCCAATATTGGAGCGACAGAAGAATTCACATCCGTAATCGATGTTGATAAAGTACTGAGCGTGACCGTCCAGCTGCCGAACCCGTTAGGTGTCACCACCCGGACGATTGGTACCGACGGAACTCCTAACAACGCCGGTTTAATTAACCGTGCGCGTAAGATCATCCCCTCGACCACTCCGTTCAACATTCCGCTGGCTCAAGTCAACGACCAGCCGCTGTTCTTCCCGCGTTTGCAGCTCGAAATGGCGTTGTATGACGTCGTAGTCGAAACCCTGGCACAGTACGCCGATACTTGTACCATCTCGATGGACAGCTATCACATCGCGAAGGCGATCAGCTACGCCGGATATCGCGCTGGCATTGAGGCCAAAGCGTACGTCGAAGACGCCCAAAAGCCTATCGACGATTTTAAGGCGTCGAATATCGTCAGAATTGATCCCACAAAGGTCTACAACGACAACTACATGGTGCAGATCATCAATGATCTCACCGCAAAAATGTCCAAAGGCGACCCCAGCCGCGGGGCTCTGACGTTCATCGGGCCGCGTATGATCGCTGCACGGAATGCTCTCATTGGCTGGATGACTTCCCCGAAAACCGGGTTTGTAAGCAATTACAACGACTACGGCCAAAAGCTTCTTTTGGAACCGAACTTTGACTTGAACATCGCGACCCGGTATGGTTCAAACTTCCGCGGCGATGGGACCGGGACGAAAGGCTATGCTTTGCAGGAAGCCAACGATGCGCTGTGGCATTATGCGGAAAAATGGCTCGGACTTAACTTCGGCGACTTAGACGGTGTGTATGGCGTCGTGTTTACACCGCTCGCCTATGCAATGGGCGGTGCTGCGAACATCAACACAACGTTGGTTCAGGCGTCCGACTATGATGGGATCGTCTGCTTCCCCTACCAGAAGTTCGGCGGAGCGGCGTATCGGAAGATTTTCTTGCTTGTCGACAAAGACTGGGAGATTCCGGAGTCCTTGTTCGGCGAGCATAAGGCCGACGCCGTGAAGGGTAAATGGACCCTGAAAATCACCAACAAGGGCGCGAATGGCGACCATGTCACCGTTTTCGGTGTCAAGTTCGATCAAAAAACGTCGCCGGTGGCGGATACGCGTGAATTTGGTATCGGCGCCGACGCTGCTGCCACCGCCGCGTTGCTTATTGCGAAAATCCAGGCGGAAAAGACAATCACCGACGTGTTCGATGTGTCAATCGCTTCGGATACCGGCGTAATCACATTTGAGCAGAAGCGCGCATCGGAAAGCGATGATTACAAGATGACCGTGGAGTTTAAGGCTGGCGGAACATTAGCTGGCACCCTCACCAACACCGTTCCGGCTGTAGATGGTGAGTTCGAGGCTTTGTCAAAACAGGCGAAAGTCGTCGCTCCGGCCGACTGGGGCATCGTCACCTACGAAGCCCTCGAGGACAACCTCAATCAGGAAGGCGCGACCTTTAACCTCGTCAGTCTGCCCACTACCGAATAATCTAGGCCCTTTTAAAGGGCCTTTTTCCTTCGCGACAGGAGATCAAGTCTCTTCTAGTCTCGCTCGGTTTCCTGTTGCGAGGGAAAAAGAATTCTAGGAGGTATTTATGATTGCTAAAGTCAACGTGTATGACGACGATAAACTGAAATATGATTATGATTTGCATCAGTACGTCATTAACCCAGACGCGATCCAGAAATATCTGGGGATCGACATTTACTCGGTCTATGCTACCCAGCAGGTCGCGAATGCCGAACTGGTCAACCAGAGCATGCAGGTGTACAATTGGCTCTATGACCAGATTCCGCCGGGGACGCAGCGGAACGTCGAGTATTTGATTGCGACCGGGGGCGTCTTTCGCGAGGCGATTTTTAAAGCTTTGATCGGCCAGGCTGAATATGCCCTCGCATCCCGAGGCAACGAGGTACCATTACAGCATGGGATTTCTTTTTCCAAAGGGACCGCCATCCCACTCGAGGTCCTGCGTGGGAACGTTCAGGTGTCGCTGAAAACAGAGCAGGCACTACGTAAGGCGGGGCTCCTGTACAACGGCGTTTACCGATGGCGGGTGCCAACAAGCGTGTACCGAAAGGGGTACTGATAAGTAATGGCACTACGTGAATTTGAGCCGCTGACGGCTAAGTACTACCCAAAAATCAAGGACACTGCAAAGTATTCTGACCGGCCGGTCTTGTTCCGTTGTGCAGCCTACGCACCAAAAGAAATCTCATCACACCGGCCAATTAAGGGCATGATTACGTCAGCAACCCGATGGGTAATCTATACGACCGATGATAAGATCAATTTCCGGCATCGCGGACTTGTCGAAATATTCGGCGAGAAGTTTAAAATCACTCAGCTTGTCGAGGATATGACTTCGACTGACGTTCTCGGCGCCGGGAAGTTCAAGGACAGCTACATCTCAAAACAAATGCCGAAATGGATGACGCTAGAATGATCCTGAACAACACAGTACAGCAAGTGGCAATGCGAACTTTTAGAGGGATGACGCCTATCCGGACGGGTAAGCTGCGTTACGATGCCGTCAAACTTATTCCGATAATGAATTATAACAAGTTCAGCATTTACGTTGACGCGCAGATTGCTCCTTACGGACACATCCTCGAAATTGCGGAAACGATCAAGTATTATATCGGGCCGCGGAGAGTACCGAAAGAGCAGCGGCCGTTTATCCGCCACATAAATAGGCATTACGGCTGGATTACGAAAAAGGCGGTTCCGGCCATGGTTTACGCGATAGCAACTCAACTTGGTGGAAAGGTGGTTTACTGATTATGGACAGACAAACGTATTTGGCAAAACGAATTGAAGAAATACTCAACGAACACCCGACTTTGAAGTTCCGGGTCCTGGATCACGTCGCGGACCTGGACGAGTTTTACGGCGATATGATTGCGCATTACAAGGAAGAGACGGTGCATTTTTGGTGTCTCCTGACCGACTATATGGGCGAATACATCCCGATCAAGAACGCCCGAAGCACCATCGAAAGCTGCAATTTGTGGCTGCATATTCCAGTGAATTTCATCGACGAGGTCATGGCGTACTTAAAAACGGACTTTGCGGATTCCGTCGTAGCCAACGAAATCAAGGACGCCACGACCGGCATTACGACGCTGATGACTATGAATATCCCCTCGGTCGTCGAAGAACAGATGAAGGACGGGGTTACCTATGTTATCGTCGTGATTTCGTTCTCATTCAAGTCGTCTGGAAAGTTCGTGTTCGGCAACAAGGTTTCTGTTAAGCTCAACGGCGTCGAAGTTGTGCCCTACGACGGCCGGCAGATCAACCAGGTTAAATCCAATATGGCCATTCAACCGTTAGAAGCCATGACCGGCGGCGAGATCACGACAGATAATGTCGTCAAGTACACGTATTCGTTTTACTACGAGCCTAGGGAACCGTTCCTCTCCTTGCTTGACGAAATACGGTTCGGAAAGCAGAACGTGATTTACGAACTTGAAACCAGATTCCCGTCTGACGAGACGCCGGCTAAGCAAAAGGTGATCCTCTCCAGCGGGAGCGTGTCGTATCCGATTGGAAACTTCATCGTGCTGAACTGTATTTTCTCACTTGACGGTAAGGAGTTGATTGACTAATGCGGGTAGACCATGTAATCGAAGTCCGAGCAGTCGGAGAAACAGGCGAGGTCATAAAGCGGGATCCACACGACCCAAGCGCGCCCGAGTACAAAAGCCCGATTCAGCCAAAAAAATCCCAAAGCGAAATAAAAAGCGCGGCCATAACTACCGCGCTGCAAAAAACAGTGTCAACTCTTTACGGTTATGGTGTAAGCAATATCGGTCGTCTTAGTGGCAATTACGAGCTCCAGGATAGGGTGCAGAGCACGATGCAGGGTGCAGCTTATATCGGAGCCATAATTGCAAATCCGACACTAGGCACAATCTACACCGTCACAGACATGGCGCTCAAAATTTTCAATGAAGATATCGAAAGGTCTTTAAGAAACCGCGATATTGAGCTTCTGAGACAAAGGACTGGCTTAATTAACTTCAGCGGGGGCCGTCAATGAGAAAAATCGAAGTGTACAGGAACGGTGAATATGTCAAGCTGCCTGCGGTAATGCAGGGTTTTAGTGTTCGGGAAACAAATGACGAAACGCTGGATCAGGCGCTTTTCGTTTATTACGGCCCGGCTATGGTCGCGGTCAAGCGGTGGGATAGTATCAAGATTACCGTTAACAACTATGAGTGCTGTTTCCTGGCCGCGGACGTCCAAACCGATTATTTGCGTGTCTCAAATAAGTACACTGTAACTTTAATTGAGCCGACAAAGTACTTGGAAAAGATCATCTGCCCCAGCATGTCGTTCACGAATCGCAATGACAACTTGCTAGATCAAATCGAAAAGGCCCTGCTTAACGCAGAGCCGGTTGAAGTCGGGAAAGAGCCAAGATTTAAGTTGTCAGATAAGGTTAAAGAAACTTTGGCCGAGGTTCCCGGCGCCGACTTCTTTTTTGAAAAATCGACGCTTCGGGAGATTCTGGACGGTTTCGGTAGCAAGATCGACAGCCGGGTTATCGTCAAAGAAATAACGGATTATAGCGACATTGTCGTAGATTTTGCCAATTTGAACGAGCGGAAAAACAGAATTGACCTTGCGAACTGTACTCGGCGCACGGTCGAGAACATCGAGTATCAGGCGGGCGAGATCGAAAGTTATACGGAGAATGCTGTTAGTGGAAGTCAGCAGCCGATTTGGCAGCCGAGCATTGCGGGTTGGAACACGTTTAAAACGAATGAGGCGGCGCTGACTACTGGGAACGCGTCCATCGTAACGGCTTTTCCGGTTGAGGAAATCAAAAAAGTCGTTGTCCGCCTGCCCGTGCCCCTTGTCTTAAAAGGCTATAACCAAGGGGGCGCGACGGATCTATATTCCACCTATGAAATAGACATAACGAAAAATGTCGTCGATGAAGAAACTTATAGGGTATTACATACTGTCGATCCAACTGATGCCAAGTTTTCTGAAGATTTATATCAGGAAAATACAATAATGTTCGAAAGAGGTTCGACCGACGCTCAACTCAAAAAATACAAGTTCCGGATTTTCTTTAAGTCCTCGAACATCGAAGGCGCAGTATACAACGCCCTGTGGAACTCTCCAGAAGTGAGAGCAATAAAAGAACAGGGCGAATACTCCTCGTATGGTATCACGGCCATCACGTTTCCACCTATTGCGCAGGTGTTATATCGCATCCAGTACGTGCCACGGATAAACGCTCATTTAAGAGTCGGTAAAGAGGATTATTCCGGTCCAACTGCGACGATCATTAGCCAACAAGGCGACAAGATTGTTGACCTTGGAAGTTACGGTGATAATCTCTATGGCCTAATCAACAGAGTTGGAAACCAGGAACTAGTTATTGAAAAAGTTCATAAAACTGCTGAAAGCATGTACCAACTCGGCGATTATACTGATGAAAACTACGTTTTGACCTCGAGGGAGATTGCGGTTTATAATGACCTAATCCGAGCCAAATATGACTTCACAAAAAATTATAATGCCTTCTCCACCAAGATTGGCATTGACCGTAGAAAACGAATTTATAACATCCCGACGGAGTATTTCAAATCGGACGCTCTCGTCAAGGAATACATCGTTGCAAGCATCGGGAATACGTCCAATTACGACCCTGTAATCGCTCGATTTATGGACGGTTTTTTGCAACAAACCTACCTTCCATTTAACCTTGCTCTTGTCAAAACGTACTGGCAAGGCGGCGAAAGCGACTGGATTGAGCTCCCGGCAGCCAGTTTTTACGCGGGCAACTCAGTCAATTTCTACTTCACGTTCCTGGACAACTATTCCGCCGGGATGTCGATTGGTAATCAGGTGCTCGGCGGCAAAAAGGTCATCCCGAATCCGTATGTGAACGAGTTCGGCGAATACAACGAGATCGAGATAAGGCTGCTTAATGATGCGGGCAAGTATCCTGCAGCCAACAACGATCCGGAAGTCGCCAAATTGTTACCGAAAACCGAGCTCCATTATTACATTGGTATTCAACCATATATCCGTCGATTCAGACGTTACAAGGACGCTTACGAGCACCATTCATATACCATATGTTTCGGCATCATGTCAGCGGATCCGCAAATCATTATCATCGGGCCGGGACTTGTCGAAAATTGCTCACTCATCAAGACTGCATCATATCTTACGGCAAATGAATTACGGGTATATTTGTCGTATGGCGAAAAATACGGCTTCGGCGATCGAAAGGTTAAAGGTGTCGCCGTCGAAGAAAGTGCCGCCTCGATAGTGGTTAACGAAGGTTACATAACGGTTTTGTTCCCGCCGGTTTCTGGCCTTACAGCGTGGGCCATTGGTGACACAAATCGCAATCTTTTTATCGGTTGCAATAATCCGGAGGTTCGTTCGATACAGTTTGAATTGAAAAAGTCGTTGTTGTAAAATCCTCCCGGAAATTGTATAATAAAATCAGAGGAGGAATGTATGAGAAAACTTATTTGCGCATTTATCTTGTTTGCCTTTTCCTGGCTTCTAGCCCTAACGGGCTTTGTGTGTAAAATAAAAGCCGACACGTCTTACGAAATCACGTTCATAGAATGGCTTCCGGATCTCCGAATCAAGTATACTGCGGAAGCATTTCATACCTACTCGACCATTTTTTACATCCTCGCCGCGGTATTCCTATTGGCCGCGGTCGTAGTGGCGATATTAGGATTGATCAAACATAAACCTAGCAAGGCCTGAAAAAGGCCTTTTTAATGTTTATGGCCCTTGCCCGATTTAATCGGGCTTTTTGATTGTAAAATCTCTGAAAAGGAGAA
>MTKW01018265.1_pt1 | contig 13265 bp, 7 predicted proteins | sample 1042761 | NCBI WGS metagenome assembly MTKW01 (sample SAMN06205366, study PRJNA360243) | anaerobic digester metagenome | biome: Wastewater treatment plant; feature: Anaerobic digester sludge; material: sludge; isolation source: anaerobic digester fed with sludge from wastewater treatment plant ...
TGCTTTTATCGTTGAGAATTTTGTCGAGGCGTATTATGCGGCGCGTACGCCTAATCCATGCGTTTTGTGCAATCAAAAGATTAAATTTGGAGCGCTTTGGTCTGTGGCAAATCAACTTGGAGCTCAGGCTTTGGCCACCGGGCACTATGTTCGGAAAGAGCGTGTCAGCGACTGGATTGATAGGACCTCGGCAGCAAATCAAAAAGCAGACGCCTTTTTCGATTTTGCGGATGTAGATTATGATTCAACGCCGGAGTGGCTTATTCAGGACGGCGCGTCAACTTTTTTTGCCCGTTCCTTGTCAGAAAAGGACCAATCCTATTTTCTCTATGGCGTTGCTTCTGAGGTTATAAAACACGTCGAATTTCCAATTGGACGTCTAGGAAAAGACGCTGTTCGGAAGATTGCAAATGAAAAAGGTTTGCCTGTTGCAGCTCGTAAAGACAGCCAAGAGGTCTGCTTTGTTCCAGATAAACAACGTTTGCAGTTTATACGCTCTTTTTGCCTTTCAGATCCGGAGCGTTGGGGGCGTTTGCTAGACGATACGTCAGGAGAGTTTCTGGCTTTAGACGGAAGCGTTGTTGGCGAGCATCTTGGGTATGAGAAGTATACAATAGGTCAACGCAAAGGTCTTGGAATGGGGTTTGGCGAGCGCATTTTTGTCCAGCAAATCATTCCAGAAACGCGCAGCGTTGTTTTAGGACCATACGAGAAACTAGGCGTTACTAGAATTCGTGCGGTCAATTCAAATTGGCATCTCGAAATTCCGGTGGAACAAGACATTCGATGTGAAATTAAAGTTCGTTACAGGGGCAAGTCGTGTTTTGCGACTATTCGTCTTGAACAGGACGGTTCCTTTGAAGCGGTTCTAGATTCTCCCATGTACGGAGTGGCGCCAGGTCAGGCGTTAGTTTGTTATTGGCGAGATCGATTACTTGGCGGTGGTCAGATTGCTCCTTGACCATTCTTTTATTGGGTATAAGCAGGTGTGTGATGGGAATCAGTGTAGCTATTAAGGCTTTTTTTGCAGCTCTAACGAATAAGGAAAAGAGCGCGCGTATAGCAAACGCTCTTCGCGACTCAGGAAGCCCTCAAATTGAAAGTCCTCTAATTGAAAACAAGGATTTTGAAAGTCAAGACAATCTGAAAAAGTCTAGTTCTGCGCGCCAAAACGTTGATTTAGGGCGTTCGGACGCCTTAGAACTTTTAGCTATGTTACAAAGAGAAGCGCGTTTCATTGATTTCATCAAAGAATCGCTAGTAAACTGCGACGACGCAGCGGTTGGAGCGGCTGCAAGAACTGTCCACGACAGGTGTTCGAGCGTTATTGAGCGTTGTTTTGAAGTTAGAAGTCTTACGGACGTCCAGGAGGGCGAATCTTTAACCCTGTCTGGCGATGAGGCAAAAAACGGAACTCGTGTTCAGCTTGTTGGCGGAACCGAAGGGGCTTCAAGTGTTTCTGGACAAGTAGTGCATGCTGGTTGGATTGCAAAAAAGTGTTCGACTCCAAAATGGTCAGGCTCGAAAGAGGATGAATTGGTTCTGTCTCCCATTGTGATAGAGAATTAGTTGAGTGTAATTGCGATTACGTTCGCAGCGCGTCTTAATCTGCTGAGTTGACGAGGGGCTATTTTAATTTGTTTACTTTGTGATTTAACAGAATACTCTCCACGACATTCCTTAGGGGGTTGGCTTTTAAGCGATTTTTTGTAAAATTACCTCAAGCGTGTTCGTCGTATCTTGAAGCGTGCCCTGCTAGGAATACTGCTGAGCAGTTTCACGTCTTTAAACGTTAAATAATGTTTTTGAGCGAATACAGCTTGTTTTTGTGTTTTTCTGCTTTACAGTCTGATGGCAGAAAAGGTAGGTATTGGAGAGTTTTTTCCTGTTATGTCAAATCAAGAGCAGTTGATCAACGATCTTCCTTCACAGTACGATCACCTTGCAGCGCAAGAGCGACAGACAAAGTTTTGGGAAGAAAAAGGGTTTTTCCATAGCGACGTTAATCCTAACAAGCGACCTTATGCGGTTGTTATTCCACCGCCTAATGTAACTGGCGCGTTACATCTGGGACATGCTTTGAATGATTCGTTGCAAGACACGCTTGTTCGCATGAAGCGTATGCAAGGTTTCGAAACACTGTGGGTTCCAGGCGTCGACCATGCTGGAATTGCTACGCAAGCCATCGTTGAGAAGAGACTGTTGGAGCAGGAAGGTAAAACCCGCTGGGATCTTGGACGAGAGGCGTTAGTCCAACGTATCTGGGATTGGAAGGATCAATACCAAGCGCGCATTTTAAGTCAGCTCAAGGCTATGGGGTGTAGTTGCGACTGGCGACGAATGCGCTTTGCTTTAGACGACGTCTGTGCAAAGGCTGTTCGTGCCTTTTTCTTTAAGTTATTTGACGACGGCTTGATTTATCGCGGTAAGCGACTCGTTAATTGGGACGTTAATTTACAGACGGCTGTTAGCGACGACGAAGTCTTTCATGAAACGACAGCCGGTCATTTCTGGTATCTGAATTATCCCGTCGTCGATCCTCAACCAGGCGAACCAGAATTTGTTACTATAGCGACAACGCGTCCTGAAACGATGCTTGGCGACGTTGCAGTAGCCGTTCATCCTGATCCAGAAGCAGAGTTCTCGCGTATCGAATCCGAACTTCGTGAAAAGATAGTTTCGGGTTCCGAACGTGACAAAGAAGAAGCGGAAAAAGAATTAGAAGTTTTGTCCCTTCGTCGTACGGAAATATTACCGACGCTCGTCCGGCTTGCCGCCATGGCTGGGGCGGGTCGTAAGGTCATCCTCCCAATCCAGAATCGAGAGATTCCCCTCATTACCGATATCTGGGCTAAGCCCGATAAAGGAACTGGCGTCGTCAAAATTACCCCCGCGCACGATCCTAACGACTATGAAGTTGGTTTGCGTCAAAATTTGCCGATGGTCAATCTCCTCAACAGAGACGGCACGTATAATGAAAATGCTGGAAAATATGAGGGATTGCCGATTAAGAAAGTAAGAGCGGCGATTCTTGAAGATCTCGAAGCACAGGGCTTTTTAGTTAAAGTTGAAGATCGTACCATTGAAATTGCAACCTCTGACCGTTCAAAGACGGCGATTGAGCCTTATCTAAACGATCAGTGGTTCGTTAAAATGGATGGATTGTCTCAAACTGCAATGGACGCAGTTACGAGCGGCGAAGTTGAAATTAAGCCGACGCGCTATATTAAGGGGTATTTGGATTGGCTCTCGGAAAAGCGCGACTGGCCTATTGGTCGACAACTTTGGTGGGGACACCAGATTCCAATTTGGTATTGTCCTGACGTTGACGAAAGCGTGTTGAAAACTGCTTTTGCAGGTCGAGAGGACGTCTTGTGGCGTCGAAACGAAGCAGACGACGGCTGGCTCTTGTGTTCTCTGTCAGAGAACCTGAAAGAAGACGCGGTTGCTGGATGTACGATTGAACGCGATGAAGACGTTTTAGACACGTGGTTTAGTTCGGCGCTGTGGCCTCATTCTACGCTTGGTTGGCCGGACAAAACGCCTGAGCTTGAATACTACTATCCCACCAGCGCTTTGATTACAAGTCGAGATATTATAAGTCTTTGGGTTGCGCGTATGGTTCTTGCTGGCTACTATAATACCGGCAAAAAACCCTTCGATCAGGTGTATATCCATCCGAAAATTTTGGATAAGTATGGCGAGGGAATGTCAAAGTCAAAGGGCAACGGCGTCGATCCTGTTGCCGTTATGGAAAAATTTGGCGCTGACGCGCTTCGTTTTGCGCTTGTCTATTTAACTACTGAAAATCAAGACGTTCGTTTGGCGTTAGACTTTGAATGTCCTCATTGCAGCGCGGTCGTTGAGCAGACGAAGAAGAATCGTACCCAACATATAATTGAGTGTCCGAAGTGTAAGCAGAGCTTTGCGACTCAGTGGGCTGAAACCCCGGAAGAACGAGCTTTGCCTCTTGGACCAGTCGTTGGCGAACGTTTCGAAGTGGCTCGGAATTTCTGCAACAAGCTTTGGAATGCTTCTCGTTTCGTTATGATTAATCTTGAAGGCTTCCAGCCTTGCACTATCACATTTGACGAACTTTGTGTCGAAGATCGCTGGATTCTTAGCAGATTGGCAAGCGTAGCTAAACGAGTTACGGAATCCCTGGAACAGTATAAATTTTCAGAAGCCGCCCGAGCCTTGTATGATTTTGCATGGGATGAATTCTGCAGTTTCTATGTTGAGATATCGAAAGCGAGATTGTCCGATCCAGAACGTCGTGGCGTAGTGCAAAATGTCTTGATTGGCGTTTTAGACACGCTGCTGCGACTTTTGCATCCGATAACGCCTTTTGTTACCGAAGAGGTTTGGAGACGTCTAGCTGATTTTGCTCCCGTTCGAGGATTGGAAGAGTTGGCTCAGGCTTCAGAAAGTATAACCGTGGCGCCATGGCCGATTGTTGATGAAGCTTGGATCGATCCGAATATCGAAGCGCAGTTTGCACAATTCCAAGAAGCTCTTCGTTGCGTCCGCGACGCTCGAGCCAGACAAAATGTTCCTCCTCGTACAGAGGTTAGTTTCGCGATTAAATGTTCCGCCGAGGTTGCCGAATTACTCCTTCCGATGAGCGAGTTTTTCAAGTCAATGGCTTGTTCTGTTGCAACTGAACTTGGTCCCGGGGTTGTTCCACCAGCCCTTTCTTCGAATGCCACAACTTCAGCAATGGAGATTTATGTTGACGTCGCCGACTTGATCGATATCCCTGCTGAAATTCAGAAGAAAGAAAAGGAAATTGAGAAACTCAACGGTTTCATTAAGTCTAAAGAAGCGAAACTATCCGGCAGCTTTGTTGAAAAGGCCCCGGCGCAAGTTGTTGAAAAAGAGCGTGCTTCTTTGGAAGACTTAAGGTCGCAACGAGACGCTAACCTGCAAATGTTGCAAAGTTTGCAGACTGCTGCTGACGCGAAAAAATAGTACAATACTGTTTTGGCAGAGATATAGAGCCAACCGTCGTTTTTGACGGTGGATAATTTGTTAACATTACGAAAAGATTGATTAAAGATGAGCGAATCCTGCAATTGCTGTTCCGGTAAAACCCGACCGAATTTTTCCAAAGGCGACGGACTTGTTCCTGCCATCGCACAAGACTATAAGACTGGACAAGTCTTGATGATGGCGTATATGAACGAGGAAAGTTATGAGGAGACTTTGAAACTCGGATACGCTGTGTATTACAGTCGCAGCCGTCAAAAACTGTGGCGTAAAGGCGAGGAAAGCGGTAATGTCCAAAAGGTCCATGAGATTTATATCGATTGTGACAATGACACGCTTTTGTTAAAAGTCGATCAAGTTGGCGGGGCTGCTTGTCACGAAGGTTATCCAAGTTGTTTTTTCCGCAAGCTCGAAGGCGACGACTATGTCGTCGTTGGAGAACGTGTTTTTGACCCCAACGAAGTTTATAAGAAGTAAATTGTTTCTTTGCTTGTTTTGAACTAGCATAAGTATCAACAGCAAGCGTTTCATACTATAATGGTATATTGTAATGGCAGATCAAGTTTTAAAATTAGGTATTCCTTCTGGTAGTCTTCAGGAAGCTACCGTTGAGCTCTTCCGCAAGAGCGGTTACAACATTGCAGTTGAAAAACGTAGTTATTTTCCTACGATCGACGACGAACAAATTGAATGTATCCTGATTCGTGCGCAAGAGATGGCGCGCTATGTTGCAAATGGCGTGTTAGACGCTGGTCTTACCGGACACGATTGGATTGTCGAGACGGGCGCTGACGTTGAAGAGATCGCTGAACTGATCTTTTCGAAGGTAAGCCGTCGTCCTGTAAGGTGGGTCCTATGTGTTCCGGAAAATTCTCCTGTTCAGTCCGTTAAAGATCTTGAAGGTAAAACGATTGCAACAGAAGCCGTTGGATTGACAAAGTCATATCTCGCAAAACATGGCGTTAATGCAAATGTTGAGTTCAGCTGGGGCGCTACGGAAGTTAAACCGCCAAAATTGGCAGACGCCATTGTCGAGGTTACTGAAACCGGTAGTTCTTTGCGAGCTAATAATCTTCGCATTGTTGATGAAATTTTGCAGAGCACGACACGCTTTATTGTCAACAAGGACTCATATGCCGACCCCTGGAAAAAGGATAAAATTGACAAAATCGTTATGTTGCTCAAGGCGACTTTGGCTGCCGAAGGTAAAGTTTCCTTGATGATGAACGTTCCAAAAGAGAAACTTGAAGCTGTCTTAAAAGTTTTGCCAGCGTTGCAAAAACCGACAATTTCACCTCTTGCCGACGAGGGTTGGGTTGACGTCATTACTGTTGTTGACCAGAAACTTGTTCGGTATCTTGTCCCCGACCTAAAACAGGCAGGCGCTGTAGGAATCGTTGAGTTTGAAATTGCCAAGATTATCGATTAACGTTGTGTGAACTACTTCCATCAGGGCAGTTGAGGATATAAGACGCTCACAACGCGACGTAAGAATTGGCGCTTGGGAGCGTTTTTTATTGCTTCTTTAATTTTCATCGGCGGTATTGAGCCGTGGAAGATTTTGTTTTGATAGGATTGGGCGCATAAAGAACATTTAATTTTTGTTTGCTCATTGGAATAGAGGACCAGGTATGTTTTTCACGACGTGTATCCCTCGACGAGAATTGCGTTGTCCTCTTGTTGAAACTGTGACACAAGGCGCTTGACGCAATTTGGTTTTGGCAGGCCTTGTCGATGGATACAGTCCTCCTCATCTGTGAAGGCGGTGGGGAATTTTCCTTTTCTGCCAAGTTTTCTGCAGAGAAATTGAGCAAATTTTTTTCAAATCCTTGGGAGTGAAAGGAAAAGAAGAAACACTAGCTCCGCGCTTGGTCGTGAGGCTGCATATCGTGACGGCTCACTAGTTGCTTGCGTAGTCGCCGTCTGTTTTCTTCCTAAACCAAAGAAGTGGAAGACGTGTTGGGAATCGTTTAAAGCAATTGTCAAGTATCTGACGAGTAATTACAGACGCTTTGAGAGAATTGATAAAAGATGAGAGTATTACGTTTTGATAGCGTTGGCGGCGCTTCGGGCGATATGATTTTAGGCGCGCTTGTGGGCTTGGGCGTTGACTCTAAACTTTTAGAGCAAGAAATAGGCAAGCTTATTCCCGAACACTTTCACCTACGTGTTGAGGAGAAGGCTTCTTTCGGCGTTACTGGCGTTCATCTTACAGTTGATATTCACGAGCACGGGCGTCATGGTCGTCACGAGGGCGAGTGTTTTCAAAATCATAGTCATGATCATGAGGAAAGGCTCTCCCACGAACACGCTCACACGCATGATGGAAAACATACTCATGAACACGCCTGTACGCATGACGGAAAACCTGTCCACGAACACGCTCATACGCATGAGCACAACCATGAACATATTCATGGCCGCACCTATGCGTCTATTCGTTCCTTACTTGAGTCAAGTTCCCTAAATGAGGATGCAAAACGCGACGCGCTTGCCGCATTCAAGGCGTTAGCAACGGCAGAGGCAGAGGCGCATAATGTATTAGTAGAAGACGTTCATTTTCACGAAGTTGGCGCAGTCGATTCAATTATTGACACGGTTGGCTGCGCTCTTGCGATGAGCCTTTTGAACGTGGATGGCATTTCACTTTCACCCCTTCCTATTGGCGAAGGCACGTTCCGTTGCGCTCATGGCGTCTATCCGCTTCCAGCGCCCGCAACAAGCGTTTTACTTCGCGATTACAACCTTCCTATTTCTTACGACGTCGAACAATGTGAAATGCTGACGCCAACAGCAGCGTCGCTTTTTGCGATTTGGAACAAAGTTGAAATTCCTGCAGGAGCTCGTCTTGTTGCAACAGTCAATTCTTTTGGCGCTCGTGAAATGAAGTCGCGTCCAAACTTGCTGCGCGCTTCCATATATGAATTTGACGAAGTGGACGACGCGTTTGCTGCTTCTAGTACATCTAATGCATATGACGTCGAGACAGTCTACGAGTTAGAGACAAACATCGACGACATAACTGGAGAACGTTTGACGACAGTTGCCTCTTCTTTATTTAAAGCAGGCGCGCTTGACGTTTGGTTTGAACCGATCCAAATGAAAAAGGGAAGGCCTGCTCATTGTCTTTGCGCTTTAGTGCGGGAGAAGGATCGTTTGCCTGCCATAGATGCGATTTTTAGACATTCTGGAGTATTAGGCGTTCGTGAAACAGCGAAACAAAGATATTGCCTTACTCGTTATTGGAGAAAAGTGACGACTACTTGGGGAGTTATTCGAATTAAAGTTGGAATGACGAAAGGGGGGGACGTTTTAAGCGTTTCTCCTGAATTTGACGACGTCGAGTTGCTGGCTTTGAAGAACGACGTGACTTTTGAGCAAGTCTATCGAGAAGCCGTGAATCTTTTTTATTCAGAACAATAGACGCGTCGTGGTACTGGAAGAGTTTGTCAGTGGAGATTAAACTAGATGGCACAACGTTTCTTGTACAGAAAGCAAATTGGAACTCGAAAAATGCAGGCGCATGGACAGAACGATTTGACATAACGTTGAATTGTCGTTCCGTCTTGGAGCAGGGATCAACGTTGAACATTTTGTAGACGTTACAGACAATATGAGGGTGTTATGAGTGATAAGATTGTTTTTGAAGGTCATGAACCTTTAAGAGTTTTTGGCGCGCGAACTCATAATTTGAAAAATGTAGACGTTGCAATTCCTCGGAATAAAGACCGTGTTATCACTGGTCCTAGTGGCAGCGGTAAGAGTTCTCTTCCTTTTGATACGATTTTTGTTGAGGGACAACGCCAATATATGGAAAGTTTGTCCACTTATTCTCGTCAATATTTGCGGCGTTTGACGAGACCGACTGTTGAGCGTGTTACCGGACTTCAGCCTACCATCGCGCTTGATCAACGAACTGGGGAGCCTAACCCTCGTAGTTCTGTCGCAACGATAACGGAAATCTTTGATTATTTACGAGCTCTTTATTCTCGCGTGGGCATAGCTCACTGTTATAAGTGCGGTCGTCCGATACATCGTCAATCTGTCGAGCAGATTCTTCAGTCGATTTCCAGTTTGCCCGAAGGCACCCGCTTTATACTGCTTGCTCCTGTCGTCAGGGAGAGACGAGGGGCTCATCAAGACGTCTTTCGACGACTGTTAAAGTCTGGATTTACACGAGTGCGCGTTGACGGAGCTCTTGTAAAAATTGACGACTCCCCACCTGTTTTAGATCCAAAGAAGGCGCACACCATTGAGGCTGTGATTGACCGTTTGATTCGCCGTGAAGGCGCTGAAGCCCGTTTGTTGGAATCTTTAAAGTTGACATTGCGTCAAAGCGACGGGTTGGCTTGTTGTTTGTATGAAAAAGAACGGCAAAAAACTGAACAGGGAACGACGCGAAGCGTATGGCGGGACGTCCTCTTTAGTACCAAATATTCTTGTCCGAAATGCGGCGTTAGTTATGCGGAATTAGAACCGCGTACTTTCAGCTTTAATAGTCCCTACGGCGCTTGCCAAGCTTGTCAAGGGATTGGAAGAGTAGACGCTTTTGATCCGCAGTTGCTAGTTTCCGATCCTTCTCTCTCATTAGAAACTGGCGCTCTTGCTCTCGGAAAAGGTCTGTCTACTTCAACGCAGCGTAAATTGACCCTTTTGTTGGACAATTTTAAAAGGATTAAACCGGAGCAATACTCTCAGCCTCTTTCAGCTTGGGACGAGCAAACCACCAGGCTCTTTTTCTTTGGAGGGACAACGCAAGAAGCTGAACTTGAAGAGGATGTGGAAAGCGATTGCTTTTTTGAAAACGAGGAAGAACAAAATGGCAGAACCCTAGAAACACTACCAGACTCTGAAGACTTCAAGATGCGGTCTGACGAGTCCTCAAGGGGCGATCAGAACAGTTCTTCGGAACCGGAAAAGCTCGATTTTACAAAAGATTCTGAGCGTCTTGAAAACATACAAAGCAAAAGCTATCAAAGGGAAAAAGAGACTCTTGACGAGGTTGACGTTTCGGAAGCTGACGTTAGCGCGTTTACAGGCTTGACTTCTTTGTTAGCGAAGGCGTATGCTGAAACGAAGAGTGTGAGAGAACGTGAATATTTGGAAGGATTTCGAGGTCAAATTGTCTGTTGCGACTGCAATGGAGACAGAATTAGACCGGAAGCCCGGTCTGTAACTGTTGGAGATAAGAGTCTGTCAGAAACATTGCGCATGACAGTTGCAGAAGCGACTGAATGGTTCAAACAGGTAGAGTTTGACGAGCTGAAACAAGACGTCGCTAAAAAACTTATTGATCCAATTATCGATCGCTTAGAGACGATGAAGCTTTTGTGTCTCGATTATTTGACTCTTGATCGTTCTACCGACTCTTTAAGCGGAGGAGAGCTTCAACGCGTGCGTCTAACTACGGCCTTGGGCAATTCGCTCTCTGGCGTTTGCTATGTTTTGGACGAACCCTCCGCGGGGCTACATCCTTCTGACATTGATCGTTTATTAAATGTTGTTCGGTCTTTGCAAGAAAAGGGAAACACTATCATTTTAGTCGAGCACAACGAAAAAATAATCAGAAGTTCCGATTGGATGATAGACATTGGTCCCGGCGCTGGAGTTTTTGGCGGGGAAGTGTTGGCAACAGGTACTCCTGAACATATTGAGAGCGTTGGAGAATCGCCTACTGGTCTTTATCTGAGCGGCAAAAGAGCTATCGGTGTTCCGGAAAAGCGTCGTAAGGCTGCAAAGACGCGTTCAATTACCCTTGAAGGGGTGCAGACTAATAACTTGAAAGACGTTTCTGTAACTCTCCCCTTAGGATTGTTTGTGTGCGTTACGGGCGTTAGTGGATCTGGTAAGAGTTCACTCATCAATAAAACGTTGGTTCCAGCGTTACGGAAGCGATTGGGCAACTCCAGCGTTGGAAACCTTTCGGATAAAGAACGAAAACTGAAGAGTATTCGTGGAGCAAGTCGAATAGACAAGTTAGTGGTTGTGGACCAGTCTCCACTGGGACGTTCTCCCCGAAGTAATCCGTCGACTTACTCGGGAATCTTTGACGAGATTCGAAAGCTCTTCGCAAGTTCACTTGAGGCAAAGCGGCGTGGATACAAAGCCGGACGGTTCAGTTTTAATATAGCTGGCGGACGTTGCGAGGGATGTCAAGGACTTGGCGTTCACCGAGTAGAATCCTCTGTTTTGCCTGAAATGTATGTTCCTTGTCCCGACTGTGAAGGAAAGCGTTTCAATAAGGCGACCCTCGATGTCAAATATAATGGAAAAACTATTTCAGAAGTTTTGGAGACGTCGTTTGACGACGCCAAAGAGTTCTTTGCAAACCATGCGACACTTTCGCGCTACATTGAAAGTTTTCAGCAGGTTGGGTTGGGATATCTTTCATTAGGACAATCTGCTACTTCACTTTCTGGCGGCGAAGCACAACGTGTAAAATTGGCGACTGAATTGGCAAGTGTCGAAACTGGGAACACGCTCTATGTTCTCGATGAACCGACAGTTGGTCTTCATCCGCAGGACGTTGAAAAACTGCTTGACATACTAAATCATTTAGTTGACGCAGGCAATACCGTGGTTGTTATTGAACACTCTGTGGACGTCATGAAGGTTGCTGATTGGATTATTGATCTTGGTCCTGAAGGCGGCGTTGGCGGCGGTGAGATTCTTGCTACTGGTTTGCCTGAGGACATAGCGCAGTTGGAAGACAACAGTACGGCGCGCTATCTCAAGGAAGCTTTGAAGGGCTAGACTTTTCATTACGAGTTGCGGCTAATTGATTGTAAAAGAGGGGAGCACGTGTTTTCGTTTCAACGGCGTCATTTTTTAAAGAAACTTCTGTTGGGGGTAGGAACGCTTCAATTTGATTCTTTAATTGGATCGGATTGCCGTTCGTTGTTTTCATTTGCGAACGAAATCAACGAGACCTCGAAAGAAGACCAAAAGAAACGGTCTTTTCCTGAAGGATTTGAGTTGACGCTTGTTTCGAAGTATGCGCGTAAGCCAGACTCTTTTACACAAGGGCTTTTGTTTGAGTTTGATCAGAAACTTAACAAAGGCGTACTTTACGAAAGTGGTGGAAAGTATGGAGGTTCCTTACTCCGTAAGGTTGAAGCTGATACCGGTAAAGTTTTAAAACAGGTGAAAATTCCCAGACAATATTTTGCTGAAGGCTTGGCTGCTGTCGAAGACCGGCTTTATCTTCTAACATGGCGGGAACGAACTTGTTTTGTATACGACAAAGACACTTTCAAGCAAGTGGACGAGTTTCGCTACTCAGGCGAGGGGTGGGGACTGACGTATGATGGAAAAAGACTGATAATGAGCGATGGGTCTGAAGGCATACGTTTCCTTGATCCTCAGACTTTTCGTCAATTAAAACGAATTGACGCACACTACATTACTGCAAGTGGAAAACGACGCCCCGTTAATTATTTAAATGAACTGGAAATTGTTGACGGCGAGATTTGGGCAAATGTATACCAGCAGGAGTATGTAGTGCGAATCAATCCAGAAAATGGTCTTGTTATAGGAAACGCCCTAGACTTTTCAGCGCTAACTCCTAAAAGTTTAAAATCAAGTTCCGAATACGTTTTAAACGGGCTGGCCTATGATCGCATTAATAGACGTTTATATGTAACAGGAAAGTGTTGGCCGATCATGTATGTTTTTTCGGTCAACCCCAAAAAAACTAAAAGCAACGATTGAATACAAAACGGTCCTGAGTAAGACGAAACATAGGTGGAATAACGAAAATGTTAACGGTTCTGTTGGGTATTTTTGTTTTTCTGCTTGCGGTAATAGGAGCTTCGGTAGGCAGTTTTTTGAACGTGGTGATATGGCGGGTTCCAGAAAAGATGAGCTTGACTTCTCCCCCTTCGCATTGTCCGAAGTGTAGTTCCCCCGTCAGATGGTTTGACAATGTTCCAGTTTTTAGCTGGTTTATTCTTCGGGGAAAGTGTCGAGATTGTAAAGAGCCTATTAGCTGGCGTTATCCTTTAGTTGAGGCTTCAAGTTGCCTCGTTGCATTAGTTGTCTCATGGGCTTTGTTGTTTGGCTCTTGGGTTGGTTGGAATTCACAGGCGTTTTTCTGGGAAGATTATGCTTTATGGATGAGTTCCAATGCTGAGACAGTTGACGCGAATAGAAATTTTGGAGACGAGCAGAAGAACGAACAATTAGAGAATAGTTCTTTGATGTTTCTTTCGTCAGAAGACAATTTTCTTGCTCTTTTGCGCTCAACTTCAGCATTAGCGATTACTTGGCTTTTAGTG
>MTKW01009651.1_pt1 | contig 13257 bp, 11 predicted proteins | sample 1042761 | NCBI WGS metagenome assembly MTKW01 (sample SAMN06205366, study PRJNA360243) | anaerobic digester metagenome | biome: Wastewater treatment plant; feature: Anaerobic digester sludge; material: sludge; isolation source: anaerobic digester fed with sludge from wastewater treatment plant ...
GCAACTGCTGTTTCTGTAATGCTGTTTTCCTTACTGCATTTCCCCTGTGGAACCACTGTATACACTGTATATAAAGAAGCAGGCAGCAAAACATGGACAATACTGTCTCTGGTCATTCCGACTGTGTTTGCGTGCGCTGTGATCCTCCTGTTTCAGTTGGTGTTACGCGTCTTGTCGGTGCTGTAGGAATAAAACATTACACTTCCACCAGATATGCGCCGGATCCGCACCGGTTCTGCCTAGAACCGCGCCGGTTTCGGACTGGTTTGCGATCGGGCCTACATGCTGAACCAGACTTGCACCGGATCTGCACCGGTTTTGCTGGAAACTACTCCGGATCCGCACCGGTTTTACCTAGAACCGCACCGGTTTCAGACTGGTTTCGGACCGGTCTGTGATGGCACCTAAGTGTTCAGCCACAGTCGCGCCGAATCTGCACCGGTTCGGCCGGAAACTGCCCCGGATCGGCACCGGTTTTGCTTAGAACCGCACCGAAATCGGACCGGCTTGCGACCGAACCTACATGTTGAACCAACCATGCGCTGGATCCGCACCGGTTCGGCTCAAAACTGCCCCGAATTTGCACCGGTCCGGTTGAGAACTGCTCCGGATCTGCACTATCTTGACTTGAGACACATCTGCCCCAAAGCAGGTTCGCGGAGATTCTGTCCTTATACCCGAAAAGTTATTTCGTGCCTATAAGTAATGCAGGAAAATGCTTTTCAACCACGAAGATAATGTAGCCGGGAAAGGTTCGGGAGAAACACTAAACAAGTGGCAAGGTGTAGGGTGTAGAAAGCGAAACTGCCGATACCTTTATAGGACGTATGGCGGACATACCCGAGTGTACAGGTCTTAGGTGGATCAATATCGATGAATTACAAGGGAGGCGAATCGCTTGGCAGATGTTGTTAGGTATGTAGATGAAAAAGCGCAAGATCTAGTTGAGATTGCCGATGCTGTTTGGAATTATTCTGAGGTAGGGTTCAGCGAAGCTAAATCGGCGAAGGTTCAGGCTGATTACCTTGAAAAGCAGGGGTTCAGGGTTACCCGGGGAGCCGGCGGGGTTCCTACTGCCTTCGTGGCAGAATGGGGAGAAGGAAGGCCTTATATAGGATTTTTGGGTGAATACGATGCACTGGCAGGTGTATCCCAGGAGGTTTCTGCTGAAAGAAAGCCCAGGGAAGAAGGCGCCCCGGGCCACGGATGTGGCCACAACCTTCTTGGAACAGCCGCTCTAGGCGCTGCTCTTGCTGTGAAGCGGGCACTCGAGGAGAAGAAGGTTCCCGGGACAGTGAGGTATTACGGTTGCCCGGCTGAGGAACTTCTGGCAGGCAAGGTATATATGGCCAGAGAAGGACTGTTTTCAGACCTGGATATTTCGATTACCTGGCATCCAGGTTCAATGAATACAGTACGGCTCAGCAGCGGCACGGCAATGAACTCGGCCAAGTTCCAGTTCTTCGGAAAGACTGCCCATGCAGCCGGAGACCCTCACAACGGCCGTTCGGCCTTGGATGCTGTGGAACTAATGAACGTTGGCGCCAACTATCTGCGAGAGCACGTCATAAAAGACGCTTCCATACATTATGTGATAACCTCGGGCGGTGGCCAACCCAACGTTGTACCTGCTTTTGCTGAAGTGTGGTATTTCGTAAGGGCTCCCAGGCGCGAGCAGGTTGAGGAAATCTACGATAGGCTGGTTGATGTGGCCAAGGGAGCAGCGCTTATGACCGGAACCACCTTCAAGATTGACTTCCTTACAGGCTGCTATGAAGTGCTTCTTAATGAGGCTTTGGCTGATGTTATGTGGGATTGCCTGCAGAAGGTGGGCCCGCCTGTGTTTGACGAAAAGGATACTGAGTTCGGCAAGAAACTGGCCGAGACTTTCGACAAGTCCATGGTGGAGAATATGCGCAAGAGTCCTGATTTTCAGGAATTACCTGAACTCAAAGACCAGGTGCTTAATACTACACTGGTTCCTCCAAGGGGTAAGGGCAGGTCAGGCGGTGGTTCCACTGACGTGGGAGATGTAAGCTGGATAGTGCCAACAGTGCAGATGTCAGCTGCAACAGTGCCAATCGGCTGTCCGGGGCATTCATGGCAGCACTGTGCTTCGTCAGGGAGTTCAATCGGCCACAAGGGTATGTTGGTTGCGGCAAAGACCATGGCCCTTACTGCCATTGAGTTGATTGATAATCCGGAAATCATAAAAAAGGCATGGGACGAATTCAAGGAAAAGACCAAGGATTCTCCCTACAAGTGCCCGTTCCCTCAGGGACAGGCGTTTCCTGTTGACAGATTCTTCAACTAAGTAGATTGTCGATTATTTCTTCATAGTCTTGATTGGATCGGGCCAGGTGGAATGCCTGGCCTGTCGTTTTAGGGGATGGGTTTTGCTTGGGTGTAGCTCAGATGGACATCTCAGGATCCGTATGTTGCTTTGGACGACATGCCCTTTTTCCCTTCCAGGTTCAGAAGCCACCGCTTTGTATCCAGGCCTCCGCCGAATCCACCTAGGCCGCTTTGAGCAAGAACTCTGTGGCAGGGCACAATGATGGCGACAGGGTTGGCAGCACACGCATTTCCCACTGCCCGGGCTGCCTTTGGAGAACCTGCGGCATGTGCAAGTTCACGGTAGGTCTTGGTTCTGCCGTAGCCAATGTTCCTCATGGCCTGCCAGACCTTCTGCTGGAAACGTGTCCCTGAAAGCCTGACGGGAACAGTGAACTCGCACAGTTGGCCGGCGAAATAAGTGTCTAGTTCCTTGATGGTTTGCTCGAGGACATTGAAATCCTTCCTATTTTGGTTGTTCCGGTTTCCGCCCTGTTGATTAAGGTGCGCATCTTCCGGTGGAAATGCCGCGTCTTGAGCAGCCGAAGACAAAGATGCCCCGGATGCCCACTGAGAATCCATGAAATGCTCTTGGTGGAAACTGAGGCCTGTCACAAAGCCGTCCTCAACGGTTATTTTCAAAGGGCCTACTGGGCTCTGAACTATATAGGATATCACTGCACTTCCCCTCACTCTCGGGAATCATTAGGTGTCTATCTCTTTCTGTTATCAGATTGATCTCTCATTGATTTAGCATCAATCTAACATCGGTCTCACGTTGATCTCATATAGATCTCCCATCGATTTCCAATCAATCTGATATCGATCTCTGCATTTGGCTACTACGTCTTTGACACCTTATACTTGTCCGCTTGGTTTCTGGAGTCCTTCTTTCTCTGTCATAGCCCAGTGTATTGAGAGTCCGGGGTTTATCACCACACCTCAAGAACTTTGATCAGGGTTCACTTATTCAAGCACAGCATAGTCAGGGATCACAACGTGCAGATGACATTTGTCGCTTAGATGCACCTTGGGAACCGGCCCGACTTCAGACCAGGGTTCATATGTCATGAAGACCTGGATACCAGGCAAAATGGTCGAATTCGCTGCATCTGGCTGAATCTCTCCGTTCTCAGGTATGTTGAGGGCAGGTTGGTACCTGTCCAGGAAATTGGCTGCCAGTCCTAACACTTCAGGCCAGGTTGAGAGGTCAGAATACCCCAGAAACTTCGCCTGCCCCGTATCAAGAACCACTTTCCACAGCTCGAAACGGTGCCACCCTTCAGACTGGCTGAACACAATATTGTTCCGATCAGCGGACATGACTACCTCTCCGTCGCCGGAGCCTGCAAGAAAGGCGATATCCCTAACGTCTTCACTGACACAATCGACCTCGGCCAACCAGCACCCGCTGCCCGCTTGATACGGGCCAGTGGTCTGGTATCCCTGGAAACAAAATCGTATCTTGTACTGCGACGAGTCATGCCCGGGTTTTTCTTCTGGTTTTGTTTCTGTTGCGGGGCTGGTATCTTCGGGAGACAGGTGCAGAGGTGCCCATCCTATGATCCGGAGACGATTCTGCGAGCCTGATCTCCTTTCAATGCTTGCACTTGGGATAGATAGCACTCGCTTGAGATTTGAGCCGTCTCTGGACAGTATCCAGATCTCCTGTCTGCCGAAATTGTCTGCTGCAAATGCCAAATACCGGCCATCGTCACTGAAAGCCAGGTTATTGAAAGAATCACCGAAAGACGTATCAGAAGAGCTATCGATATTACCACCGAATGTGCTGCTTAGGAACTCTCCGGACGAAGCAAGAAGGGAACTGCTGCCGGTGCTAATGCGTGTAAATGGGCCTACCTTGACCATAGTGCCATCGTCGTCCGGCAGGCTGGACTGCTCCAAAGTTACCTCCCAACCAGGTTCTTTGTCTCCGTCAAAAGCCCATGGCATGGCCGCTTTGATAGCCCATATTACAGACCATTTGCCGTCTTCATGCTTAAGGCCGCACCGGTCAAGCAATTCCCAGACAACATTTGCTCCTGTGTGTTTGTGTGTAGACTTCAGCGAGTAAGCAACATGCACTTCAGCATAAAGATAATCTTCCGGGTATACAGCGTCAAAGGTTTTGGCTTGGGTTTTCGGTTCTGAGACCAGTTCAAAGGCATAAACACTTAGGTCCTGGTATTCAGGCGGAAAGGTTAGAGGGAAGAGTGCCAGCATGCTTCCCTGGCTTCCATCGTATTGACGCTCGAAATGAGCCAGAGCTTCAGCCGAGGCCTCTTTAATCGAAGCCACTTCAGCGTAACAGAACGAAACAAAATACACTGCAGTGGCAGGTTCAGGCTTTGTCCATGTTACCTCAATGCGTAGAGTGCGGCTGGTATTGACCTGAGGAACAGGCTCGACGAGGGGCACAGTCCAACTCCATGAAACCCCTTGCCTGTCAACAGTAAAATCTTTCAAGGTTGAGCTTTCCGGATGATTGGCTTGTTCTGGCATTGTTCCGGGGTAAACTATACCGCAAACTTCAACGTTTGCAGATTCAGGTTTGAGACTTAACCCCTGCAAAAGGAATGTGATTGAATCGCCGGGCATCAAAAACAGGGGATAAGACGGCAAGGCAGGATCCAAAGACTCTTGAATCTTCAACGGTTCTGTGCTGCCTGAGCCTGAAGAAGGCCAGGTATAGGCGTTTAGTACTGCCGTAGACTGCTGCTGACCTGTACTTACTGCAAGTGCAGGCGGAGTTACCGGAAATGTACAGGCCAAAATGGAACAGCCGGTAAGAGAAAAGCAACTAAGTGCACCAGACACGGCCACAATTAGGGCAATCAGCGAAGCTGACAGCCGGCTGGAAGATAGACAAGCATCTCTGGGGGCTTTCAGGTTGCCGGTGTGTCTCATGAGAGAATAACCTCCTTTGGTTCTTGAGCAACTGTCGCGAGCGCCGCATTCGTATTTTCACTGGCATTGAAACTGACACTGGTCGTTATTTGTTCACCGGTGTAAGGGACGTTTGCTAGTAGGGTAAGGTTCCAACCAATATGGTATAATTAGGATAGAATTCTCAGAGCAAGATCAAAGAAGTATTCAGGAGGCTTGACATGACTCGCTCGAATGACGCCAAGCTGATAGACAAGAGGATGCTGCTGGAAATATTTGACTACCTGAATGAAAGACTCAAAGAAAATCAACTTCAGCTCGAAATAACCATATACGGTGGATCAGTTATGACTATGGTCTATGACAATAGGCCTGCCACCAGGGACATAGATTGTGTATTCAGCGATGTAAATTCCAAACTTCTTAATAACATACTGAACACCACCCAGTATGCTTTTAGCCTGCCCGGCGATTGGATAAATGAGGAGATCAAAGAGCCGCTGAAACACCTCCTGAAGGAAGATAAGGAGACTTTTACAGTTTATTCGAATTTGAAAGTACTAAGGCCAATAGCACAGCAGTTACTGGCCATGAAGGTATTGGCGGCAAGGCCGGAACCTGCCAAAGATTTCATAGATGCCTATATCCTATGCAAAGATTTGAACATCACGGCTAAGAACGAGCTTATAGATACGGTATCTGCCTACATACCTCTCAGATTGCTAGGCGAAAGGCAGATGGCCTTCATCAAATACCTGGGGAAGGACTTAGGATATGATTGGGAATAGCTATCTTCAAGGTTTGTACAAATATCCCGATGAAGACACAAGCCTGAACCAGATTTTGGAGCTCCTGGTATACAAGGATATGAAGTTTATCGATAGTCTGTGGGACGAACCGGTAGATCTGAACGAATGCACCGAAAGCGAGACGGCATACCTGACCAAAGTGTCGGCCCTGATAGACTATTGCCTGCAAATTCACGGTATGGATGTTCCAGACTGGCTGAGGCATGAAAGACTGTGTTTCGAGAAACCTTACTACCATCCAAAGAGACTGAGTGATTTTGACAAAGTGAAACTAATATACACTAATCCTGCGCCGTTCAGGGCAAGGAATGTCTATTTCGATCTGGAAGGAATCAAAAGGGTCTAGTGACACACGCGGCGATAAGGACAAGTTCGATGGCCACTGAAGCGTTGCCAGTCCCAAAATAGTGCTGTTGAGGTGGCTCTATGTGTGCTTGTTCGGGATGGGATGGCACCTGGTTCGACGTGTGGGTCCTTACCCTATCTTTGATTTTGCCCGAAGCGTGGGGCCTTACACCACCCTGTTCGTAAGTTTCTGCCACACAGGGTGATTCTGTATCTGGCCAGGTGTTCCTTCTGACTGTATCCTGCCTTCAGCCAGGACCAGGACCCTGGAAGCAAGGGCTTGTACCTCGGCAAAATCATGGGTGACCAGCACCGTGGTGGTGCCCTGTTCTCTCAAGATATCCCTGAACTGAGCCACAAGATCCTGTCGGGTTATCACATCAACTGAGGCGAAAGGCTCGTCAAGAAACAGGACCTCAGGCTCAAGCACAAAAGCCCTGGCAAGGGCCGTCCGCTGGGCTTCCCCTCCGGACAAGGTGTGGACCAACTGGCCGGCAAGAGCAGTCAGGCCAAAACGGCCAAGCCAGGCGTCGATTCTGCCGTCATCAATGCTCTGGTTTCGCAGAGTAAGACCAAGCTTTACGTTATCTCTGACTGTCCCATCCAGGAGCAAAGGTTCCTGAAAAACCACGGCCATGCGGCGTCTCACGTTAAGGGCGTTTTTGCGGCTCACCTTTTTACCCCTGAAAACAACATTTCCATGATGCGGAGAATCAAGACAAGCCATTACAGAAATCAATGTGCTCTTGCCTGCTCCGTTAGGGCCTATTACAGCCAGGACCTCACCGGAATTGACCTGCAAATGGTCCACGCTCAGAATCTTCCTGGGGCCTTTAACAACGTCTATATCATGAACGCTCAGCACCGGTACTCCGGCAGATTCTGCTTTAGGCTCGAGGTGTGTTAAAACCATCTAAAATCATCAACTCCAAAGTAATTTCCTCAAATGTCAATCTCCTGTAAATCGCAGGCAATATCATTCAGATCTCTGTAAGTCTCCTGCAAATCTCTGTAAATCCTCTGTAAATCTCACATCTTTATGTGTTATAGCAGCATTGTTTGAAGCCTGTGGTTCCGGTTCTGCTACATCTTCTGCCTTTTCTGCTGAAACATTGTAAGAAGGGCCGTAATGCCGTAACTCAGTGCCATAAGTACAAACCCAAGGGCTATCGCCACGTCAAACTGGCCTTTTCGTATTTCCAGGACTATGGATGTGGTAAGTACCCTAGTTTCGTGAAGGATGTTTCCTCCTACAGCCATAGATGCTCCGACCTCGGCAATTACCCTTCCCAGCCCGGCCATAATAGCACCCATCAATCCGAAACGGCATTCCCTCAGGAGCAGCCACCACAACTGCACCGGAGAAGCTCCCAGGGCAAGGATCTGCAACCTGAGTTTGGGATTTAGTTGCTGAACTGCAGCCATGGTCAGGCCTGTGACAATAGGAATTGCGATTATGGCCTGAGCGATTACCATTGCCGGTGGAGTATACATGAGCCCAAGCGAGCCAAACGGGCCATTTCTCCATAGAAACAGGCTGACCCAGAGGCCCGCCACAGTAGGAGGGAGGGCCATTCCTGCATTGACCAGAGAGATGATTGCCTTTTTGCCGCGAAAGGTAGCCATGGCTACGGACAGCCCGAGGGGTATTCCGATCATCACGCTTATCAGGGTGGCAAGTCCCGATACCTTGAGAGTCAGAACCACGACCTCCAGGATATCTGGGTCTCCCTGCAGTATGAGGCGTACAGCCTGCTTAAGCCCTTCCCAGATGAACCCCATCTAATCACTCCTAGTCTGCGTTTTGATATCTCTAGACTTTTGCTTTCGAGAATGAACAAAATGCTAACGATCTAGTTAATCAGACCTGCACTTGCCGGATCTACTGGGACTTGCACTTACAGTGATTTGTACTTACCTGGGACTTGTCCTTACTGGGACTTCCAGAGGAGCCCTGGCACACAGTGGGGCAGCAGTCTCCCGGCCGGGTATCCCGGGCTCCTCCCTCTACGTGTTTACCTCCTACTTAGGTTCTTCTTTCCCTGCATCGGGAACGAACAGCGGTTCACCGAACTTGTCAACGCCAAACTTGGCGATTTCGTCCTGGGCTTCTTTGGATACCATGAACTCTACAAATGCTTTTCCGCCTTCAGCATTCACCTTGGGGAATTTATCAGGGTTTACCTGCATTACATGGTAAATGTTAAGGAGGATAGCGTCCTTCTCAACCAGGACTTCCAAACTCAGGTTGTCTTTACGTGCAAGGTATGTAGCACGGTCAGTGAAAACATACCCGCCTTTTTCTGAAGCGATATTCAGAGTATCGCCCATTCCTGCACCGGCCTCTACGTACCAGTCTCCTGCAGGTTCAATCCCGGCTGCTGTCCATATTTCTTTTTCCTTTTTGTGAGTGCCTGAATCGTCGCCTCGTGAGACAAAAGTAGCTCCAGCTTCCGAGATTTTTCTGTACGCCTCAGCTGCTGACGGCTCTCCCTTAATGCCGGCCGGATCGTCTGCAGGCCCGCATATGATAAAGTCGTTATGCATTACCAGCTGACGGTTTATGGCTGCGCCGCTTTCAACGACTGCTTCTTCGGATTTCGGTGCGTGAACCAGAAGAACGTCGGCTTCACCTTGTTCACCCATTGCCAGGGCTGCTCCTGTACCTACTGCAATTGGCTTGACTGTGTAGCCTGTCTTCTTCTCGAAAATGGGAATAAGGACATCGAGAAGTCCGCTGTCCTGGGTGCTTGTAGTTGTGGCAAGGATCACTTCTTTATTTTTCTTAGAACAAGCTGAAAGCGTGACCGCAAGGACTACTACTAGCAGAGCAGCGGACATGAGCCTGAATGTTTTTGATTTCATTCTTTCAACCTCCTTGTATCTCCTGAAAAACTGTTTGAAATCTCCCAAGACGCAAACATGGCCAGCATAACCATGGACAATTAAACGCCGGAATACCTAATCAGGGTTACCGCATTCAGATGCCGTTCCTCTTAGAATCTCTATTCCGTGGGGAAGAGCAGGGAGGATGGTTTGCAGGTTTTCTTTCACCCCCTTAGGGCTTCCGGGAAGGTTGATTATCAGGGTTTTCCCCCGAATCCCTGATACTGCCCGCGACAATATTGCTTTCGGGGTATACTTGAGGCCTTCTGCCCTCATGGCTTCACCAAACCCTGGAACCTGGCGGTCAATAACATCAAGAGTTGCTTCGGGGGTGACGTCCCGTTGTCCGAAACCTGTGCCGCCAGTGGTCAAAATCAAATCGACTGCCAGTTCATGGCTGAGTCTCAAAAGCTCGGCTGAAATCAGGTCCCGTTCGTCAGGGATGATCGAGTAGGATACCAATTCACCAAGTGGGACAGGCATGTTTTCAATGATTTCTCTGATTACTCCGGCACTTTTGTCCTCCCGTTCACCCCTGGAACCTTTGTCGCTCACTGTAACAATTGCTATCCGCGTTGCATTGTTTACCTTGATAATGTCGCTTTCCTTAACTAGCCCGCCAACCAGGACTTGCGAAAAGACCCCTTCCTTGGGCATGACACAGTCGCCGGTTAAGCGAAAGATCTCGCACTTGGCATGACACGTCTTTCCGATCTGTGTGACTTCCATGAGAGCTTCGTTACCGACTGAAAGCCGTGTACCTATGGGTAACGTGACAAGGTTTATTCCCTGGGTGGTAAGGTTTTCTGCGAAATCGCCGGGCTTTACGTCCAACCCCCTGGCTCTGGCCTTCTCGATGCTCTCTTCAGCCAGAAGGCTTACCTGCCTGTGCCACGGCCCTGAGTGGGCGTCACCTACTATTCCATGGCCCACTTTGAACTCAGCCTGCCCTACGTTGGTCTTTCGTGTACCCTTTCTTTCACTGGTGCACACAGCGATGATAGTACCTTGTCTTGAATTGCATTCAATCTTGCCATGTGCGACATTTGAATTGTTTGTCACAGGATTTCACCATCCCTTACAAAGATCCCACTCTTTCCTCCTGATTTTTTAACCAGCCTGATATCTGTTATCTCCATAGTTTTATCCACGGCCTTACACATGTCGTATATTGCCAGGCCTGCAACTGATACTGCAGTCAGAGATTCCATTTCTGCTCCTGTCTTTCCGGTGACCCTGACGGTTGCTTCAATGTCAACAGAGGATGCTCCAGTATTCGGAGTAAGGTTTATTTCTACGCCTGAAAGATTGAGAATGTGGCACAGGGGGATAAACTCCCAGGTTTTCTTTGCCGCCATAATACCTGCTACTTGAGCAGTTGCCAGCACGTCGCCTTTGGGCATTTTGCCTTCTGAAATCAGTCTCAGCGTTTCAGGCTGCATCTTTACAGAGCCCCTGGCTACAGCTTCCCGTAAAGTTGGCTCCTTGCCCCCTACATCAACCATGTGAACCCCACCTTCAGGTTTGAGGTGGGTGAGGCCTGCAGTTTGAGCGTTAGGATACTTGCAACAGTCATTCATGTTCGCTGGATTCACCCTCCAATCTGGCACATCCGCCTTGAATGTGCGTGATTCTCTGTCAAGTTATGTCTCTGGGGTTTGAGGCTTAAGGCTAGTCGAAATGCATCTTCCAGCGAGCCGGTTTCGGCGTCCCCTGCCTGGCACCATTTCAAGGCTTTAGTCTCAGGACATTTAGCCGTTTGCTTACTCGTGGCGTGTCTTAGAATGGGCACTAAATCAATCTCGACGTCATCTGCCAGGCATGGCCTGAGTTTACCGTCTGCGGTCAAACGCAACCTGTTACATGAGCTGCAGAATGGGTGAGACATGGCGCCTATGAAGCCTACTGTACCTGGTGCGTTTGGGAATTTGAAAGTTTCAGCCGGGCCGGCGCTTTGGAATGAAGACAAATCAGAAGGGCCTTCTATTGCGGATCCGCTTGGGCAACACTCATTGAAGGGCAGAAGATGCCCGAGTTGTGCCATTTCGTCTGCCACAGCCTGTATAGGAACAGTTGCTGTGCAGGCCAACAAGGGATCCGGCCCAATGGGCATAAACTCTATGAAACGCACGTGAACCGGCCATTTGAAGGTCAGTGCTGCAATATCTTGTATTTCTCCAAAGTTTTCGCCGGTTACAACAGTGTTTATTTTTACAGGATTGAGCCCTGCTTCTAAGGCAGACTTGATTCCCTGAAGAGCGTCTTCCAGCTTGCCTCGCCTTGTGATTCTTGAGAACTTGTCCGGATCAAGGGTATCAAGGCTTATGTTGACCCTGTTTAGCCCGGCCTCTTTAAGGTCACGGCTCAGGGGCGGGAGCAAGATACCGTTGGTTGTCATTGAGATATCAGGGAAATCAAGGGCCTTTAGGCCTTTCACCAGGGATACAAGGTTCTTTCGGACAAGGGGTTCTCCGCCTGTGAGTCTGATGTGCTTTATGCCCAGCCCCTTTGCAACCCTGGCGATTCCAAGAATCTCTTCGTAGGTGAGAATCTCATTATGGCCTAGGGCCGGTACTCCTTCTTCGGGCATACAGTATACACACCGCAGGTTACACCTGTCGGTTACTGAAATTCGCAAGTAGTCGATGTTTCTGCCAAAACAGTCTTTCATTCTGGAACCTCTCCCTAAACAGCAGGTAATCGCCATCTCATCCAGGATCCGCCGTTACAGGCCCGAATTTTGGCACAGCAGGCTATCGCTGCTTTACCCGCGCCACTTAACAACACCTGTATCTCTCGTATCATAGCCTCCAAGGGCCTCGACCTTTTGCTTGAATGAATCTTCATTGATAAGTTCTAAAATAGCTTTGACCCCGGGGTGGTCGAGGAACTCCTCGGGTATAGCCAGATCGTACCGCTCTTCTTGCCAGGGGATAAAATCAAGTCCCAGGGCTCTGGCTGCCGATAACACTCCAAGCCCTACATCAGCGGCTCCGCTTTTCACTGCTGCTGCTACCTGGGTATGTGTATATCCCTCTCGCTCATACCCATGAATGTTATCAGAGCTGATGCCCCTTAGTTTCAGGTGGTAGTCGAGAAGGACTCTTGTGCCTGCGCCTCGCTGGCGGTTTATGAATTCTACATCATGTTTTGTGAGATCTTCGATACCTCTGATGTTCTTGGGGTTTCCAGGAAGAACCATGAGCCCTTGCATCCGGTATACAAGGTTTACAAGACAGATGCTTCTGCCTGTGACATATTTCTTAATGTACGAAACGTTGTACTCGCCTGTCTCCTCGTCTAGGAGGTGAGTGCCTGCAATGTGGGCTTCGTGCCTCTTAAGGGCGAACAGGCCGCCAAGGCTTCCCTGGTTGGCTGATGAAAGGGTCATCTCGGGGTGCTTTTCCCTGAGCATGCTGGCGATTATGTCAATTGTTAAGTCGTGGCTTCCTATGGCCACTACTGTTCCCAGTATTTCGCCTAAGGGTTTGAGCAGGCTTATTTCTACCTCAGTGCCTCCTGTTATACCCTCTTTCCCGTGGGGCACTACCATGATCCCGTCTGCTCTGACCAGAGACGTAGTTAAGGCTGCACCCCTTGCTACAGGGGTTGCAACTAGTTTATCTCCTACTTTTCCAAGTTTGACTCTGACAAATTCATCTACTCCCATAGGTGAGGTTACATTTCTTGACAAGGTAGCTGTAATTGACTGGCGGGGAAGCTTAGGCAGTCCAAGGAGGCCAAGGATTAAGGGCCTAACGAACAGCTCCATGGCAAGAACAGCAGATACAGGGTATCCTGGTACGCCTATTGCCGGTTTACCCTGAATGGAGCCGAGGACTACCGGCTTTCCCGGCCTTGTGGCTACGCCGTGAACAAGCACTTTGCCCAAATTTCCGATAACCGTGGAAGTGTAATCTTCAGACCCGGCTGACGATCCTGCGCCTATAAGGACTATGTCCGAGTGGGACACGGCTTCCTCTACAGCTCTGGTAAT
>MTKW01005816.1_pt1 | contig 13255 bp, 9 predicted proteins | sample 1042761 | NCBI WGS metagenome assembly MTKW01 (sample SAMN06205366, study PRJNA360243) | anaerobic digester metagenome | biome: Wastewater treatment plant; feature: Anaerobic digester sludge; material: sludge; isolation source: anaerobic digester fed with sludge from wastewater treatment plant ...
AGACCATTAAAAAGAGTATAAATACTTTAATATATTTTTTATCTTTCATATTCCATCCCCCTATACTATCATTTTGGCAATAAAATATATAATTGGACTAAAAATAAAAGTATAAAGACTAAACCACTTCCAGTAAGCTCCCCAATCCATCGGCAAATTCCCTACAAATTTTCCTGTTTGGCCATTCATTGCAAAGGTGTATTTTTTACCCTTCCAAGTAGTATTCAATATCCATACCGGATAGAGGGCATACTTTGCCTTACCGTTTTTTAATTGTATACTGGTGTGTTCTGGAATAACAGTGGCAAATCCCCTTACAGTAGAACGAAATGCTTCTTCAGTACTTCTTTTTATTCTTTGGTTGGCTCTATCAATGCTCTCCATTTCTGTTACATCATATTTATCAGCTAAATAGCCTGCCAAATAAGCCGTTTGAAAATCTACGGCTTCATTAAAGTTAAAAGGTTCTATAGATTCCATTAAGTCATCATCCATCTTTGTAGAGCCGTCCACCGGCACTTTTTCAAATCCTATATCCCCCTCCCGAATAATAGAGTAAAAGCTAGTCTTTGTATAATTATAATTTTGGTCACTCCAGGCCATTACCCTAGTACCCCTATATCTTATGCTGACATCCGCATCTGCATCAAATAGCCAAAAAGGCACATATATACCCTTTATCTCATCAATATGATTTTGATCTTTAAAGACCTTTGGCAGTAATCTTTTACCCTTAAGGTGTTTATATAGGGACTCCTTGGCTGTCCTTTTATCAAGTTTAAAGGGTATTACATAGTCTGGCTTAAGAGCCCCCTTAAATTGGCCCATGATTACCACTGGATTATCACAAAATGGACAGCTGGTGGCAGCTGTATTGGCGTCCCCCACAATTTCTCCACCGCAGGATTTACATCCATAGACCACCATTCCATCAGTTTCCCCTTCTGCCCATTCCCCTCCTGCCTTTGAATTCCATTCTAAGTCATCAGGCAATTGTTTTTTTAGCTCCTCATCTAGGGCTAGAAGGGATTCCATTTCAAATTCCGTATCACAATAGGGACACTTCATCTTTTGGATATTGCTATCAAAGGCTATAGCCCCACCACAGGAAGGACATTTATATTCTTGTAATACTTGCAACTTTCTTTCCCCCTTTAAAAAACACTAAAACTTATTGCCACATTCTGGGCAAAACTTTGGTGAATTTTTTAAATCTTTAGATTCCCATCCACAATTTTTACACTTTATTTCTTCTGGCTTTGGTTTGCCGCATTCACTGCAAAATTTCCCCTTATTTTTTGCTCCACAACCGCAAATCCATTCTGCTGACACTAGTTTTTTCTTTCCACAATTCATGCAGAATTTACCCTTATTCTCTGTTCCACAACTGCAACTCCAGCTATCTTGGGAATTTTCAAGGGAAATCTGATTCTTATTTTCTTCTTTTTTCTGTTCCTGGCCCATAGCATATAGGTTTTGTGCATTCATCCCACCTGCCTGTTGAGCCATTCCCATTCCCATAAAGCCCATCATGGCACCGCCTTCATTAGCTGCTGCTCCCCTTAAGGCATCTGCCTGAGCTGCTGTTAATGTGGCCCCTGCCATAGTAGGATCCCGTAATATGGCAGCTCTTTGAGCTTGTTTTATTAGCTCTGCATCCTCCTCTGGTAAGGTAATTGGATTAAGGCCAATAGATACAACCTTTAGTCCCCTTATCTCCCCCCACTTATTAGATAGGGCCTCATTCATAGCTTTAGAAAGCTCCTCTGCATAACCTGGCAATGCACTTGGTCTTATGCCTAATTTTGATATTTCTGCAAAGGCAGGCTGTAAGGCAGAGATAAATTCAGTCTTTAATTGGCTGTCTATTTCATCTCTTCTATAAGTAGAATCCACATTCCCACTTACATTGGTATAAAACAAAATTGGGTCCTCAATTCTATATGAATAAATCCCCGAACATCTAACTGCCACATCTATATCTAAACCTATATTTTTATCAACTACTCTAAAGGGTATTGGATTTGGTGTACCAAACTTATTATCCACTAATTCCTTTGTATTAAAATAATATACCCTTTGATCCTTCCCAGTGTCTCCACCGAAGGTAAATCTTTTCCCAATGGTTTTAAAGGTTTTTTTTATGCCTTCTCCTAAGCTTCCAGTAAATATACTAGGTTCAGAGGAACTATCATAAGTATATTCTCCTGGTTCTGCACAGACTTCTACTATCTTACCTTGCTCCACTATTATCATGCACTGGCCATCAGAAACCACTATCCCTGATCCATTAGAGATTATATTATCATTTCCCTTAGTGTTGGAAGACCGTTTCCCGATTCGTTTTTCACCCTTTACCACTAAGACTTCCTTATCCATAGATTCACAGTAAAAAAACTCCTTCCACTGATCTGCTAATGTGCCCCCTACTGCACCAACTCCCGCTTTTATTAAACCCATAATCCTACCCCCTATTTGATATATTATTTAAGGCTGAAATTATTATAATTTATATAATTATACTCTTTTATACCCAAAGAATACTAGCTTAATTTTATATATTATTTTATAAAATTAAGTATTAAAAAGGTAAATAACTCCTTGAAAAACTAAGGAGTCATTTTTATAATAGGAAATCCTACATTAATACTATATACAAATAGGTAAGCTTCATATAGATAATAGAACCATATATTAAAAATCTTCTTCTAGCAATCTTTCAATTATATTAACATCCTGGTCAAAGCTAAGGGGTTGAACTGCCGGGCCATGTAATATTTCCCCATCTACACTAAATCTTGAGCCATGGCAGGGACAATCCCAGGACCTTTCTGCCGGATTCCAATTTAGCTCACAGCCCATATGGGTACAGGTTAAGTTTACCAGGTGTAGCTTCCCTACCTCATCTCTATAGGCCCCCACCTTTTCCCCATCAACCTCAATAACTTTTCCCTGTCCTCTTTCAATATTTTTATCTTTAGTTACTCTTTTAATCTTCCCCCCTATAAGATTTGCAGCAACATTTAACCCCTGCTTACCAAATTCCTTAGCTGAGGGAATAATACTTTTTCTAGAGGGATTATATATCCCTTCCCAGGGGCTTTCCCCCTTAATGATCAAATCCTTTAGCAGCATAGATGATACCATACTATTGGTTATTCCCCATTTACCAAATCCAGTAGCAATATATAGATTAGGAGTTTTATCTGTAAAGTTACCTATATAAGGAACCCCATCTAGTGTCATACAATCTTGGGTAGACCATCTATAGGGTATATCTTCTATAGTAAATAGATTATCTGCAAAGTCAATTAATTCACTATAGTGATTATTAGTATTTTCTCCCTGACCAGTTTTATGGCTCTCTCCCACTATTAATATATATTCCCCTTGTTCCGTATTTAGCCCCCTTAGAGACCTAGCTGGCTGTTCTGCATTTACATACATTCCACCAGGAAATTCTTCCTTTGCTTTAATTACAATAGCATAAGTTCTTATTTGATAAATTCGAGTATAGTACATTCCTATCTTATTGTAGAAGGGGTAGTGGGAGGCTATTATTACTTTATCAGCGATAATACTCTGTCCATTTGAAGTTTTTAATAGATATCTGCCCCTTTCATCTTCATTTAATTCCACCACCCTGCTCTGTTCATATATTTGAACCCCTTTTTCCATTATTTTTTCAGCCAGGGGAAGTAAAAACTTTCTTGAATGAAATTGTGCCTGGCCATCAAATCTAATCCCTGCTTTTATCGGTATTGAAAGGGGAAGCTCTTCCACATAAATAGCTTGAATTCCAAGGCTTTGTGCTGCTTCTGCCTCCTCTTTAATTTCTTTAATGTAGTTTCTATCCTGAGTATATACAAAGGCTGGCTCTATGGAGTAGTCACATTCAATATTATTCTCATCGGCAATTTCCTTAATTTCCTTTATTGCCCTTTGATTTGCTTGAGCATATTGTTGGGCAAATTCTTTGCCAAATTCCTTTATTAGTTTCCCATATATTAGATTGTGTTGGGAGGTAATCTTTCCTGTAGTATGGGCAGTAACACCTTCAACAACTTTGCCACTCTCCAATATGGCTATTTCCTTACCGCTTTTTTCCAATTGATATGCTGTAAGTATCCCAACCATTCCCCCGCCTACAATTGCAATTTCCACATCAATGTTTCTCTCTAGAGGAAAATAATCTTTCCCTTTTGTGGATGCTATCCAATAAGATTCTGGCATATTCTTATAATCTTTCCCTTTCTTAATATCCATCTTCAATATCCTCCAAATAATTTTAGTATATTTATTTTTCTACACTTGGAAGATTTTATACCAAGATTTACAAACTATAAGAAAGCTTATAAATGACTTAATTTAATTTCAATATAATCTTTGCAAAAAAATTTTGGCTTTGTTTAAAATTAAAGTAATAATCAAGGGCAAGTACATAGTGGAAGAATTTACTTGAATTTCTATATAGGCTTGGTTATAGGCTTGGTGAGAAAAGATTTCTCAGGGCGATAGGGGCCTTTATTGGCATATTCCCCTGGAAGAATTCCTATGGGGCTGGTGGAAGATGGTATTTAAAAAGATGCTCTCAAATAAAGTATTATTGAAACTCTCGTCCAATGTCCTTTAACATATTAATATAAAGTAGCAATTCCTTTCTAGAACCAACATTTAGCTTCATATAGATGCGTTTATTGTGGGTTTTAATGGTATTTATACTTAGAGATAGGATATTTGCAATCTCCTTTGCTGTATAGCCTTGTACATAGAGATTAAATACATCTCGCTCTGCCGGAGATAAATCTTTGGTATTATTTACAAACTCCTCCAGTAATGGCATAGGAATTTGTTCCCTATTGGCCTCTTCCAATATATTTTCATTGGTGGATAAAAACTCGATAAGATCATTAATCTCCGGAATTTTTACATTTCCATGTTCATGAATTTTCTTGGATTTTATAATATCAAAGCCATGAAATATTGGACGGATATATTTTCTGCTGAGAAAGAAAGACAAGATGATTCCGGCCGTTAATAAAAGAATAAGAAGGGAGGATAATATAAAGTTGAGGCGGAATATGGATTTTACTATATCCTCTTTATGAATCATAATACCCACCATCCACTGATCATCGGAGAAGGCAGATCCTTCAGGATACATCTTAATAGGAGTATGCAATCCAAGAAAAGAATTCTCCTCATCTGCCTGATAGGAGAAGAAAAACTTTTTACTTTTTATTATTTTAAGATTATCTAAGCCTTTAGAACTACTCCTTATGGAATATCCCCCTGCTATGAAAGCCCTGTTAGTGTGTATATTCCCATCTTCCGGTAGAAATAACATGGAAAAGGAACTATTATATATACTATTGTTGGGCATATAGGATAGTTTAAATAACATCCCACTGATTTCTAAACCACATACACCAAAAACATTGCCATTAGAATCTATTAATGGAACTGAGCAGAGCATTACTTCCTCACTGGTTCCTGGCATTATAAAGGGCGGCGTCCAATAGTAAAACTCAGACAGGGATCCTTCCCCTACTAAATCTTTAGCCTTTTGTAGAGGTCGGTGGTAGTAGATTGCATCCATTATATTGAATTCCATATCCCATTGGGCATGTAAAGGTAGGGAGTTCATTCGTGCAATTCTTGGATGGCCACGAAGAATGTGAATATTAGGTGAAGAGGAGTTTATAATATTGGGTTCCATATTTTTTATATAGAGACCTGCTTTATAGTTCTCGGCATTGGCCAGTGCCGGATTAATGGTAGCATCCAAAACAATAAATCCACCACTACTATTGGATCGCAGTACACTGGATAAAGTTGATTCAAATTCCAAAGAAAGAAGCCCCTTTAGAAGCTCTGGGTGTTCCTGTAAGTCGAAAGTGGTATACCCATTTTCCTGTAATTGTGTTTCTATTCTGGATGACAAGGACTTTGAAAATTCCACAGCATGTTGGGAGATAAGCCCAAATTGTTCACTTATACTATTGGATAGGTAGTTAAGGTCATTTTGAACTAATTTTTCACTCTGGGATAGGCCTGCTGAAAAAGTTCCAGAAACAAAAAGTATTGCAATTACCCCAATGAGCATGGTAAGTACCAATACCAATAAAAATAGAAAAAGTCGAAGATCCATGGGAAGTCCCTTATTGATGGCTTTTTTAAAATTATTTTTAAAGGAATGAAATTGAGAAGTCAATACTATCACCATACCCTCTTTACTATGAGTACTATATTATTCCCTTGTTTTACTTTATCCCATCTAATTCATTGATAAAACATTGGTAGATATCTTTTGTTGCAATATTATAGGCCATATCCGGATTATTTTCTTTCAATAGCTCAAGGTAAGCATCCCTTGATTTTTTTGCCGTCTTTAAAAATAACTTCTCATATTCATCTTGCATCTCATCCATGCCCTTACAAATCGGAGGTACATAAAAATCATATTCCTCCTTCATTATTCGGGCGGTGTATAATAGTTTTTTTATATTTTCATCCCTATGATGATCCATTTCGGCAGACATTATTTCTTCAAAAGCCTCCATTGTAACAGGAAGGTAACCGGTAGAGGAAATAAAGCGAAGGTTATTTTCTGGAGAAGTAAACCATTTTAAGAAAATACTAGCCCCATGTTCTTTTTGTTCATTGGTTTTTATTATGCACATCCCACCACCTCTTTGAAGAGCTATTTTTTTACCCCCATCAAAGGTTGGATATGGAAGGATAGCAAAATCTGCAGATTCTGTAGTGTTATCTTCATAAGTTACTTTAGGGGAGAAAAATACAACCCCTGCTGTTGAACCTGTAGAACATACAATTTCCCCGGTTTTTGCAAGGTCAGAGGCATAACCATCATAAATAGCTACATGACCTAGTACAGCAGGCTCAAAATAATTCTTCAAAATCCTGGATAGATGGGCATTGGAGAGGTCAAACCCATCCTCTGTAAGAAAATCAGATCCTAATTGTTTACATCCTATTTGAGTAAAATTAAAAAGTGAATCTGGTAAGTAGAACATCTTCCCATTACTCCATTGGTGATATAATTCTGCAGTTTTCTTAATTCCTTCAAATGTTTCTAGATCTTTAAGTCGAGCCCCTGTGTCCTGGGCAAATCTATTGAAAATAGTGGTATTTACAAAGAGCACCTCAGTGGATTTCGCTGTAGGAAAAACATATAAGCCATCTTTCCCCAGTTTCCCTTCTTCAAGAAAAGTTGGCATATAAGCTAAAAGCTCTTCATCAGTAAAGTATTGGGTAAGATCAACCAGCAAATCTTTTTCCATAAGGCGGAGTGCAGTCTTGGGATAGGCAGTGGTGATATCTGGAAGCTCCGGAGCTCCCGGATCACCATTTATCGCCATGGTCAGCTTTTCATGAAGATTGGAATTGCTTGATATGGAAGTAACATTTATTATAACCCCTTGTTCCGCTCCAACACTTTCATTAAACTCATCAATCATTTCATCCATGGTATTCTTCATCTGTCCCCCATAATTATGCCATAGAGTAAGGGTTATAGGTTCTTTTGTCTTGAAAATCTGATAGCCTCGGTAGCCAAAAAAAGCCACCAATATTAGGACAAAAAACAAAACAACTGCAACTATATATCTTTTCACAAAAAGACCCCTTTCAATTGTAAAGCTTGAAACGGTTTTATATTCTCTTTAACTTAGATTATAATAAATCTTCTGTATTTTAAAATATAAGATGATTTTTCCTAAATTATAACACATTTTGAATGTTATTCCAATAACAAGCTTTCCTAGTGAGATAGATAGTATTGGGAAATCACCCTAAAATCATCCTTTATCCCTATAAAAAATCACCCTAGGGGTGATAGTATTTTAAAAAAGATAAGTGTACATTAGTGTTGAAAGAAGTTCCAAAAAAAATAAAATAAGGAGGTTAGCAGATGACCGATTTAAAATCTACCCTAAACACCCAGGAAAAAATACCAACTTTTGACAATGAAGATGTGGAAAAAAACAAAGTAATGGCAGGCCTCGCCTATATAATCTTTTTCTTGCCCCTTATCGCCTGTCCTGAATCCGCTTTTGGCCGATTTCATGCCAATCAAGGACTATTGCTATTTATCTTTGGCGTAGTGGGAACTTTTGTCCTAGGATTTATTCCAATTATAGGCTGGATATTGCTTCCGGTATTAGGTCTTTTAACCTTTGCCATTGGAATTATGGGATTGATCAATGGTCTTAATGGAAAAGCAAAAGAACTTCCCATAATCGGGAAATTTCGAATCATTAAGTAAAGTCAAATTAATAATTCCAAATGAAAGAAGGGATATCTGTATGTTAAAAAAAGTCACCATTTTATTTCTTATTCTGTTATTAATTCTTCCTACCTTCTCAGGCTGTTTTAAGAAAAAAATTGAAGATAAGATAGCAGAAGAGATAACAGAGGGCATCCTAGAAAAGGTTACCGGTAATGAAGCTGACATCGATATAGATGATGGCAGTATATCAATGAAAGGTGAAGATGGTTCAGAAGTTATACTAGGTAGCACAGAATGGCCCAAAGGGAAAGCCATTGATTTAATTCCTGAATTTAAGCATGGTACCATCTCATACACAATGAATAGTGATACTGTCTGTGCAATTAACATAGAGGATGTGGAACAAAAAGACTTTGAGAACTATGTAGAAGAAATAAAGTCTCTAGGTTATACCAAGGATAGTTTAGATATGGATACAGAAATGTTCATAGGTTATTATGCAAATTCAGAAAAGGATAATTCAAAAATTACTTTAAGATATATCATGGAACAAAAAGAGGCGATGATATCTATATCACTGGAAGAGTAAAGAGTAAAATATAATTAAGGGAGGCAAATATATATGTCCATGAAAAGATCTACTTATAGATCACTTTCTATATTAATTATTCTAATTCTCATGGTAGGGACTATATTCTTTAATTATGAAAGTGTTTTAGCTGAAAATGGTGATGACACAACCCCCCCAAGCTTTGCAGAGGGATATCCTAAGGCTGGAAATCCCCATAGGGTAGGGAGTAAAAGAGTATCCTTGGCAATACGTGTAGCTAATCTAGATGAAGGGGAAGAGGTAACAGCCCACTATTTTATCGTAGACCATGATGCCACTCCGCCAACAACCAATGAAGTAATAAACAAGAAGTATAATGACGGTACTATTCCCTTGAGATCTGGGCAAAGAAAAGTGGGAAAAAACGGCATCAATGATAGTACTATAGGTGCATTGCCCGAGGATGATACTGATTATGATGCCTATGTGGTACTAGTGGATGATGCAGGCAATGCAAGTGAGCCAGCAATGGTTACTCTAAAAACCCCCCAAAAATTATTAGCTGATGGCTATCCCAAGATAGGAAATCCCAAAACAAAGGGAAGTCAAAAAGTAGAGATAATAGTTAAAGGAAATCCACACCCAGATGGTTTAATTGACGATTATGATTTTACAGCCTACTATGTGGTAGTCAAAGATGGAGACACACAACCCGCACGCTTTTCAATAGTAGGGATTCAGGATTGGGATCCAGATTATACCGTTTTAGATTCGGGGAACATCAAACTAGAATCTGATACAGAAAAGAGCTTTGTGACTTCCTCTCTAGGGGCGGATTCTACTGAATATGATATATATGTAGTACTTTCTAGGCAAGGTAATTGGGATATTTGGAGCGAGGTTGTAAAATTAGATATTACCACACCAGCTCCATATGAACCAGTTACCGATGGCGCCTGTGAAATTGATGGCATACAATACGCAACCTTAGACGATGCCTTGGGAACCATAGAAACTGGCGGGTCTGCTGATATTAGGCTTCTAAAGAATATTGACTATAATGGTTCAATTTTTTTGGATAGTAAAAGAGTTAAAATTCATACCAATGGATTTAATCTAACTATTACTAATAATAGTGGTCCTGGTGTTGAGGTAAGGGATGGATTCCTAATTATTGAAGATAATAATGGTGGAGAAATAAATGTAACAGGTCTCCATCCGGGAGTAAGAGCCTATGATAATAGTATAGTATCTGTAACCAATACCACAGCAACTAATGGATATGGTGCTTATGCATCTAATAATAGTGAAATTTATATTAAAGAAAATGCTAAAGGATCTGGTGGTGGTAATAGTTTAGGTGTATATGCAGAAAGTGGCGGTAATATCATAGTAGATGGTAATGTAGAAGGTGCTCAAGCTGTTTATGCTTATGGTACATCCACCAGAGTTGAAATTAAAGGTAATGTAACAGCTTCAAGTTCCAGCATTGATGATGCGGCGATATGGGCTTGGGTTAATGCAGAGGTTGAAGTATTGTGCGATGTTATCTCTAAAAACTGTAAATTCGCAGATGTTAATTACGGTGGTACCATTAGAATAGACGGAGAAATTACTTCTAATATGAATATCGTTAACGTAGGTGGTAAAACAAAGAATAGACTAAATGAAATGACCCAGCCAACAACCCTTCCGGGCTATGACACCTATTCTGAGAGAGATAGTTTTATCTGGGTAAAACGCAATGTTCCAGGAGAAGATTGGGAGAAGCCTCTTTGGCCAGGTGATAGTAAACTAACAGCAACTAACACCTCCACAAGGCTGATGGTTTATTGGCCTAAAGCGGAAGATAATATCGGGGTTGATCATTACAATGTGTATATTGGTTTATACACTGGAGATGACGCCTTAATTATGGAGCTTATAGGGGAAGTTGATGGGGAGGAAACCGAACCTAAATTTGAGATAGTTAATTTACAACCGGATACTAGGTATGTGGTTCAAGTAGAGGCTGTAGATAAGGCGGGCAATATCAGTGATCCTTTGGTGAGAACATTCGATACACTAAAGAGATATACCATAACCTTCCATAGCCAGGGTGGCAGCAAAATTTCTGAGCAAATTATAGATGAAAATGAAAAGTTAGATGAAACAAAATTAGAAATCCCAGAAAAAGATGGTTTTGTATTCCGAGGGTGGTATAAAGAGGCTGATTGTATCAATCCATGGAACTTTGAGGATATAGTAACAGGAGATATTACACTCTATGCCAAATGGGAGATGGAGGATGACAATGAGCAGGAAGCACCAGTGAAAGAAGAGGATTCCGATAAGGATGAGCTTCCTAAGACTGGAGAAATATCTAGCTTTATCTATTTTATAGCAGGTTTAGTCCTTATAGGGCTGGGAATCATCATAAGAAGAAAAAGACTAGCCCTAAAAAATACCCAATAAACATTAATCCATAACTATGACATAAGATATAAGAATGAGTCATAGGGATATGGGATAATCTTAAAGTATTCCATATCCCTTATCCCTAAAACACTATCTCTTCCTTAGCATTTTGATAGCAGTTTTAAGTTTTATAGGATTCCCATACATAAGTGTTCCCATTCTGTAAATCTTAGCTGCAAATACCCCGATAGCTATGGTGGATAATATTAATATGGCTAAAGAAATAGCTACTTCTATCAAGGAGACTGTTCCCATAGATACCCTTACAAACATAGACATAAAGGAGCTTAAAGGAATAAAGGAACTGACCTTTAACAACATTCCTTCGGTATTTTGCATTCCCATCATTGCAACAAAAAACACAGCTACAAATGTTATGGTAATAGGTGTAGCACTAGAGCTGATATCTTCAGTCCTAGACACCAATGCCCCAAGGGCTCCAAATATAAAGGAATAAAATAAATAGCCTAGTATTCCAAAGATGGAGAAGGTTAATAATACCTCACCGGGAATATTAAATATATCATCTAATTTACCATCCCAGGCTGCTGAATTTATCATATAGCTTAATTTCCCTACTCCTATAATTAAAGCCATTTGGACTAATCCACCTAAGGCCCCTCCTATAACTTTTCCAAATATTAAATTCTTACTATCAGTACTGGTAACCAATACCTCCATAGCCCTATTGCTTTTTTCACTAGCTACAGAAGTTGCTACTAATTGACCATAGACAATGATTATAAAATAAAGGGAGAATATTAAAATATATGTATAAAAATAATTGGCTGCACTATCTTTGCCCAATACCCTTGTTTCAGATTCTAAGTTAATACTCACTAAATCCTCTACCTGGGCATAATCAATTCCCCTATTCTCAAATTCCTGAACTCTAGTGGCATTAATTAGTGCCTCTTCAAAAACATACCTGTTTGAATCCATCATTTCATTATTTTCCACCACATATTGGTACTTAAAAGGAGATTCAATGATAAAGCCCCCTTCTATTTCTCCACCATTAATATCCTCTTCCATATCCTTTTCACTGCTATACTCCACTAAACTACCAATAATAAAATTCCCTTTTAAAATATCTATATTTTTTATTGCTCCATCCTTATTGATGTAGCCAAATTCTAAATCTCCTTGAAATTCTTCAACTATGTTTTCTTCCCCTTCCTCCTCTGAAGAAAAAATATTTATTGCGGTAGGTATGGTAAGACCTACTATTAATAGTCCACAGATTATTATAGAAGAAACAATAAAGGCCTTGTTCTTTACTATATTTAAAAACTCAAAGCGAAGAACTATAAAAAAATCTCTCATTAATTTTCACCTACCTTTTTTACAAATATATCTTCTAATGTAGGCTCATAAATGGAGAACTTATAAATATCTAAGCCTAAATCCCCGACTGCCTTAAATAAATCCCCCTTTGTGTTATTGCCTAATAATTCAATAATTATATAGTCCTTTTTAACTTCCGTTACCTTAGCAATATTGTATAAACTAATATTAAAGATTTCCTGCAACTCCTTAGGAGTTCTATTAACATCACTGATAGTTAATCTATTTTCTCCATATCGGGCTTTTATCTCCCTTAGATTACCTGTAAGTACAATCTTACCCTTATCAATGAGGGCTATTTCTTCACAAAACTCCTCCACATAATTCATTTGGTGACTGGAGAATATTAGAAGTTTATCCTCCTTTATAAATTCTCTAATTATTTCCTTAAGTATTTGGGCATTTACTGGATCCAGTCCACTAAAGGGTTCATCCAATATTATAATATCCGGATTGCATATAAAGGTTGCTGCCAATTGAACCTTTTGCTGATTGCCCTTAGATAGAGTTTCTAATTTTTTGAATTGGTACTGGCCCACCCCTAACTTTTGTAACCACATTATGCCATTTTCCCGGGCAGTTTTTTTATCTAATCCTCTAAGTTGTGCTAAATAAATTAATTGTTCTAAGACTTTTTTCTTTGGATAAAG
>MTKW01010461.1_pt1 | contig 13253 bp, 16 predicted proteins | sample 1042761 | NCBI WGS metagenome assembly MTKW01 (sample SAMN06205366, study PRJNA360243) | anaerobic digester metagenome | biome: Wastewater treatment plant; feature: Anaerobic digester sludge; material: sludge; isolation source: anaerobic digester fed with sludge from wastewater treatment plant ...
TAGCTGATGATGGAGGTCAGGGGGGTCTTTAGGTCGTGGGATACATTGGTGATCAGGGCGACCTTCATCCGCTCGGCCCGCATCTGCTCCTCCAGGCTCTCATTGAAGCCCTTGTTGATCTCCTCATAGGTCCTATTATTATACTTGATGTACCAATACACCACCACCAGCTCAAGGAGGATGGGTAGTAGGAACAGGGGAGGTACCATCAAGAATAGGAAGGTAAAGAATACCAGGGTTACACTGACGATGATAAAGATCCATTGGCGATTATGCAGGGACCTTGTCAGGGGGTACTTCTCAAACATCCGTCCGTCGAAAAGGCTCTTTGCAAGATCATAGATGGCAAAAAGGATCCTATAGATGACACTATGCTTGATCAGCCTACCCGCCTTTATTTTGCGAACCATGGACAGGAGGATCAGCCCGCCCAGTGTGGCAGCTGCTGCCGTAACGATACCAATAAATATCATATAGTAGATCTGGGCGGTATTAAGCTCCCCACTGACCAATCCCCTTATTTGGGAGTAGTCCATGAAGACCAGCCAAAAGAACAGGATGATGATTAGGGCTCCCAGTAGGATATCGGAATAGATTCGATCCAGCTTTGACAGATGAAGTCCAGCCTCCCCCGGCTTCCTTCCTGCCACCAGGATCAAATAGATGGTCAAGAGAAGTCCTATGGCCAGGCAAAAAATCGCCGCTCCTGCTATGGGGACAAGTCGATCCCTATCCGCCTGCCATTCCCATTGTTTCTCTGCCATATACTCCTCCGGAAAGGAGATATACATGGTATAGTCTGGTTCCACGGGATAGTAGACCTCGGGGATCCGGTAGGAGGTGTTTTCCCCCACACTCCATTGGCCATTCTCAAAGGCGAAATATTCCTCCTCCTTAAAAAAATCGACCTCCCCATTGGGGATATTGGTGAAGGTCTTATCCCCATCGGTAATGTAGTAGTGTATGTCCTCTATTTGGTCCGGATCCTTGTTCCCTTCCATTAGGGATAGGGTCTGATATATGGCACGGTCCACCCTAAGATGGAAGGTGCTGCTCTTCCTATACTCCCTAATTATCAGGGTCTCGGGATTGATCTCGAGGAAGATGGCATATTGTATCAGTAGAACCGACGCTGTAAGCAGAAGAACTATTAGGGTAAATGCCGTTACCTTCATCGAAGTGCATCGGCTAATATTTTTCAATTTTGTATCCAATTCCCCACACCACCTTTAGATATTTCGGTTCCTTGGGATTGATCTCGATCTTTTCCCGGATATGCCTAATATGAACCATAACGGTATTCTCTACCGAGTATGCCCTCTCTCCCCAAACCCTTTCATAGATCTTCTCCGCCGAGAACACCCGACCGGCATTCTCAATAAGGAACTCCAGGATCCCATACTCCTTCGCCGTCAGCTTTACCGGTTCTCCATCCACGATCACCTGCTTGGCATCCTTATCCAGGCAAAGCCCATCAATCACGATTCTTGAATTCCGATGGACATTGCCCACATCCCCCAGGTGGATGTACCTTCGCAGTTGGCTTTTCACCCTTGCCACCAACTCCTGGGGATTATAGGGCTTGGTCACATAGTCGTCCGCCCCCATGGACAGGCCCAGGATCTTATCACTGTCCTCGGATTTTGCCGACAGGATGATGATGGGAATGTTGCGATCCTCTCGAATCTTTAGGGTGGTGGATAATCCGTCCAGCTTGGGCATCATCACATCCAGGAGGATGAGCTGGATGGAGTTGGACACCATGGCATCCAATGCCTCCAACCCATTATATGCCTTGATCACCTGGTAGCCTTCCATGCTTAAAAGCTTTTCTATGGCATTGGCGATCTCCCTGTCATCATCTACCACTAATATTCTTGCATCATCCATAAAGATCCCCCTTTCCCACTAAACCGTTATCTATATTCTAATGGGAAACTCTTATTAAAAACCTAATCTAATTCTTATAAATTCCTTAAGATCTTAAGATATCGGTTGCTACTCGTTGCAACTAAATATTATCACAATATTATCACATTTTTTCTCCCTATTCATTACTTTCATATCCTGAGCATAAGTTAGGATAGGGGAAGTGAGGCCCATGATCAATGTAGCGATCTACTCCCGTAAATCCAGGTTCAGTGATACGGGAGAATCCATTCAAAACCAAATAGAGCTTTGCAGGGAATATGCCCAACATCATTTTCAAGTGAATGAGTTCTTCATCTATCAGGACCATGGCTACTCCGGTGGTAATACCCTTCGGCCCAAATACCAGGAGTTGTTGGAGGACCTCCCCAAGGGAAAATTCCAACTGCTCATCTGCTACCGGCTAGATCGGATCAGTCGGAGTATCCTGGATTTTTCAAAGTTGGTGGAACTACTGGAAAGGTACGATATCCAATTCGTCTCCCTCCGGGAGAGCTTTGATACCTCCACCCCCATGGGGCGAGCGATGATGTATATTTCCTCGGTCTTTGCCCAGTTGGAGCGGGAGACCATTGCCCAAAGGATCCGGGATAACATGCATCAGCTGGCAAGGAGGGGNNCAAGGGCGCATAAGAAGGATCTGCCATTTGGTCCCGGTGGAGGAGGAACTCAGATTGGTGGGCCTGCTCTACCAAAGATACTTGGAATACCCAAACCTAAATGGTCTTGTCCGTTGGGCAAGGGAACACCATATGGTCACCCGGTCGGGCAAGGCCTTTGACAGCAGTTCACTGAGGTTCATCCTCTCCAACCCGGTCTATGTAAAAGGGGATGAGCGCCTATATCACTACTTCACCCAAAAGGGGGCGGATATGGCCTCCCCCTTGGAGGAATTCGATGGAGACCATGGTCCCATGGTCTACAACCGTCACCAGGAGGGTAAAGGGGACAGATTTCGGCGAAATGATATTTCTCAGTGGATCGTCGCCATGGGTTCCCATAGGGGGATCATCCCCTCTGAGGATTGGATTGCGGTACAAAGAGGATTGGAGGAGAGGGGGCAATCCCCGCCAAGGAGGGGAACGGGGGAACAGGGGTTGATCACCGGGCTTTTACGCTGTGGAAATTGCGGGTCCGGGATGAGGATCTCTGTCCACCGGCGGGGCCCTAAGACCTACTACTACTACCGATGTGCCCTGAAGGAGTCCTCCAAGGGAAGGGGTTGCAACATGGTGAACCTCAATGGTAGGTTGGCGGATCAAAGGGTATTGGAAGCCATCATGGGTACTCCACTGGATAGGGATGTACTTCTGGAGGAGATCCAGCGGCAGTACCAACAATTCCTCCTATACTATCCTAGGGCTATGGATAAGGGGAAGGAGCTTGAAAGTCAGCGAAGGAAGTGCCAAGAGGGGCTGGATAATCTGGCATCCCAACTTGCCCAATCCAAGGATAGTGAGGTTGGACAATACCTTCTAGAAAGAATGGGGGAGCTAATAAAAAAAATTCAAGACCTGGATCAGGACTTGAAGGGCTTGGAGGAAAAGGAAGAGGAATTTGATCCCTCAACCCTTCAACCCCTATTCGATCTTTTAAAGGGGTCGGCATCCCTTACCTACCAGGAAAGGAAAGAACTCATCGTGGGATGTATCAGGGAGATCCTTTGGGATGGAAAGAGTTTAAGCATTCGACCCTTGGAATCTTTTTTGCCCTTTGGAGGATATCGCTGAAGCCATCTCCATGGCAGACAGGGTGGTGGTCCTGAGCAAGCGGCCGGGAAGGGTAAAGAAGATCCATCCCATAAAGCTGACCTGCTCTAAGCAGACCCCCCTTTGCCGGAGGGAAGCACCTGAATTTAAGGATTACTTCAATGAGATATGGAAGGAGCTGGATGTTCATGTTTCGTAAAAGTCAACGCCAGCGTCCCAATCAACAATTTTCAGAGGAACATTTGGAATTTTTAAGAATAGAAAAAAAACAGCATATCAAGGTTTGGGCTGCGCGATTCCTGCTTCTGATCCTACTATTTGTCCTATGGGAGGTGGCTGCCAATATGAGGTGGATTGATCCCTTTATCACAAGCCAGCCCAGTAGAATGTGGGATACCTTTCTCAATCTACAGAAGGATGGTTTGATCTATCGCCATATGGGGATCACCATCAGTGAGACAGTGATCGGCTTTGTATCCGGAACCATCCTAGGGACCCTCATTGCCATCGTCCTTTGGTGGTCGGACTTTTTATCCAGGGTACTGGACCCCTATTTAATCGTTCTAAACAGCCTGCCCAAGGTGGCATTGGGTCCCATCATCATCGTATTCTTTGGTGCGGGTTACGCCGCCATTTTGACCATGGCATTGCTGGTTTCCCTTTTTACCACCATCATCGGGGTATTCAGTGGGTTAAAGAATGTGGATAGGGAGAAGATCACCCTGGTAGAGACCTTTGGTGCCAATAAGAAACAGGTTCTGCAGAAGGTGGTCCTGCCCGCAAGCTTCCCCACCATGATGAATGCCCTGAGGATCAATGTGGGTCTTTCATGGATTGGGGTAATCATGGGGGAATTCCTTGTTTCCAAGGCAGGTCTGGGCTACCTCATCGTGTATGGCAGTCAGGTGTTTACCCTGGATACGGTTATGACCTCGGTGATCATCCTCGCCGGAGCAGCTGCCCTGATGTATGTAGGGGTCTCCTACTTGGAAAGAATGGTATTGAGACGGAGGATGTAGGAACTGTCCCGGACTGATGAAAAGCCCTTGAGGTTAGTCTTTCTGCTCAGATAGCTTCGCTGTTTTTTAAATAGATATAGGGGTAAAAACAGCTCGCTAATTCGCATATAAGACAAAACCTCAAGGGCTTTAATTTGGTAAAAGCGGTTTGCTAATTTGAGAATAAATCGATTTCCCAAGGTTTTCATTAAGAACATTTTTTTAATAAACTAAGGCAGTCTATCCAAGGATAGACTGCCTTAATTCTATAAAAATCTAACTATTATCTTTCGGTATTCTTGGATGCGATATTAATGAAGTAAATGGCCCCTCCCCAGGCGATCCCTAGGACTATAATCATGGTAATAATACTCCCTGCGTTCACTATTCTCTTCCTCCTTCAATGCCCGTATGATGTCCCTTGATTGCCTTTGCGATCCTGTCGTTGAATATGATTAATACAAGGGCAGCCAATCCCCATTGGAGTACCATAGTCCCGGGACTATAGATTTCTAATGGGTTCCACCATGTATCTGGATACCAAGTGTAGCTTTGATATACCCACCAACCCCAAATTACGGCAAACATTACTGGGAAAAGGCGTATGCAGGCATTCCACCATTTTCCGATCTTTATATCCGACACGGGATTGATGATTTCAGTCCTGGCCTTTTCAACCCCATATTTCACCATGGCAAGGGCTACAAAGAGTCCGCTTACCAACAGGGCAACGCCCCAAACCATATCTTGGTTCTCAAAGAAGTTGATGTTTATTGCAGAGGGTATTCCGCAGATAAAGCTTGCCACAACCACTAGGGTCGCCGCCTTCTTTCTTTCCCATCCAAAGTCCATGAGGTTCCTAATGGAAACTTCATACATGGCATAAAGGGAAGTCAATGCGGCAAATGACATTGCAAGGAAGAATAGGGTTGCCACGATTGTGCCACCGGGCATATTTGGGAATAGTTTTGCAAGCCATACAAAGGTTAACCCTGTGTTGCCTGATCCAATAGCTTCCTCCAGATGTGCGGGTGCAAGGGCAAAAATAGTAGGTATAATACACATAGAAGCGATCAATGCAGCAGAGGTATCGGCAAGACCGGTGAGAAAACCATTGCATGCGATATCCTCATTATCCTTGATATAAACTGCATAGGTGATCATGAAACCCCAGCCTGCACCCGTAGACCAAGCGCTCTGGGTAAAGGCTTCCAACCAGACCTTTGCATTTGCCAATTGACTGAAATCAGGATTGAAGAGATAGTGCAGGCCGGCTACTGCGTTGGGAAGGGTAAGTGCCCTTACCATACCAATAATCAAAAATAAAAACAGTAGGGGTATCATAAACTTAGAAACCTTTTCGATTCCACCCTCAACACCTTTAAATACTACATAGCCTGCCATGAAAACTGAAATAAAGTGAAAAAATATCCCTTGACCGGGGGATGCGATAAAACTATCCCACAGAGCCTGTGTATCTATGCCCGGCTTTAAAGCTCCGGTCAAACCAAAAACAAAGTACCTAAGAGTCCATGCCATCGTGACTGAATAATAGGCTCCCAAGGCAAAGCATACAAAACCTACAAATCCACCCATCCAGGTATACTTCTTACCCATAGTGTCTCGAAAAGCGCCAATGGTGCCCAGTCTTGCATTCTTACCCATTGTGACTTCGGCAATTAAAAGGGGAATACTCCAAACTAAGATAGCTACAATGTATGCGACCATGAAGGGACCTCCGCCATTGGCAGTGGCTACCCGTGGGAAGCGCCAAACATTCCCTGTCCCAACCGCCTGTCCCATTGCTGCTGCTATAAAACCGAATCGTGTTGCAAAAAATTCTCGTTTTTCCATATCCATCCTCTTTTCAATGATTGTTTAATAACCAATTACAATAAAAATTGATAATAAGTTAGAATTTGATTACACCATATTAACATCTCCTTCGATAATTTATTATCAATTATTTGTCTTGAATAAATTCTACACTATTACCGAGTTTTCAGTCAAGTCCAACTTTGTGTATGGAAATTACCTCAGCTGTAAACCATTACCTGGTTAAAGGGCTGACATAGTTTTGGTATAAAAATAGTGCTGGCATATTTTATCCAGCACTAAATATTAAAGAGATTGGAAAATAATTGACCATTTCCCAGTTTCCTATTATTTAACTTTGAATCGATGGAGTCGTTAGGGTTTGACTCCCTAATATTCCTTCCACTTCCTCTTGGAATAAAACCATTGCCACCTCTATCTCCTTCTCCCATAGGAGCATTTCATAGATCGTGGCATCCACCTGACTTTCCTCGGTGACATAGTTAAATCGACGCCTTGCTTGCTCTAGATTGGCATATGCCTTCTCCCCTCTTTTTATAATTTCCTTGATCTGTTGGGAATGTTTTCTAAGCTCCTCTATCATACTCTGATGGATTAATTTCCCTCCAATATTATATTGTAAGGAATATTTTGCCAGGATCTTTATCATCTGCCAATGCCAGGGATTTATCCTTGCATCCATGCTACCTATTGCGCATGGCTTGGGCTGTATTTTTTACGCCTGAGTATAGTCCTGAGGAAGAGAGTCCTAACATGATTCCTACAAAGATGGCTATTTTCAGGTTCTGGGGATATACATAGAGTATGGCGATGGCGAGCCCTATGACGATATTCCAAATGGGCGTCCATTTCTTTGGTAAGAAAACCAACTGGGCAACCTTAGCAAGCCCGATCATCACCGGTACGAATAAACTCGCCTTAGAAAATACATCAAATAATTCCGTCATGGTTTTCCCTCCTTTGCATATGGTGACCTGGTATATCCTATGCAAAATGGGGTTTGTACCATGACAACTTATATCCTTTACTATTTCAGCATCCTTTCCTCCCAAGCAAGGGCGCTTCCGGTTGCCTCTTTGATTTCTGGTCGGAAGCAGACCAAATCATGGATATTGACCTCCTTAATATCCTTCTTGCCCACCATCCCTGTAAGCATTGCCATCTCTGTATTGGAAGCCACCAGGTAGTTCCTTAATGCCCTTGCCCCCTCTTCCCAATCCAGCAGATCCTGGTGCTTCCCCCAGGCAAGGTACATCTCTGCCGGGGAGGTGCCGGGGGATACCTTGTGGAGCTGGGCGTAAACCATAGCTATAAGAGCGGATTGACCCGCATACACCGCATCGGCGCCCAGGGCAAGGGCCTTCATGTAGTCTCCGCTATCCCTCAGTCCCCCTACGGCAATAATGGACATATCCTGCCTGGCCCCCCTTCTTTCCAAGTATTTGGCTGCCCTAGGCAGGGCGCAGATAAGTGGAAGGGTGGCATTGTCCAGGATGACCTTTGGAGATCCTGCCGTTCCACCTCCGGCACCGTCAATGGTAATAAAATCACACTCGGCTTGAATGACTTCCTCTAAATCATCTTCAATGTTGCCTGCCGCAATCTTGACCCCGACGGGGACACTTCCGTTGATCTTTCGAATCTTATACACCAGATCCTTTAAGCCTTTCCCCTCTTTCATCTCAGGATACTGGACTGGGCGAGTGGCGGTCATGCCCTTTTCGACATTGAGCTGCTTTGCAAGTTCCTCATGGATATCAGTGGATTCTACGCTTTCGCCTATACCGCCCATGGAAGCCTGACCAAAACGAATCTCTATGGCATCGGCTTGCCTAAGCTCCTCCTCTGAATTGCCATAGTGACCCCTATTGTATTGTACGATATAGTACTTTGCCTGTTCCCTCTCGGGGGGATAGAATCCAGCATCCCCAGAGTTACAAGCCGTGCCGGCTAAGGCTGTCCCCTTCCCCCAGGCGAGCTTTGCCTCCTTGGAAATGGAAAGCCCATAGGACATCGCCGTCGCCATAATGGGCATAGGCAGTCGAAGGGGTTTTTTTGCCCGGGGACCGATCCGCACCTGGGTGTTGACCTCATTAGGATCAACCGGCTGTTTGGCGATCATGGCTGGCACAAAGCGCAGCTCCTCAAAGTAGGGGAATTTGGTGGAAGTACCATAAACCTCGTTTACCGGAACCCCATGCTCAGCACGCTCCCCGATGGCAGCGATCTTTAGGAGGTCGAAACCATGAACCATATTGGGGGCTTTCACGCTTTCTATCTCCCTCATTCTCTCTAGGATGGACTCAATTACCTTTTTTGCTAGTTCTTCTCCTATCATAGAAACCCACCTTTCTAATCTTTTCCCTTTAGTATGTACAGATGGTAAGGAAAAAAACAGAAAAAATTAGTGGTATCTAAAAAAGCCATGAGGATATACCCTCAAGGCTTGTAAATAATTAGTAAACTATACTAATTTAATGCCTTTACCAGCTTCTCTAAATTCTTCCTCATGATGGAGAGGTAGTCCTCCCCTCGATCCATCTCCTCCTTAGTCAGTCCACCAATGGGGTGGATGGTGTCCACCGATACTCCTGCCTCATCAGCGAGTACCCGGGCAGCCTTGGTACTGCCCAGCTCTTCGGTAAAGACTACGGGGATATTATGCTCCCTAATCAATTGAATGAGCTCTGCCATCTTCCCAGAGCTGGGTTCTGCCTGGGGCGCCAGTCCGGTTATGGAGATCTGTCGAAGATTATAACGCTGGGCAAGGTAGCCAAAGGCAGCATGGGTTACTATGAACTCCCTTCTCTCTGATTGGGCTAGTGCCTCTCGGTACTCCTGATCCAGTGCCCGTAGTTGATCCCTAAAGGAGAGAAAGTTCTCCTCATACACCCTTCTGTTGTCCTCATCCATTTGAATAAAGAGATCCCTAATGCCTGCTGCCATCTCCTCCGCCATGATGGGGTCCAGCCATATGTGGGGATCATGGGTGCCATGCCCATGCTCCCCATGACCATGATGGTCGCCATGGTACAGCATGGGTTGGACAGAATCCATCTCCCCTAAGGCAAGGACATGAACCCCCCCAGAGGATATGGATTTTGCCAGCCTTTCCGCCCAAGGATCCATATCCAATCCATTGTATAGAAAGCCCTGTGCCTTTTCTATACTTGCCATCATCCTTGCACTGGGTTCCCAACCATGGGGCTCTGCCCCTGGGGGAAGGAGCAGGTCTACCCGGATCGCATCCCCGGCAATTTTTTTTGCAAAATCATAGATGGGATAGATGCTGGTATAGACAACCATATCCCCCTCCTCCCCAGGGCTGCTTGCCTCTGAGCAAGCTGTGATATTTATCATACTTATAAAAATCAATAGTAGAATGATTATCCTTTTATTCATAGTACTCCTTCTCCCGATCCTTCATACATTTTTGGCAATAGCCAAATATTTCAAAATGGTGCTCGGTGGGTATAAAATTTCGATCCCTTAGAGTCTCCTCTAATTGCTTCAGGGGGCAAAAATCGATGGCCTCGGTTTTTCCACAAAGCTTACAAATGAAATGATGGTGGTGTCGGTTTTGTTCATTTAATTTAAAGTTTCCATAGCCCTCCCCGGTATGGATCCGATGAAGGATTCCCAGGTCTTCTAGGATCTCGATGTTCCGATACACTGTAGAAAAATTCACCCTGGGGTTATGATCTATGACCCGCTCATAGATCTGCTGGGCACTTAAAATGTTCTCCCTTTCCCTTAGCAGGACCTGCAAAATATTCCTTCGTTGGTTGGTAATCCGGTATCCTTCCTTCCTTAAGCGATCCTCTATTCTTGCTTGTGCATCCATATCCCATCCTCCTTATCCCCTTGGACTTGCCTGGCATACAGCCTGTTTTTCAAGCCCTTTAGGCCTAGAATCAGTACAAGGATTAGGACCGATATGAGGACAATGGTCCCTCCCGGTGCCAGTTCAAAGTAGTAGGATAGGGTGATACCGGATATCACCGCAAGGGCTGCCAAGCCAATGGCATAGAGCATGGTTCTTTTAAAGTCCTGCTCCAGCTGCATTGCAGCAGCCACCGGAAGCACCATCAAAGAGGATACTAAGAGGATCCCCACCACCCTCATGGATATGGTGATGGTTAGGGCGATCAATATGGTAAAGAAGAAATTGATCCTTTCCACCGGCACTCCCGCGATTCTTGCTGCCTCCTCGTCAAAGGCGATATGAAAAAGGGGCTTGTACAGGTAGAGGATGGTCCCAAAGATGAATACTCCCAAGGGAACCATCAGGTAAACATCCTCCCTTACAATGGTGGTTAGACTGCCAAAGAGGTAGCCCATGAGGTCAATATTGATATTTCTTGCCAGGCTTATCAGGACTACGGCAAGTCCAATCCCCCCTGAAAGGATAATGGCGATGGACAGCTCAGCATACTCCCCATAGGATTTCCTTAACTTTTCTATGCCAAGGGCTGCCAAAGTAGTGAACAATAACGAGCCTGCCATTGGGTAGGTACCTGTTAAGAAGGATGCTGCCACCCCTGCCAATGCCACATGGGCCAGGCTGTCCCCTACCAGGGACATCCTGCGGAGTACTAGAAACATCCCAATCATGGGACAGATCACCGAAATAATGATGCCGCTTAAAAGGGCTCTCTGCATAAATCCATACTTTAATATCTCTAACATCACATACCTCCTACCAATGGTGGTGGTCAATCAACCGGATCTTCTCTCCGTAGACCTTCCCAATCATTTGATGGACATCCAGGGAGGGACCCATGCAGTCGCTATACAGCCTCTTATTCCCCATACAGGCGATGCGATTTACCCTTTTGGTAACGGCTCCAATGTCATGGGAGACTAGTACAATGGTCATCCCATACCTTTTATTTAAATCTTCCAGGATCCCGTAGAATAGTTCTTGAGAGGAAAGATCGATGCCCACTGTAGGTTCGTCCAATAGGAGGAGCTCTGGCTGGCTTATCAACGCCTTTGCGATGAACACCCTTTGCTGTTGCCCCCCCGAGAGGTTACCGATCAGCCTTTTCTTAAATCCATCCATACCTACGATATCCAATGCATGATCCACTGCTGTTCTATCCTTCGACCTCAGGCTGACCTCTAGGATCTCCTCCACCGTTGCAGGGAATTTTTTATTAAAGGAGGTCGCCTTTTGGGATACATAGCCTACCCTTTCCCATTGTTTAAATTTTCGGATGTCCTCCCCAAAGAGCTTAATGGACCCCCTATGGGGCTTTAGGATGCCCAAAACTAATTTTATGAGGGTGCTTTTCGCCGAGCCATTGGGTCCGATCAGGCCCAAGTAGTCCCCTCGGTTTAGCTCCAAGGACACATCCTCCAATATCGTCTCCCTGCCATAGCCAAAACTTATATTCTTTACTTCCAATATCTTTGTCATTCCTTCACCTTCTTGCAAATAATTTGCAACTAGTCTTTTAATATATTACCACAATCCCCTCAATTTTATTCAAAAAGTTGAAAAAAATTTGCATTCTTTAGGATTTCCTTATAATATGGAGATTGATTGAGAAAATACCATAAACAATGATTTAGGTGGAATAGACTATGAGGATCATCGAGGAAAAAATCCACTATGATGGCAGGATTGATCGGGTGGAATGCCTGCTCCTAAGGGAGGACGAGGAAGAGATCATCCTTCTCTACCGAATTCCCAGGGAGTACAAGACCCAGCACATGCATCTTACACCCGGCACCTTTACCATCGCCTACTACTACATGGATAAACCCTACAATCTCTACCATTGGGTGAGCCCTCAGGGGGACTCCCTGGGCTATTATTTTAATTTTGTAAAGGATGTCTATAGGAAGGATGGACTTCTGTCCTATACCGATCTGATTGTGGACATATTGGTGAGGAATGATGGGTCACACATCCTTTTGGACCTGGAGGAATTACCCTGCCCTTTGGACGAATTTGAGGGGGGAAGGGTAAAGGATGCCATAGAAAATTTCCTAAAAGAGAAGGATGACTTGATGGCCTACTTCAGGCAGCAGTCCAAAGACCTGGTTGACCAAGGTAGCCTTGAACTTTGGAAGGATTAGCCGCTTTAAAAAAACTATGGGGATGCATGTGCATCCCCGCCTTTACTTTAGCTCATTCTGTTGTAGTCCTCTGCTGTCACGAAGGTGGCGCAATCAGTTGTTTCAGTATCCATGGCGCCCGGTGGTTGAATTTCAATCTCCTGTGCCGTACAATGGTCACCGGATGCCCAAAAATGGCAGCTGTCTACAACACACTTGACCCGGCTTATAGGTTGGTTGCTCTTGGATACTCTAGTTTCCATTAAAATAACTCCTTTCTGAAGGAAAATGTCCTACATCCTTATTATTTCAAAGAAACTAGAATCTCATTCTCCATGAGCCTATGTATTTTTTTGAAATTTAATCATCGAATACCTTGGAATATCGATAATTAACCTTCACCAGTTTCCCGCCAATCTTTTTTTCGTTGTGCTTTTCAGCAGCGTATAGCAGCCCAAAAATCAATAATATCCCTGTCATTGTGCCCAAAATTCCATAAAAAAGTTTTTTCACAATAACATCGCCCCTTGTTTAAATTTTCTAGTATTAATCTACCCATAGCTATTTCTGGTATTCGAATTTCTGTCGAATGTTAAGAATTTTTTTAAAAACTTGTCCCTTGCAACTAAGATAACAAAAAAATAGGTCCCATACAAGACCTATTTAGCATACTCCGCCCCCACGATTACTGGTAATAGTAAATCCCCTTCGAAAG
>MTKW01020645.1_pt1 | contig 13252 bp, 9 predicted proteins | sample 1042761 | NCBI WGS metagenome assembly MTKW01 (sample SAMN06205366, study PRJNA360243) | anaerobic digester metagenome | biome: Wastewater treatment plant; feature: Anaerobic digester sludge; material: sludge; isolation source: anaerobic digester fed with sludge from wastewater treatment plant ...
CCCGATTATGCCGGAGGAGCCCCGGCAGTGCCGCCCAATCCGGACATTATCAAGCACAGATAAATTCTTGAAGAGGCGGATATTCTGAAAAGTACGGGCAATTCCCAGAGAAGTGATCTTGTAGGCTTTGTGTCCTGTGATGTCTCTACCGTTAAAATAGACTTTCCCTGATGTTGGTTTGTATAGTCCGGAAATCATGTTGAAAATGGTGCTCTTTCCGGCTCCATTGGGGCCGATGAGGGCACTGATCCAACCCTTTTCCACTTTTAAGCTGACATGGTCTACTGCCATGAGGCCGCCAAACTGAATTGTGACATTCTGTAGTTCCAGAAGTGAGGTCATTATTGCTGTTTACCCCCTACATCCTTGGTTTTAGCTAATTGTGCCAACCTGCGGTGCACAAGATCTAAAAACAGCTTCCGGAAGTTGACACCACCTAAAAGTCCATGAGGGCGGAAGATCATCATGGTCACCATCAAAGCGCTGTAGATGAGCATCCGGTATTCTTTAACAAAGCGCAGAAACTCAGGAGCTAATGTGAGCACTGTGGTCCCCAGGATTGTCCCCGGTACGCTTCCCAACCCCCCCAGTACCACAAAGTTTAGCAGTTCAAAGGACCTGGATACTCCAAAGTCCGATGGGTTCAGGTACTGGATCAGATGTGCATACAGCCCGCCGCCGATACCAGCAAAAAATGTCCCTGTTGCGAAGGCTTTAACCTTATAGAGCAGGATATTAATACCCATGGCTTCTGCTGCCAGTTCATCCTCTCTGATTGCTGTCAGGGCGCGCCCAAAACGGGAGTTGTGAATCCTATACATACACATGATGGAAAGAACAGCCAGTAGCAGCACTATGGTGAGATTGGTATCTCTGGGGATTCCGGCTAATCCCCGGGCTCCCCCTGTGATATCCATGTTGATAAATACAATTCTGACGATTTCAGCAAAGCCCAGGGTGGTAATTCCCAGGTAGTCTCCGGTTAAACGGAGGGAGGGGAACCCCAGCAGCATTCCTGCAAACCCTGCTGCGAGCCCTCCAATGAATACATTGAGAATAAAGGGTGTTTCCAGGTGCAGGGAGAGCAGAGCAGCGGTATATGCACCGATACTCATAAATCCGGCATGGCCGAAGGAAAACTGACCTGTAATACCTGTTATCAAGTGAAGGCCCAGTGCTGTTATCAAATAAACACCTGTTAAGGTGAGTACCTGGTTGATATAGGGATCGTTAAAAAAGCCAATTATTGATTCCATGATGCCTACACCTTCCTTTGTATGGGTTTTCCCATAATCCCCGTAGGTTTGAGCAAAAGCACTAAAATAAGCAGCGCAAAGGCGATGGCATCACGATAAGTACCAAATCCCAATGCTACACCCATTACTTCAGCTACACCCAGAAAAACCCCGCCGAGCATGGCACCCGGGATGCTGCCGATACCTCCCAGGACAGCAGCACAGAAGCATTTCAAACCGACGATAACCCCCATCATAGGATGTATGGAGTTGAAGTACATCCCTACCAAGACGCCGCCTGCTCCCGCCAGTGCAGCGCCAATGGCAAAGGTGAAGGAGATAATCCGGTTGATATTGATCCCCATTAGATTAGCAGTTTCGTAGCTTTCCGATGTTGCCCGCATGGCCTTGCCCACTTTGGTAAACTTAACGATCATATGGAGTGTCACCATTAAAACACTTGATATCAACAGAATAACCACCTGCACCAGTGAAAACTTCACTGCTCCTACAGTGTAGATGGTGTCCTTAACTATTTGTGGGAAGCCTTGAGCGTTTGGCCCCATGATCAGGGTCATCAGGGTTTGCAAAAATAGAGAAACACCCAGGGCAGAAATCAAAGGGGCGAGGCGGGTAGAACCGCGCAAAGGACGGTAAGCCACCCTCTCAATTAGGACGGCCAGAGGAACGCATACCAATATTGCGCATATAATGGCGACAAAAAAGTTTACTTTAAAATAGACAACCATGAGAAGCCCAATGAAGGCACCGATCATATAAACTTCCCCATGGGCGAAGTTAATAAGCTGAATAATTCCATAAACCATTGTGTAGCCGAGGGCAATCAGGGCATAGGTTGCCCCCAGAGTGATGCCGTTAACTAACTGCTGCGGCAGTAGCTGAATAAAAGTCTGGATCTGTTCCATTATATTAATCCGCCTTCCAATCAGTTTAAAGCGCAGGCAAGAGGAGGGTTCTCCTGCCTGCACTGAAAACTATTTCTTCACAACATTTGCCGAGTATAGTCCCGGTTTCGTACGGGAAAGCCACCTATAAAAGTTATAAATCGATAGCGGCTTTTACTACAAACTGACTGTTCTTGACTTCTAAAATATAAACGGGGCTTTTGATGGGTTCTCTATTTTCATCCAGGGTAATATTGCCGGTAACACCTTCCCAATCTTTGGTTTTGACCAGGGATTCTCGGTAAACGGTAGGGTCACTGCTGTTTGCTTCTTTCATAGCATCTGCCAGCCACATGACAGCGTCATAACCCTGAGCAGCAAACATATCCGGAAGGTTATTGTTGTTTTTTGCTTTATATTTCTCAATAAATGCCTTTGTCTTTTCAGAGGCTCTTTCCATATCTACCGCAAATCCGGTATAAACCATACTGCCTTCTGCTGCTTCACCGCCCAACTCATACAGTTCTTTGCCCAGCAGTCCGTCGCCGCCTGCTATTACCTGTTTTAAACCCTGTTTACGCATCTCTTTTAGAAAGAGGGCACCTTCGGTGTAATATCCGGTAAAAATAACTCCGTCAAATTCTTTTGTGGATAGGGAGGTTACAACAGCGCTGAAGTTGGTATCTCCCTCCATAATTGTCTCTTCCGCTACAATCTCAATTCCATACTTATCCAGGGCCGGTTTGAAAATGTCTGTTAAAGATTCACTATAGTCAAGACCTGTGGTTGTCACCAGTGCTACCTTATCCCAGCCTAAATCTTCCTTCAGGTATTTTACCTGACCCGGAGCGGCTACCACATCAGGCAGGCAGTCTCGGAAAATGTAATCACCGATCTCCAGTACTCCGGTTCCCACAGCACCGGCAGACATCAGGACGATTTTGTTCTGCTGGCAGATGGGAGCCACAGATTTTGTGATCCCTGTGGTTGGATCACCTACAATGGCCGCAACCCCTTGTGTGATTAATTTCTGAGTAACACTGACCGCTTGTGAAATGTTGCTGCCGTGGTCACCTTCTATGATCTCTAGTTTTTTCCCCAGCACGCCGCCTGCTTCGTTAATTTCCTCAACAGCCATTTCCATGCCTTTCAAGGTTTCAATTCCGTAATGGGCGTGGTTGCCGGTTTTACCTCCAAGAAAACCGATTTTTATTGTGTCTCCGTCCTGTGATGAGCTTTGGGGACTGTTGCACCCAGCGGCTATGAGAGCCAGGGAACATAAAACAACGGTAAAAATAAGAAAGAATCTTTTTTTCAAATGTTTACCTCCTTTTTACCAGAGCACAATATATCCTGTGCTTTTTCTTTTTCTTATTTAGAAAATCCTCCCCCCTTAAATACTCAACCCCCTTAAAATGAGAGAACCCTTGAAAGGGTTATATTCTACAAAAATACAGAAAAACCTTTCTTCCATTAGGATTTGAATGTTTTTTTACTTATTGCTCAGGGTAGTAATGAAGGCACAATAATACCGAACCACAAATTTCTGTGATCAGGTGCTAGGTACTTGCCATATCACAAAAAAAAACTTATAATACACTCAGAAAACATAAGATTTCCTCATTTCGGCATTGGGGAGTAGCTGTTGACAGGTGTGGCGACATCCCGGGATATTCCAAACCCGCTCCACCTGCGGAGTGATCCGAGCAAGACCTTTGCTTGAATTTTCTTCAGGCAGAGGTTTTTTGTTTTCACATAGGGGGATGATAAAAATAAAAATATCCTCAGCTTTTAGCGATGACTTTAATAATAATTGGGGAGGCAGAAGATGAAAGAACAAAAGTGGTATGGTATGGATCTGCGGAAAGTAGGAGAGGTATTAGAAACAGATCTTCACCAGGGTTTGTCGCTTGAGGAGACTGAAAAGCGTCTGGGGGAATATGGCCCCAATGTTCTTAAAGAGCCACCCCCACGCAGCATTTTTTCAATGTTTATTGATCAGATCAAAGAAGTACTGGTGCTGATCTTGATCGCTGCTGCGGTGATATCAGGATTGGTGGGTGAATGGGCAGATTCACTTGTGATCATGATTATCGTTGTGCTCAATGCATGTCTTGGTGTTTACCAGGAGCACAAAGCTGAAGAGGCATTACAGGCCCTGAAAAAAATGACCAAACCCATTGCCAAAGTAATTCGAGCAGGGTCAATCTGTGAGGTCAATGTAGAGTCATTAGTGCCTGGTGATATTGTGCTGTTAGAGGCCGGAGATTCACTTCCTGCGGATATCAGGCTGACTGAGACCATATCGATGCAAACCAATGAAGCTGCCTTAACAGGGGAATCGGTACCTGTAGAAAAGGATACCGCACCATTAGAAAAGGAAGATGTAGGGATCGGTGACCGTAAAAACATGGGCTTCATGGGCACCACAGTCACTACAGGTCGTGGCCGTGGTGTTGTGGTAGCTACTGGGATGAGCACAGAGCTTGGTAAAATTGCAGAGCTTATTCAAGCAACCCCTCCGGAGACGACCCCATTACAGCGCCGTCTTGGTGAATTAGGTAAGTTTATGGGTATCATGGCTGGGGTTATTGTTCTTATAGTATTTCTCACAGGGCTGCTGCGGGGAGAAGAGCTGCTGGGGATGTTTATGATAGCTATCAGCCTGGCTGTGGCAGCAGTACCGGAAGGACTTCCTGCTGTAGTGACTATCGTATTGGCTATGGGAGTAACCAAAATGAGCCAGCGCAAGGCTGTGGTCAGACGGCTTCCTGCAGTGGAAACATTAGGTACTGTTACTGTTATCTGTTCCGATAAGACAGGGACACTGACAAAAAATGAGATGACAGTTACACACCTTTATACTGATGGTCAAAACTTTGAAGTAACTGGGGTCGGTTATGAGCCGGAAGGAGAATTTATTGATGATAATGGAAATGTAATTGAACCCCTGTCCAACAAGAACCTGATGTTTATGCTAATGGGAGGCCGGTTGTGCACTGATGCTGAGATGAAAAAGACAGATGAGAACTGGCGGGTGATAGGAGATCCCACAGAAGGAGCATTAGTAGTTGCAGCAGCAAAAACAGGTCTGAGAAAAGCAGAGTTAGAGAGAGAATCACCAAGATTGGCAGAAATACCATTTGATTCTGGTCGTAAGATGATGACCACCTTTTACAGGATCAATGATAAAATATATTCCTTCACCAAGGGTGCTCCTGATCTACTTGTTGCCCGGTGCAGCAGTATACTCAAGGGAACGGGCTATGAACCCCTGTCAGAGGATGACCGCAACCAGTTGTTGGAAATAAACTCTCAATGGGCATCTCAAGGTGAGCGTGTGCTTGCTCTGGCTATTAGGGAGTGGAAAGAAGTCCCGGAAAAACCCAAACCTGATCAGGTAGAAAATGATATGACCTTTGTCGGGTATTTTTCAATGATCGATCCCGCCCGACCAGAAGTCAAAGACGCTGTAGATGTCGGCAAGGGTGCAGGCATCCGTACTGTAATGATCACCGGGGATCACCGGGATACCGCTGTGGCCATTGCCAGAGAATTGGGTATTTGGCGTGAGGGTGATAATGCGATAAGTGGTGAACAACTGCAGAAAATGGATGATCAGGAACTGAAGCAGGCAGTATTGAACACAACAGTTTTTGCCAGGGTATCACCTGAGGATAAACTGCGTATTGTCACTGCCTTGAAGGAACACAACTATGTGGTGTCTATGACCGGTGATGGTGTTAATGATGCTCCTGCTTTAAAACGGGCAGATATCGGTGTTTCTATGGGAATAACCGGTACAGAAGTTGCTAAAGAGGCCTCCAGTATGGTGTTGATGGATGACAATTATGCTACTATTGTCAGCGCTGTGGAAGAGGGCCGCACCATCTACAGTAACATTCGCAAATCAATCCATTACCTGCTTTCATGTAATATCGGGGAAATCATTACTATATTTTCATCTATTCTGGTAGGGGTCGGCAGTCCCCTGACTGCTATTCAGATTCTGTGGCTCAACCTAGTTACAGATGGATTGCCGGCACTGGCACTGGGTGTTGAACCGGCAGAAAAAGATGTTATGAAACAGCCCCCCAGAAAGCCAAATGAAGGTGTGTTTGCAGGAGGGATGGGTGTCAAGATCATATGGCAGGGTATAGTGATCGGGTTATTGGCATTGGCAGTATATTTACTGGCACTAAAGTGGGGGCGAACACTGGCAGAGGCCCACACCATGACCTTTGCTACTATGGCTTTGATGCAGCTTGTCCATTCATTTAATGCCAGGAGTATGGAACACTCGATCTTTAACCTTGGTGTCGCAAGCAACCGAAGCTTGATCTATGCTTTTCTGGCTTCAGCTGCAATAACAGCAGCGGTGATCTTTATTCCATTCCTCAGAGAATTTTTTGACACAACACTGCTGCGTGTCAGCGATTGGTTTGTGGTTTTCGGATTTGCTTTGATTCCTCTAATTATTGTAGAAATGTCTAAAATGATCAATGCACATCGTGTAGCTGTCAAGGAGAATTAGTGAAACGGTTCAGGAAAAACCAGGCTCCAAAAATAGGGCTGTAAAAAGGAATGGAATTCTTCATAACAGACAGGAAAAGCTGGAAAACACATTGAATGATTGAAAAAGAATAAGGCTAAATAATAATCTCTATAGGTGGTTGAAAAATCCACCTATTTTTTATATATTATTTTGACTCTCCGCGTGCAAACTAAGAGAAATAGCAGCAATAGGGGGTTGTTGTCATGCGTCCCATTTGGCAGGGAGCGATCAGCTTTGGGCTTGTTAATATTCCCATCAGGGTTTATCCTGCGGTCCAGGACAAAGATATTAAATTTCGGTTTTTGCACAAAGAGTGCCACACCCCTCTCATGTATGAGCGAAGGTGCCCCACCTGTGAACGTGCGGTACCAATGGAAGAGGTGGAAAGAGCCTATGAATATGAAAAAGGGAGGTTTGTGACAATAGAGGATGAACTGCTAGCCCCACCGGGAGATGCCCTGCATACAGTGGATATCCTCGATTTTGTCCATTTGGAGGAAATCGATCCTATATATTTTGCCAAGCCATATTATTTAGCTCCTGGAACAGCTGGTGAAAAGGCCTATAGACTGCTGCATCATGCCATGCAGGAGACAGGGAAGGTGGCCATTGCCAGAACCAGACTGCGCAATAAGACATCACTGGTTGCAGTGCGTGTTTTTAAACAGTCTTTATTGATGTCTATTATGTATTATGATGATCAAATACAACGGGTGGATTCTCTGATGGATCCACAAAAAAAGATAGATATTAATGAAAATGAAGTGAAAATGGCGGTTGAACTGATCGGCAATTTGGCCAGTAGCTTTGAACCGGAAAAATATGAGGATGAGCAGCGCAAAATTCTCGAAAAGGCTATTGCTGATAAAATTGCAGGTAAGGAGGTTGCGGTGGCCCCGGCAGCTCCATCTGAAAAGGAGGTGGATCTAGTGGAAGCTTTGAAAGCGAGTTTGGAGATGACCAAAAAGAAACAGCCGAAAGCAAAGAAAAAACCGGGGAAAAAGACTGCAGCTGGTCAGGTTTAAAAGAAAAAGGGTTAGAATTTATGAAACGATTTAGACCATTGACAAATGTGCTGTTTATAATACAGTATTATTGGTAGAAGATGGTCATTATATTCGGGGAGAGGATTGATATGGATGACCGCTACTATTGGGCAGCACTGCAGATCGCCGTCAATCTGGGTTATCGCAGTTTGTATCATCTTTACCGTTATTTTCCTTCAGGAAGGGCCGTTCTTGAAGCAGATATAGAGGATATAAAAAGGGTACCCCATATTACACCACGGGTTTTTGAGCGGATATTACAGAACCGGCATAAAGCTAATCCAGAGCAGACTGCTGATAAACTCAAAAAAAGCGGCACTCAAGTTACTTTGTTGGGAGACCCGAACTACCCCTGTGCCCTTGCACAAATTGCGGATCCGCCGGTGATCCTTTATACTAGGGGAAGATTACCAAAACCAACAGTGCCTTTACTTGCAGTGATCGGGTCCCGCCGGGCAACACCATATGGAAAGGCTATTGCCCGACGGCTTGCAATGGATCTTGTTAAACTAGGGTGGGGAGTTATCAGCGGGATGGCCCGTGGGATTGATACAGCAGCACATGAAGGTGCACTGGATGGCGGTGGATATACTATGGCAGTTTTCGGCTGCGGCATCAATATCTGCTATCCCCGGGAGAATAAAAAATTACAGGAGCGCATTGAGGCAGAAGGTTGTGTGCTCAGTGAGTTTCCTCCGGACAGCGGCCCTCATCCCAGGAATTTCCCCATTCGCAATCGGATAATAAGCGGTTGTTCTCTGGGAACACTGGTTATAGAGGCCGGAGAGCGGAGCGGTGCTTTGATTACAGCCTATAAAGCCCTTGAACAAGGACGGGATGTTTTTGCCATACCCGGTTCTCTTACCAGTAAATACAGTAAAGGGACAAATAGGCTGATCAAACAAGGGGCTAAGTTGGTGGAATGTGTAGAGGATATTATTGAGGAATATCCTTACCTTACCTGGGAGATACCACCGACTCCGAAAAAGGGCTCAGATCCCACTTTGACTTTGGAAGAGTCCTGTGTGTTACGTAATCTCGGCTTGGAGCCGATGCATATAGATCAATTGGTGGAGAAAACAGGTCTGTCAGTCTCTGCAGTGGGAAGTATACTTACACTGCTGGAGTTTAAAGGCTTAGCCAAGCAGCTACCTGGAAACTACTATATTAATCCAGAAATTGAACTGGAACCGGAAAGGTGAAGAAATGGCAAAGGTTTTAATTATAGTTGAGTCTCCCGCAAAAGCCCGAGCGATAAGTAAGCTTTTAGGGCGAAAATACTCGGTAAAGGCGTCACTGGGGCATGTTAGGGATCTCCCCAAAAGCCAGCTGGGAGTAAATATAGAAAACAATTTTGATCCCAAATATATAACAATTCGTGGGAAGGGAGAAGTGATCAAAGAACTTCGATCAGCTGCCAAAAAAGCTGATCAAATCCTTTTAGGGCCTGACCCTGATCGGGAGGGGGAGGCCATCGCCTGGCATTTGAAAGAAATCCTTGGTATATCTGATGATATACCCTGCAGGATCGAGTTTCATGAAATAACCAAAGGGGCACTGAAGAAAGCTATTAAGCAACCTCGCTCTGTTGATCGAAGTCGATTTGACGCCCAACAGTGCAGGCGTGTTTTGGACCGTTTAGTAGGCTATAAACTGAGCCCTCTGCTCTGGCGCAAAATAAAGCGAGGATTAAGTGCCGGTAGAGTACAATCTGTGGCTGTGTATTTGATCTGCCAGCGGGAGGAGGAAATACAGCAGTTCCAGACAGAAGAATACTGGAGCATCACCGGTCATTTTCGCACAGACACAAGTGATTTGGAAGGACTGCTGGTCCGCAAAGGTAATGAAAAGATCAGCCTTGCCAGTGAAGAGGATGTGAAAAGGGTTTTAAAGGATCTGGAGGGAGCAGTTTTTACCGTAAAAAAGGTTACCAGGAGGGAAAGAAAGCGTAAACCTGCCCCATCCTTTATCACCAGTACCCTTCAGCAGGAGGCAAGCCGCAAACTAAATTTCTCAGTTAAAAAGACCATGCAGATAGCACAGCAATTATATGAGGGTTTGGAACTAGGCAGGGAAGGTACCGTTGGACTAATCACCTATATGCGAACTGACTCCACAAGGGTTGCAGAAGAGGCCCAGGCTGCTGTCCGGGAGTATATAGCCAAAACCATAGGACCGGAGTATGTTCCGGAAGAGCCTACAAAACATAAAACATCCCCTAGGGCACAGGGAGCCCATGAGGCCATAAGGCCAACAGATGTGAACCGCAGCCCAGAGCAGGTGAAGGACTACCTAACTCGTGATCAGTATCGATTATATAAATTAATTTGGTCGCGTTTTGTAGCCAGTCAAATGAAGCCAGCCCTTCTTGAGGTGACCACTATTGAAATTCAAGGGAAAGATTATATCTTCCGAGCCAGCGGTTCTGTGATACGTTTTCCCGGATTTATGAAGGTTTATGTGGAGGCTGAGCAAGAGGAATCACTTCTCCCACAGGTTGCTGAAGGCAGTGCTGTAGATTTGGTAAATTTTGAACCGAAACAGCACTTTACCCAACCTCCGCCCCGTTACACAGAAGCCACTCTGGTCAAAGCTCTGGAGGAGAACGGAATCGGCAGACCCAGCACTTATGCGCCGATCATTGCCACAATCCAAAGCCGGGGCTATGTGAGCAAGGAAAAAAAGAACCTTTATCCTACAGAATTGGGACAGATAGTTGTTGAACTCTTAAAGGAGTATTTTCCTAATATCATAAATGTTGAATTTACCGCGAATTTGGAAGAAAAGCTGGATCAGGTAGAAGAAGGGGAGATCCCCTGGCAAAAAGTTGTAGAAGAGTTTTATGGTCCCTTTGAAAAGGATCTGCAGCATGCTGAACAAGAGATTGCTGTGATCCCTGTAGAGGATGAAATAAGTGACGAAACATGTCCCCATTGCGGCGAAAACTTAAGGGTTAAGCAGGGCAAATACGGTAAATTCCTTGCTTGTCCAGGCTTCCCTGAGTGCAGATATACCAAACCGTATTTTGAGGATACAGGTGTTTTATGCCCTCTCTGTAAGGGGAGTATTGTTGTGCGCAGATCCCGTAAGGGAAGAAAGTTTTTTGGCTGTGCCAATTATCCTGAATGTGACTTTGTTTCTTGGGATGAACCCCTACCTAAGTACTGCCCGGATTGCGGACATTTTCTGGTTTACCGCGGCAGGGATAGGGATCTTTACTGTCCAGAGTGCAAAAAAACAATTAAATAGGAAGAGGATATGGCAGCTGAACGGGGTGTGAAGTAATGGCATCTGTAGTTGTTATCGGCGGGGGGCTGGCGGGAAGTGAAGCAGCATGGCAGGCAAGCAGATTTGGTGTTGATGTAACCCTTTATGAAATGCGGCCGGTAAACACAACCCCGGCACACCACACTGATCTACTGGCAGAACTGGTCTGCAGTAATTCGCTGCGCTCTTCTGCGCTCACTAATGCTGTAGGACTGCTCAAAGAGGAAATGAGGATTGCCGATTCATTAATCATGAGCTGTGCGGAAAAAACCGCTGTTCCTGCAGGGGGAGCCCTTGCAGTAGATAGACACCGGTTTGCAGAAGCAGTGACTGCTGCTATAATGGAAAACCCACACATTAAGCTGGTACGGGAGGAGATCAGCCAGATCCCCGACAGACGCCCACTGATCATTGCTACAGGACCTCTCACTTCAGAGGCGTTCAGCCGGAGTTTAGGCATTCTGACAGGAGAAGAATACCTATCATTTTTCGATGCTGCGGCTCCACTGGTAACAGTGGATTCTTTAAACTTTGACATTATTTTTCGGCAGTCGCGCTATGGGAAGGGTGAGGCAGCTTATCTGAATGCGCCCTTGAATGAAGAGGAATATACTGTTTTTCGAGAGGCTTTGATTTCAGCAGAAGTAAATAATCCCAAAGCTTTTGAACAGAATCTCTTTTTTGAAGGCTGTCTGCCCTTAGAGGTTCTAGCCCGGCGCGGATTTGACACATTGCGGTACGGTCCCCTTAAGCCGGTTGGTCTTGTTGATCCACGCACAGGGAAACAGCCCTATGCTGTTGTACAGATGCGCCAGGACAATGCGGAAGGGACCATCTATAATATGGTAGGTTTTCAGACTCAGCTCAAATGGGGTGAGCAAAAACGCGTTTTTCGCATGATTCCGGGCTTGGAAAATGCAGAATTTGTGCGCTATGGAGTGATGCACAGGAATACCTTTTTAAAGGGGCCTCAGGTTCTGCAGCCAAGCCTTCAGATGAAAAAGGAACCGGACATACTCTGTGCCGGGCAGATAACAGGTGTTGAAGGATATGTGGAATCTGCTGCGAGCGGACTTATTGCCGGAATTAACGCTGCTCTTCTTGCTTTAGGGAAAGAACCTGTCATTCCCCCTAAAGAAACAGCCCATGGTGCCCTCTGCTGGTATGTTTCTACATCTGTGAGCCCTGACTTCCAACCGATGAATGCTACTTTCGGCCTATTTCCTCCTCTGTCCAGGAAATTACCGAAGAGAAATAGAATAAAAGCTATTGTTGAGCGTGCCCTTACCTCCTGGTCCCAATTTATCAGAAATATCATATAAAATGCTTGTCGGGAAAGATTCGGTATGCTAGTATGAATGGAGGTAATACTTTAATATGGGAATTTGGCAGGACATTTATGATGAATATGTTATTTTTTTAAAAACTCAGAAAAATCTCAGTGATCAGACTGCTCTCAGCNNCTCTCAGCTATATGTCTGATCTAAACCATTTCCAATCCTATTTGGAGGATAAGCAGATAGAAAACCCCGAAGGGGTCACTATAAATACCATCAGGGATTATCTTGCACTGTTATATAAATCTGGTTATGCTCGCAGCACTATCTCCCGTAGGTTGTCCTGTTTGCGTTCCTTATTCAGGTATCTGATCCAAACAGGAAAAATAAACAATAATCCCTTAATATTAATCCGTACACCCAAGAAAGGAAGGCCTTTACCTCAGTTTCTTTACCAGACTGAGGTGGAGAAATTGCTGGAGCAGCCGAAAAGTAGGGGAGCACTTAGCCTGCGTGATCAGGCGATGCTTGAGCTTTTTTACAGTTCTGGACTAAGGATTGGGGAAATAGTGCAGATAAATATAATAGATATCGATTTCTCTGGGCGGGTGATTAGAGTTAAGGGCAAGGGTAGAAAGGAGCGCATTGTTCCCCTAGGCAGTTATGCTTGTCACGCTCTGTTGGAGTATTTGCAGGAAGCCAGGCCGGTTATAACAGAAAAAAGTAATCCTTTGCCCGAGGACCCTTTTTTTGTTAACTCAAGGGGGAAGCGTCTGACCACTAGGGGTGTATATGGGATCATAACTAAGTATTTAAAGGAGGTTGCTCCTTTCAGAAATCTTACACCCCATTCGCTACGTCATACCTTTGCTACCCACCTGCTGGAAAGTGGTGCTGATCTCCGTACGGTTCAGGAACTGTTAGGCCATTCCCGGATGTCCAGCACTCAAATCTATACACATATAAC
>MTKW01010963.1_pt1 | contig 13246 bp, 12 predicted proteins | sample 1042761 | NCBI WGS metagenome assembly MTKW01 (sample SAMN06205366, study PRJNA360243) | anaerobic digester metagenome | biome: Wastewater treatment plant; feature: Anaerobic digester sludge; material: sludge; isolation source: anaerobic digester fed with sludge from wastewater treatment plant ...
GGGTGGCTGAAGGCAAAACTCAATGTAAACGAGATACTCAGCACAGTGATGCTGAACTCCATTGCGCTTCAGCTCTGTCTCTACCTTATTCGAGGTCCGATGATAGACCCGGAAGAAGTAGCCTACGGCACCGGCACACCACAGACTGCTCAGCTTCCAAGACAAATCTGGATGGCCCGCCTAATCAAGGGGACCAGATTTCACTGGGGTTTTTTCCTTGCGATAGCCCTTGCGTTTGTTGTGTTCATCTTCCTGTGGCGCACTACCATAGGTTATCGAATGCGGGCAGCAGGTGAAGGCCCTGATGCAGCACGAGCTGCAGGCATCGATGTTGAGAAATATCAGGTGTTGGCTATGGCGTTGGCAGGTGGATTTGCAGGGCTTGCCGGTATGGTGGAAGTCTTGGGGGTTCACCGCAGGGTTCTTGAAGGGTTATCCGCAGGATACGGTTTCAGCGGTATTGTGGTGGCCCTCTTCGGCAGGTTGCATCCAATAGGCGCTATTCCCGCTGCAATCCTCTTTGGCATGCTTACGCTAGGCGCGGATATGATGCAACGGGCAGTGGCGATTCCGGCTGCTATCGTTATGGCAATTCAGGGGCTTGTAGTTCTGTTTGTTGTAGGTAGTGATGTTTTTGTGAGACATCCCGAGATTTGGCGTCGGTGGTTCAGGAAAGAGGACCCGGATACGCGAGGGAGGTTGGAGGCAGACCGTGCAGGGAGTGGTAATTAGTGATGTAATTGTCGGGATTCTTGCAACCGGTGTCAGGTTGCTTGCGCCGTTCTTATTCGCTTCGCTGGGTGAGATGTTCTGCCAACGTTCAGGCGTCTTCAACCTGGGTGTTGAGGGGATCATGATGATGGGCGCGTTTGCCGGCTTCTTTGTCACCTTGCGGTTGGGGAATCCCTATCTAGGTGTTGTCATGGCCATTTTGACAGGAATTGTCCTGGGCCTGTTGATGGCTTTGATAAGCGTTACTATGCAAGCGCCCCAGGGAATCAGCGGAATTGGCTTGCACATGTTTTGCTGGGGATTGTCAGGCCTTCTCTTTCGCGTTTATGTGGGCTTCATAACAACCATAGAAGGGTTTAAGCCTCTTCCGATTCCTGGCTTGGCGAGCATTCCGATCTTAGGGCCTATCCTATTTCAACATAACTGGTTAGTGTACCTATCTATTTTGCTGGTTCCGATATCTGCGTTCGTTCTGTTTAAGACCAACTGGGGGTTGAAGGTCCGAGCAGTGGGAGTCACTCCTCAGGCTGCAGATACCCTTGGAGTAAACGTAAATGCGGTGCGCTATCAGTGCTTAATGCTGGGAGGAGCGTTGGCCGGTTTAGCAGGGGCATTTCTTACGGTCGGACAGGCCAATATGTATGCCGATAACATCACCGCAGGCCGTGGCTTTATTGCAGTGGCCCTAGTGTATTTCGGCAGGTGGAATCCAGTGGGTATCCTCCTTGGTTCTCTTCTATTTAGCATCATGAATTCATTGCAGCTCTGGATCCAGGTCCTGGGAATCAACTTCCCCTACGAATTTGCGGTCATTCTACCATATGTTGTAACCATTGCCGCGCTCGCAGTCGCTGTGAAGCATGTATGGGCGCCCACAGCCCTTGGCAAACCCTTTAGAAGGGAGTCTATATAGCAATAGGCGTCGAGGTGACAACGTACTGATCCGGAAGAGAGTTCTAACGCGTTCCAACGTGCAGGGTAGTCTCTTGAGGTATGGGTGAGAGTGAGAAGTAGGTATCGCTAAGTGTATGGACCGGTGAATACATGATACTGAAGCAATGAATAGGAGGAGGACATTTTGGTGAAGAGGTATACCAAGGTACTGACAGCGGCTTTTGTTTTGGTGTTGCTTATTGGTGTATGTGGTGGGTTTGTCCATGCAAGCAGTAAAGTCCGTATTGCTTTGGTTCTCGCTAGCACTACAGACGACATGGCTTGGAGTCAGTCCATGTATGAAGCCCTTCTTGCCCTTCAGAATCAGTTGGGTAAGGACAAAATGGAACTGGTAGTCAGTGAGAGGTTGGGGAATCCGGTGGACGCCGGAGCTGCAATCCGGCAATACGCAGACCAGGGATTCGACATAGTCATTGCTCACGGAGCACAATTCCAGGCCGTAGTATTTGAGGTAGCGGAAGACTTCCCTAAGACTTCCTTTGCCTACGGCAGCGCATTCAAAACCGCCCCCAACGTATTCGCATATGAACCTTTGGCTCAGCAAGGAGCCTACCTCAACGGTATGCTGGCCGGTTTCATGACAAAGACAGGGACAGTGGCAATTGTCGGCCCTGTCGAGTCAGGTGACGCAGTGAAGTACAACTACGGATTTGAGCAGGGAGTCATTGCGGCTAATCCTAAGGCGAACTTCAGAATCGCTTATACAGGATCCTTCGGTGACGTGGTAGGCGCAGGCGAATTGGCAAAGGTCCACATGGATGCAGGCGCCGACTTCCTGTCCGGTTCTGCTCAGCAAGCGGTCGGAGCTGTTAGGGCATGTGCTGAGAGGCCGGGAGTCTACTGGATGGCTACCGACATGGACCAGAGTTCGCTGGCTCCTGATACGGTTCTGGCTGCCCAGGTTTATCATTGGGAGAAGCTTGTCGCAGAAATGCTTGAGCTCAGGAAGCAGGGAGTCATGGGAGGTAAACATCTGTATCTGTCCTTTGTAGACGATACCTTAGAGTTCAGGATCTCCCCGAGGCTGGCTGACAAGATACCTGCTGACGTCATAGAGAAGATCGAAAAAGCAAAACAGGAAATCATTGACGGGACTCTTGTCGTAGAACTGCCTACGGGAACTAAGTAGTAGAGGACAGAAGCTTTATGTTGGGCATGGGTCATGCGCCTGATGCGCAGTCAAGATCCATGGCGCCCTGCCAAGCTCAAAAACAGGATTCGGGTAGGTGGCCAAATACCATGGAGTTACAAGAGGGGCTTCGGATTAAGAATGTAGAGATGCGGGGGATTGTCAAGACTTTCCCCGGGGTTTTGGCAAATGATCATGTTGACATAGACGTTCAGGCTGGGGAGGTCCTTGCCTTACTGGGAGAAAACGGGGCAGGCAAAACTACNNGCTGCCAAGCGTATAGAGGCGCTTGCTTCCAAATACAACCTGGCAGTGGATCCTTATGCTCCTGTCTGGCAACTCAGCGTTGGAGAACAGCAGCGTGTGGAAATTATCAAGGCTCTATATAGAGGGGCTGAGCTCCTCATTATGGATGAACCTACTGCTGTTCTTACCCCTCAAGAGGCGGATGAACTTATCGGGGTTATGAGGGGTATGGCCGACTCAGGACGAGCTATCATCCTTATAACCCATAAACTCAATGAAGTAATGGCTGTGTCTGACCGTGTTACCGTGCTTCGCAACGGCAGGCTTGTGGATACTGTATTGACAAAGGACGCGGATGTGAAACTCTTGGCCCGGATGATGGTCGGGCGCGACATCCCGCAGACGCGCCGTACTGATGAGACGTCCTCGGGGGAGCCTGTCCTTGTTCTGGATAATGTTTGGGCAGACAGCGACAAGGGGCCTCCTGCGCTGCGTGGCTTGTCCTTGGAAGTGCGGGAAGGCGAGATTCTGGGGATTGCCGGTGTGTCCGGTAACGGCCAGAGGGAACTGGCACAGGTTATTGCCGGCCTTCGCAAGGTTTCTTCAGGTTCTGTCCGGCTCAAAGATAAGGACATGACAAACTCGACACCGGCTAAGATGATTCAGGCGGGATTTGGATATATTCCTGAAGACCGTATTGCAGATGGGATCGTGCGGTCATTCTCTGTGGAGGAGAACCTGATTTTGAAGGATCATTGCAAACCTCCGTTTTCTCATGGGATTTTTCTGCAGAAAGACGCGATAGGTAAGTTTGCCGACGAAATGGTGGACACCTACGACATCAGAACCCCTACCACCGATACTCAGGCATCTCACCTATCAGGCGGAAACATCCAGCGTCTGATCTTGGCAAGGGATATGTCGAGGAATCCNNCGCAAAAAGCTCCTTGATGTGCGGGCTCAGGGATGCGCTATTATCCTGATCTCTGAGGAGCTTGAAGAAATCCTTAACCTCAGCGACCGCGTAGCTGTGCTTTATGAAGGACAGATCGTCAAAGTTGCGGGTGTCGATGACGTGACCCTTGACGAAATCGGTTTGCTGATGGCAGGCGCAAGTTCCGCTGAATCTGACGGTAGTGGAGAATAAATGAATAGGGTATAGACGACCCATACGTTTTTCAATGAGGAGATGTCCGCTTTTCGACCACGAAGATCAGGATAGGTGGTTGCAAAGCGGACACTTTTTTGAGTTTCACCTGTCGTGTGGAGGAATTGACAGATACTACGACGAATCAAAGCGTAATATAGTTGCTCTTGGACAAGCAAACGTATGAGTCAGCGTCATGGTGAGCCGGTGCAGGTGTCAGGGCCATAGCGAGCGGATGCAGGTGTCAGTGTCCTGCCGAGCAGAGGAGACAGTCAGCATTGCAGTGACCCGACGCAGATATCAGAGGGCTGTAGCGAGTAGGAGCAAGTCATAGGCTCTGAGATGCAGAAGTAAGTGCTGACATGATGGCGGACATATTAGATGGCTGGTAGCGAAAGAGTATTGAGGAGGTTGTTGACATGGAGGCGGTGACGCCTTTGGACCATGGTTCAGACGGCAATTTGGGTCACGAGTGGCACAGACTAAGCATAGACGAGGCGCTTGAACTCTTAGAGACTGATGGCAAGGAAGGCCTTACAGGCACTGAGGCCAATGCAAGACTGGAACGATACGGTCCCAATGCTCTTGCAGAAGAAGAGGAAAAAACCTTGCTTCAGATGTTCATTGACCAGTTCAAAGATTTCCTTGTCCTCATACTCGTTGCTTCAACGGTTATCGCAGCGATAATGGGGGAGTGGGTCGATGCGTCTGTAATTATGGCGATTCTAATCCTCAATGCCATCATGGGAGTAGTGCAGGAAGGGCGGGCAGGTAAAGCCCTTGCAGCCCTCAAGAAGATGGCAGTCCCGGTCGCTACCGTGATTCGCGAAAGACGGGTCCAGAAGATCTCGTCAGAAGAACTTGTCCCAGGGGATGTGGTGCTCCTTCAGGCAGGTGACTTCATCCCTGCTGACGTGAGACTTATCGAGACTGTGAATACGCAGATAGACGAGTCTGCATTAACAGGGGAATCTGTCCCAGTGGAAAAGGACGCGTCATGTGTCTTTGATGGTGAAACATCCCTGGGTGATCGGGCGAACTTAGCTTATCTCGGGACAGTGGTTACCTATGGGCGTGGCGCAGGTGTTGTCACATCTACAGGTATGGCGACTGAGATAGGGAAAATCGCAAAGATGGTCTCTGCTCAGATTGAAGAGGATACTCCGCTCCAGAGGAAGCTGGCTGAATTCGGAAAGCTGTTGGGTTTTGGGGCGCTTGCTATTTGCGGGCTGGTTTTCGTGTTGGGTTTGATAGGCGGAGAGCCTGTATTCAATATGTTCATGACAGCAGTGAGCCTGGCAGTAGCTGCCATACCTGAGGGATTACCTGCTGTTGTCACTATTGTGCTTGCCCTTGGCGTGCAGCGAATGATCGCATGCAATGCGATTGTCCGGAGATTGCCTGCTGTCGAGACTCTTGGATGTGTGACCTATATTTGCTCTGACAAGACCGGGACATTGACAGAGAATAAGATGACTGTGAGAGAGGTTTTTCTGGCGTCCGGGCGACATATCCAGGTAACCGGGACAGGATATGCGCCTCAGGGAGATTTCGTTGAAGACGAGGAGCAGGTGGAAGCTGACCCTGAGCTTCTGAAGCTGCTGGATGTCGCTGCAGGCTGTAATGACGCTTCTATTATCGAAGAAGAAGGAATTACGGCAGCCGGGACAACGACTATCTGGTCTATCGTGGGAGACCCCACTGAAGGCGCGCTTGTGACCCTTGCAGCCAAAGGAAACAGGGATAAGGCTGCCATTGAGTCGCTTTTCCCGCGCATAGGGGAGCTCCCGTTCGACTCAGAAAGGAAGTGCATGAGTACGCTTCACTGCCTCAATGTGGATTGGGACCCATGGGCGAAGGGGGATATTGCCGCCTTTGTCAAAGGCGCACCTGACATCCTGCTGTCTTTAAGTGGGTCGTATTTTGACGGCAAGGAGATATGTCCGCTTTCAGACGAGAAGATCGAGTCTATGCTTGCGCTCGTAGATGAAATGGGCAGGAGAGGCCTTCGGACTTTGGGTTTTGCTGCAAGAAGATTGGGCAGCCTGCCGTCGAAACTGCACGCGGAAGACATAGAGAATGATTTGGTCTTCGTCGGTATGGTTGGCATGATCGACCCTGTCCGTCCTGAGGTTGTAGACGCGATAAGGATATCCAAGAAAGCCGGTGTTACTCCGGTTATGGTGACAGGCGATTATCCTCGTACTGCGCGGGCAATCGCTGAGGAGCTGGGGATGTTTGAAGAAGGAGCGAGGATTGTCACCGGAACCGAGCTTGACAAGATGGAGCAGGCTGAGCTCGAGGCAATCGCAAAGGATATCAGGGTCTACGCGCGAGTGTCTCCTGAGCACAAGCTCAGGCTTGTGCATGCCTTGAAGAAGCATGATGAAATTGTCGCTATGTTGGGAGACGGGGTAAATGACGCCCCTGCGCTGGGCGCGGCTGATATCGGAGTCGCTATGGGCCTGTCCGGGACTGAGGTTGCGAAAGGCGCATCTGACATGGTGTTGACTGACGACAATTTCGCAAGTGTAGTCGCAGCAATAGAACAAGGCAGGATCATCTTTGAGAACATAAGGAAATCTATCATTTATCTTTTGTCTTGCAATATCGGTGAACTCCTGATATTTCTTGTGGCAATTTTGGCCAAACTCGGAAATCCTCTGGCGCCTGTCCAAATCCTCATGATAAATTTGGTCACTGACGGGCTTCCTGCGCTGGCGCTTGGAATGGATCCGTCAGAGGAAGGTATAATGGACGTGCCGCCGAGGGATACGAAAGAAGGCATCCTGTCGAAACCTATTGTGATTAGGATGATGATAGTCGGCATGTCTATAGTCGTTGCTACGCTCTGGCCTTATGTTACACTGCTTAAAGCCGGCGCTTCATTGGAAATGGCTCGCACTTCGGCTTTTGCGGTGCTGGGACTGTCTGAGTTGTTGAGGGCTTTGAGTTCTCGGTCAGAGAGGCAGCCGATATGGCATGCGAAACCCAGGGACAATCCGCAGCTTCTTGCTGCGGTGGCTGTGTCAGCTCTTCTGCTTATTGCCAGCATAGAGCTGCCTTGGCTTGCTCAGTTCCTTGATACGGTATCGCTTGGAGCTGCGGAGTGGAGAATGGTCATCATAGCCAGTTTCATTCCCATGGTTACCGCAGAAGTGCTGAAGCTGGTATGGAAAGGGTTATCGGTCAGCAGGCGCGAAGCCCTAGGGGCAGGATGAGGTTGAGACGTTAAGCCCTCGAGGTAGGACGACATTGGGGAGCGAGAACTTTACGACCGGGTGAGATTGTGCGGCTAATGGTTGGTTGGTTAGTGGTTGGCTGGAAGCCAGGTGGAATTTGGTGGTTAAGCAGGATTCCATAGAGAGATGAAACGAACAATGTTAGACAACTTTTTACGCAGATCCATAGGAATACTGGGCACAGCAGGTGTTATATCTGGTCCTGGGGACTGTGAACCCAATCTCGGGTTCGGCCAACTTAATCTCGGATTCGATGAACTTGATCCTGGAGTAAGCACCGGTGAATCCAAGCCAGAACGTGCTAAGTGCAATCCTCAATCCGTCGAGTCCAATTCTGGATCCGATGTGGTACTGGATTTTTTTCTGGGGGACTGCATTCCAGGCATAAAGAAGCTTGTTAAGCCAGGGACTGTCGATGTAGTTGTAACTTCACCTCCTTATAATCTCGGCATCGAGTACGGGGCTTACGATGATACTGTCTCCAGGGATGAGTACCTTGCATGGACAATCAAGTGGGCTGAGGCTGTGAAAGACGCCATGTCTGACGAGGGGTCGTTGTTTCTTAACATCGGTTCAAAACCTACGGACCCGTGGGTTCCTTTTGAAGTGGCAGAAGTCCTTCGGCCTATTTTTGAGCTGCAGAATGTTATCCATTGGGTTAAGTCCATTGCGGTCGCCAAAGAAGATGTCGGTGACTACGGCGCTATTGTGTCTGATGTAGCAATCGGTCACTATAAGCCGATAAACAGCCGTCGCTTTGTTAATGATTGTCACGAGTATATCTTTCACTTCACGAAGTCCGGGAACGTGTCCTTAGACAGGCTTGCCGTTGGTGTGCCGTATCAAGATAAGTCCAATGTCAAGCGGTGGAAAGCTGCGAAAGAAGATTTGCGATGCCGCGGCAATACGTGGTTTATTCCGTACGAGACCATTCAAAGCAGAATCAAGGAACGCCCTCATCCTGCAACTTTTCCGCCTCGTCTTCCTGAAATGTGCATCCAGTTGCATGGCTTGGATAAGGCGAAGCTTGTGCTCGACCCCTTCATGGGCTTAGGCAACACCGCAATTGCCTGCTTGAGACAGGGAGTCGCGTTTATGGGGTTCGAAATCGACGAGGTATACTTTGATGAAGCGTATAGAAGAGCCAAATCAGAAGCCAACACATAGATAGGGGCTTACCGCTAAGCCCTTTGTTATTCTGCGTGTAACGTTTCTGAAATCTTGTTAATGATCTCCCATGCAATACTTGACGAGGTTTCTATTACTTATCCAATGTCCGTAAACCGCCACTTTTCCGTTCATAAAGGACTTCCCCTTTCTCAAGGATCTCTATAAGAAACGGATCTCTCTCGTCAAGACGCTCTTTGACCTCTGTGGGCGTATATACTAAAGGTGAAACGGGGATTACCCTAATTATGTCTCGTAGAAGGCGACGCACCTTGCGTCTACGATCGATGGGTCTATCAGCATCGTCCTTTCTTCCTGTCCCTACAAATCTATCATAACATTAATCCTTCATTGGAAGAAAGGAGACCGTCAATCCGGCTATCCCCGGAAATACCAATGCCGCTTTGATGGTCCAGATGGCTGCACGTGGCCAAATCCGAGGGGCACACCATGCTCTATTTGACGGGCCTTTAGCTCTTGACAACGCTATTAGTCCGGCTGCAGCGTAAGCGTCAAACAGCCCCCACCTAGGATCGCGTCAGTGGAGATATGATAATCCCCTGACAGTAAACGTCGACCGGTCCCCACCCGGGATTGCGCCGGTTAACATAGACAGTGGAAGCTATTTCATGCTTACGCTGGGAGGATTAGGGAAGCCTCATAAGAGAAAAGCGTATTTTCTCTTGCCGTGAAGGATTCTTCGGATTTCCACAATGCAGTCCTTGACGACATAAAAAACTAGATAGTCATCAATTATGAGCATTCGGTAGTTTAGACTCCTTAAGCGCAAATCTTTTGGAATTACCCCCATATGCGGGAAGTCTTCAAGTTTTGAAATAGTCTCGTCTATTTCATTGATAAGCTTGACGGTTGCACTTGGGTTGTCTCTTCTGATGTATTCAAGAATATCAACTATATCTTGTTCGGCCGCAGGAAGGTAGCGGATTTCATGTTTCATGCTCATTCAATCTACCTTCAGTTTCTTCATCAAGTCTTTGTGCGATATTGTAGGCACTCCGGCAAGACTTTGAGCTTCAGCTTCACTCAACTTTTGATATAATTCTAGTTGAGCCTGTTGTTGTTCATATAGAGCCAGGCTCATGACTACCATGTCGCCTTCACCATTCTTAGTGATAAAGACAGGCTCTTTTTCCCTATGACAAATTTCTGAAATCTGATTAAAGTTATTTCGTAGGTCGGAAATTGGTTTGATTATAGGCAAAAAACCCACCACCTATCATTAACGATGCATTTATTCTATCATAATCATGATANNCAGTATCTATATTCTCAGTATCTATATGATCCAGGATTGGCGTTCTCCACGTTATCCAGGTATTTGATGGACGTATTTAATCGAGATATTCGATTGAGATACTTGATTGAGGTATTCGGTCTTTGATCGAGGTGTTTGAATGTCTGTTAAGCATGCGTTAATGGCGCTCCTCTTCAAAAAACCCACGTACGGGTATGAACTTCACGCAGCTTTCGATGACATGGTCTATGCGCTATGGCCTCTAAACCCGGGACAGGTGTATTCCACTCTTGACCGCCTGGCCCGTGATGAGCTGGTGACATTTGAGCGAATCGAGCAAGATGACCGTCCTGATCGAAAAGTCTATACCCTTACTGAACGTGGGCATGAGGCTTTCTTAGAGTGGGTTAGAGAGTCTGAGATTCCTGATAATCTCCTGCGTCGTGATTTCTACTTCAAACTCATCTGCATGCAGACAGCAGGAGTGGATGGCACAAAAGAAGTCATATCCAAAGAACGTAAAAGACTGTATAAAGCAACGAGAGAATTGAACGACTTTGCCTCGAACCTGGATCCTGAGAAAGATCGGCTGATGTTGCTTCTTGTTGAAGGAGGGCTCCTGGAGCTCGAGGCTCAACTTAAGTGGCTTGACATATGTGAGATGCGTCTTGCCTCCAGGACTCAGACTCAAAATGAAGGACGGAACGTCGGAAAACCCGAAGGCTATGAGACATTGGGGCGAGAGAAACCGAGGAGTTGAGATTCATGCGGGTAAAAGACATTTTGACCATTGCAAGATTAGGGCTTTGCAGGAATAAGCTGTTGTCAGCGTTTCTGATCGCGGGAATGACGGCGGGAGTCGTAACAACAGGGCTTGTTGTGGGGTTTGGGATGACTGCAGCCGAAGAAATGCTATGATACGGTCTCAGGGTGCCTGCTGACAGAATTGCCGTTCTTTGGACCCCCCCTTCGACAAAGACTATCCTTGAATCAGGCGAGGCGATATCTTGGACGACATACGACTCAGGCATAGGACAGAGAGGCTACCTTCTTGCAAGCGACGCGGAAGACCTCAAGCGGGAAATGCCTGGCATCAAGACGTTGGTGCTCCTGTCAGAGAAGCGTACAGTTTACTTGCCAAATAGCGCTGCGAGCATGATTGTTGCCGGCACAACTAGGGAATTTTCAGAGATCATCCCTGTGGATCTATGCGCAGGCTCATTCTTTACTGACGAGGATTTGACTCATCAAGCTCCGGTTTGTCTTATTACCAAGAATATTGCAGAAAGAGAGTTCGGAGGCAGGGATCCGGTGGGGTCTGTCATAACTGTAGCCGGCCATGAGCTCACGATAATCGGGGTAATCCGGAAGGCGCCTGGAAAGCAAATACCTGTCAGCGCTGACCTTGGCAGATGGCGATACATGGACTCCGCAATAGTCGTCCCTTGGACGACTATTGCCTACCGAATGAGATCAGATGAAGGCGACGCATCTGTATTTCGTTTTTCCGAACAGTGCCCGTCAATTATGATTGCCTTGGCATCTCCCCGGGACTTCTCAAAGTTAAAGGATACAGTCACTTATCTCGCCGGAACAAAATGGCGTCTCATTGAGAACGCTTTCAAACTCCAATCCCTTAAGACTATGGTAGCGTCCCTTAACAGGGAAGGCATGCTAATTCTTATAGCTGTGTTTTCCATAGCGTCCATTGCCCTCGTCGTAGCTTGCCTAAACAGCGTGAACTTCAGTGTTGCAAGTGTAGCTGAACGGCGGAAGGAGATAGGCATCAGGAAAGCCCTTGGCGCAACTGATAGGAGGATCCTTCTTGAGGTCGTTCTGGAAGTGGCTGCATTCGGCGCAATAGCAGGGATGCTTGCCGTTCCCATTGTGTATGTGGCAGGCGCGATTTTCAACGAGTATTTGCAAGGCCTTGGGGCGAAGAGTGATGTTATCGTAGTAAATTGGAGCACAATTCTTTTCATCTTGTTCATATCAGTGGGCGCTGCTGCATTGGCAGGACTTGTACCTGCAAGAGCAGCCCTTAAAGTTGAGACATCTGAAGCTCTCCAGGTAGAGCGGTAAAGACAGTCAAGGAGAATGAGGTTTAGACGACTGGGACGGAGGTGTCCTGATGCGGTTGCAAGATATGATTCATCAAGCATTGGCGGGGGCAAGGCGGCACAGATCCAGAGCTACTTTAGTGTTGGTAGAACTTATCGTGGGAATAGCTGCGGTGACAATTGTGTTAGGGTTATCAGCAGGCCTTAATGCCGACTATCAGGCGTCAATGGATGCCATGGGCAGAGATGTTATCGCAATACAGTTCCATATGGGCGCTTTAGATACCGGTATACAGCCTTCCATGGACAGGGCCTATGCGGACATGGGCGGGCTTGTCGGGGCCTGCCCTTCAGTAGAGGCAGTGACGAAGGTTGACAGCATACCTTTCGTTCTTCAGCGGGCTCAAGGGGAGTCAGTAGATACCACCGGGATGCAGTACGTGTCTAATCAGCTCAGGGTGGATGATTCGTTCGAGAGAGTATTTCGGCCTAAGATGCTTCATGGGACGTGGTTTACTTCGTCTGACGAACAAGCAGGTATTCACGGCGCAATAATCACCTCAAAACTTGCTAAAGCGCTTTTTGGTAAAGAGAATGCGGTAGGCGAGGAACTTCACTTCCATTCTTCAACCAAGCTCACCAGGACCTTCGTCGTAACCGGTATCTTGGATTCGTCATTTAGGTTCCCGAAGTATGGGATGGTTCCTGTCGGAGTCGAAGCTGAAGAATATGTGGCGTTTATTCCTGACTGGGCAATGCCTCTGAGTATCGGGACCGTGAAAGTAATGAATGAAGGGGCTTCAAGGTATTGGGCTATTGCAAGATCTGAAGGCGCGGTAAGCGCTGCTGTTAAAGAGATAGATAGGTATCTTTCGCCGATCCGAGAGAAAATCGTGTATTCTGTAACATCTGCCCATGAGCTACTGGCTAAGGAATGGGAAGGCACACAATGGATGGTCATTGCTGTCAGTATCTTCGCCTGGTCTGTTCTTATCATCGCTAGTCTCGGATTGTCCGGGATCATGTTCATCGCAGTGCGGGAACGCATGAAAGAGATAGGTATTAGGTCATCTCTGGGCGCAGCTCCCAGTGAAATCATAGGACAGTTCATGCTGGAAGTTGTGGCTTTATCCCTCGTAGGAGGGATCGGAGGCATTGTATTGGCTGCAGCCATCTTCGGCCTGATATCGCCCATGGACCTTCCCAGAGCAGCAGGGATCGGCGCCTACCTTAAGGCAACCGGACTATCAATTACCCTGGGCATTATCGCAGGGTGCTACCCGGCAATTCAGGCGGGGCTCAAAAGCCCAGTGA
>MTKW01006359.1_pt1 | contig 13241 bp, 15 predicted proteins | sample 1042761 | NCBI WGS metagenome assembly MTKW01 (sample SAMN06205366, study PRJNA360243) | anaerobic digester metagenome | biome: Wastewater treatment plant; feature: Anaerobic digester sludge; material: sludge; isolation source: anaerobic digester fed with sludge from wastewater treatment plant ...
AATCTTAAGAAAGGAAATGTATACTCGATTTACTATAATTTACTATTTAGAGTATACAAGGTTATTATGAAAAAAGTTATTATTATATTTATGTTCTTTTTAATCTTTTATAACATTAAATGTGTCGTTAATGCCGGCTTAATTGAAAGTTATCAAGAAATTACTTTTGAAAATCCGAATCATAAATTTTTACGTGATTACAAAGTAGAAGAGTTAAACGAGTATTATCCAAAAGTTTCAAAAAGACTTTTTATAGGGTGGAGAACTTATGAACTAACTCGTAGTGCTAGAGTTAATTTTACTAAAACCACACTTACATCAATTAGAAATACTGGGACTACCCCAATCGTTTTAGACCAACAAGTGAAAACTGAGGTTACTCAAAAATATGCCGTTAGTGGTTCAGGTGGTGTTGAAACTAGCGGAAGTGGTACAATTAAAGGATTTAAATTGGGATTATCCAAAAAATTAAATATTAAAGCGGATGCAACAATTACCATTAGTCAAACTGAATCTATGTCAACGAAAATCCAAGTTGATCCAATGACCCAACTTGATATTTATGTTAAAGGTAATGGTCGCCTAACTAATGGAGTGGCTTCAAGGTATTTTTTTTGGATTAGAACTAATACTGGTGGTTATGAATATTTAAATATCACTAGTATTTTTTACCGCATGGAGAAGAAACGAATATGACTCAAAAAATTTTGTTTATCATTTCAGGTCTTTTAATCATTGGTGCGATTATTGCGATAATTGTCACTAACAAACCCAAAGTATCTGATAAATTACTAACCGTAGAGACTGAATATAACTACGTTTATACTGATTCAAAAGTAATAACGATTATACTCTATTCAAATAAAAAGAAACATAAAATTCATCACAAGGAGAATATCAATTTTTCTTTTTTGGTTAGTAATGATGATACCACTCGTTTTGAATTAGATTTACTAGATATTAAATATTCTCATGAAGAAAAGTATGTAGGTGATGATTATTATTCATATAATTATCATTTTAAAATGCCAAGATTAGAGGCTAATTTATTAATTGATGATGCCTATCTTGAAATTCAGTTAGTCGACGGAACTACTTATTTAATGGCAATAGGCAAATTTAAATTTTTATATTATCCTCATGTTGGAGTTGAAAAATTAATTAAAGTTGATGGCCTACATGGTTATAAACTTCAAGGCAGTGAATTTCCAAGGTTAAATAAAATTATTCTTGAAGCTAATAGTTTAGATAATACCATCATTGAATCGATTTCAATTGATGGTGAAACTAACTTAAATTTTGAAATTAACCAAAATGAAATTCAGATTATTATCCCCTTTAAAAGAATCGCTTTATTTCAAGCGCCACTTATCTTAACCATTACTAAAAACGGTCAAACTAGTGTTCAAGTTGTTGATAACTTTTTATTTTTTAATGATTATCAAACGCTTGAAATAGCTAGTGATATTTGTCATTTATATGAAGCTAATTGAACTTAAAAATGCCTCCAAATATTATTTAGATAAAACCTTTAATTTGACGATAAATAAACATGAATTGTTATTAATAACGGGAACTAATGGAAGTGGTAAAACTACCTTAATTAAGTTAATTTTAGCCTTTATTAAGCCAGATCGGGGCCAGATTATCTACTGTCAAAATCTTAAATTTAACTATCTTCCAGAAAAAACTCATCTTCCTGATTTTCATACCGCATATGATTATCTTTTTCAAATTAGTAAACTTAAAAAAGTTGATTTAAACTTAAAACTGTTAGTCGATTTAAATATTCCGTTATATAAAAAGATCGCCCACTTATCAAAAGGTAATTATCAAAGAGTCGCGATCGCAAGTACTTTAATTGGTGAAAGTGATTTAATTATTTTAGATGAACCACTATCGGGATTAGATACTAAAACAACTAATACTTTAAAAAGAATTATTAAACAACTAAAAGAAGAAGGTAAATCGATTATCATCTCAACTCATAATCCTAAAGCTTTTGAAAAACTTGCCACTTATCATTTAAAACTATGATCAAATACTTTTTTAGCCATTTCTTTAATAAAAAAATAAGAATCATTATCTTAATCGTACTCTTATTAGTCGCAATATTATCGGTAGTTATTTCAAGTCCGCAGACATCTTTATCTGAGATGGCGTTAAATGCGAATAGTTATAATTTAGAATATCACGGAAGAATGTTAATTATTATTCGTTATATTTTAATGTTCACAATTTCGTTAATCTTAATGGATCATGACGCTCCGTTTATTAAACCCTTAATTGCTTATTTTAAAAGAGGTCGGGTGTCTTGTTATAAATTGATATTTTATTTTCTTATAATAAGTTGGTTAATTATAATAATATACTCGATAATGATTGTAATTCCGTTTATTTTTACTAGATATTATCAGTTTGAATGGGAACATTTTATTGAATTTTTAAAATTACTTCCTGATTATTACATAATGAGTTTATTATTACTGATTTTTCTAAGAGAAAATCGAAAAGGAATTAGTTTTTTATTATTAATTGTATTGATAATAATCTCTTTTATTCAAGAAGATAGTGAAAATTTAGCTATTAGCTATCTAATTCCCTTATCAGGTTCAAAGATATTTAACTATAAATTGGGATATTATTTTTTAGCAATTTATCTCTTTTTTCTAATTTATCTCTATTTTTATGTGTTTTTGAATGAAAATTTTTGACATAATTTGCATTATTTTAGTGAAATTCTAATTTAGACTACCAAATTTATAATTAATATAGTAAAATTAAAATGAGGATTATTCCTTAATAATCAAAAAAGAGAATATTTTATGGAAAAGAAATCAACATTTACAGGATCTAATTTGGAGAAGCATTGTTGTAGCACTTGGTATGAACTTTACAATATTAATCGCTACACCTTGGTTACTATCATGGCTAGGCAAATGGTTTTTTGACAACGTCATAATCGATGGCAAAAAAATGAGATTTGATGCAGAAGGTAGAGACTTATTAAAACCTGTATACATTCTTTTATTAGTTGCAATTTTTACTTTGGGTATTGGTACAATCTTTATGATGGCTTGGTTTTTAAGAAAGGTTTCTCCATTCTTACATCATGAATGTGAAGAAGTAGTACCTGCTTAATCAAAGAAAAAAATATTAGTCATAATTTAAACATTCAAAATTATATTATTTGCATTAATAACGGTAATAGTTTATAATAATACACGTGGAAAGAAGAGGAGCCTCTCACCTGATTGATTCGGTCAATAGGTATAAAAGTCACTAGATGTTTATTTAACTATTTTGTTATGACTTTTATGTGGGGCAATTTATGCCCTTTTTCTTTATAATAAAATTATTTTGGAGGTGAATTTTATTAGAAGACCAGTAAAAGGAAAAAGCAACGAATTAGTTAATGAGGATATCCCTAAGGGTAATGTCTTATTAATTGATGAAAATGGCAATAACCAAGGAGTTATGACGCGTGATAAAGCTTTAAAAATAGCTTATGATGCTGGATTGGACTTAGTTGTTGTCGCTGCTCAAAGTGACCCTTTAGTCGCTAAAATTATGGACTACTCAAAATATCGTTTTGATCAACAAAAAAGATTAAAAGAAATTCGAAGAAACCAAGTAGTAGTTAATTTAAAGGTAATTAGATTGAGCCCAACTATCGATGTACATGATTTTAACACTAAACTAAAGCATGCTCAACGATTTATTAAAGATGGCGATAAAGTCAAACTTTCAATTCGTTTCTATGGCCGTATGCTAGCACATACGGAAATTGGTATGGAAACTATGGAAAAGTTTATCGCTGAACTAGGAGATACTATTATAGTTGAATCCCAACCTAAAATGGAAGGTCGTAATATGATTGCCATTTTAGCCCCAAATACGCAAAAATAAAGGAGAAAGATCATTATGCCAAAACAAAAGACGCACAGCGGACTTAAAAAAAGAATTAAGATTACTGGTANNGGAGGTAACCGAAAATGCCAAGAGTTAAAAACAGTAAAGTAACAAGAGCACGTCGTAAAAAAGTTTTAAAGGCAGCTAAAGGTTATTTCGGTTCAAAGAGAACTTTATACCGTACTGCTAACGAACAAGTTATGCGTTCAATGAGATATCAATATCGTGACCGCAAACAAAGAAAACGTCAATTTAGAAAATTATGGATTACAAGAATTAACGCTGCTTGTAAACTAAATGGAATGAAATATTCACAATTAATCCATGGATTAAAATTAGCCAATGTTGATATTAATAGAAAAATCTTAGCTGATTTAGCCGTTCATGACGCTAAAGCCTTCACTGAACTAACAAATATCGCTAAAGAAGCTATTAAAAATCCACCAGCAAAAGTTGAAGTTAAACCTGTTGCTACCAAAGAAGTTAAAGTTGAAGCTCCAAAAGCCGAAGTAAAAGTTGAAAAACCAGCGGCACCTAAAGCTCCAAAAGCTACTAAAGTAGACTACTCAACTAAGACAGTAGCCGAACTTAAAGAAATTGCTAAGGAAAAAGGATTAACTGGATTCAGCGCACTTAAAAAAGCTGAGTTAATTGAATTAATCGAAAAGAATTAAATAAATAAGACTTGATACTGATCTAAAAATTAGTCAACTCAAGTCTTTTTTTTGTAAAAAACTAATAAAAAAGGTTGCATTATAAAATTAAAATATATATAATATATTTGGAATTAAATACCTGCTATTAAATTAGCCCCCCAAAACCATTCCTATTTTTAGGATTTTTGAGGGGCTATTTTCTTTGATAGCTCGTTAAATAATAATATAATTTATTTGGGAGGAATAAATATGAAGAAAAGATTTTTATTAGTAATGTTGGTTTTATTTAGTTTGTTTTTCATTGCCGCCTGCGAAGAAAAACCTACCCCAACTCCACCTGGACCAGATCCAGATGATACAGTCGAACAATTTACTGTTACTTTTGATTCTCAAGGCGGAACATTATTTGACCATGTTAAAGTTGATAAGGGAGCCAAAGTTGCTAACCCTGGTGCGCCAACAAAAGATGAATACACATTTGAGTTTTGGTATTTAGTTGAAGGTGTGGCCTATAATTTTGACACCCCGGTAACTGCTAATATTACCTTAAAAGCTTTATGGAAAAAAGTTGAAGACAAAGAAGAACCACCAGTGGTTATCTTAGAGTTTTTAGTTGTTTTTGGTGATCCATCTAATACGGTTAAAGTAAAAGAAGGTGAATTGGTACCAGAACCTGAAGCCTTATCACAAAATGGTAGAACGATTATTGGTTGGTATTTAGAACCAACTTATGAAACTTTATTTTCTTTTGATACGCCAATTACTGAAGATTTATTTTTATTTGCTAAATTAGGACATAGTTATCAAGAATTAATCGAAATTGGTTCATCATTAAGTGATGCCCAATTAACCGCTGAAGAATATTATATAACCGGTGAAATTAAATCAATTAATAACCCATTATATGGAAACTTAACCATTACTAACGGCACTGATGATTTTCCGGTTTACGGCATTAAACAAGGTGAAACTTTATATGGTAATTTAGATTATGTTCCAGCAATTGGCGATACCATTACCATTAAAGGTAAAATGAAAAACTTTAAAGGAACATTAGAATTTAATGAAACTCAATTAATCAACTTTTTAAAACAAGAAATTCCTGATGTTGAACTATCTAGTATTGCCGAAGCGAGATTACTTAATGAAGATGAACTAGTTAAAGTTACTGGAGTAGTCGCTCAAATTACGTTTGCTAATGGGGGCGGTAGAAATGGTTTTTACTTAGTAGATGACTCAGCATCTATTTATGTCTATGATCAATTAATTGCCTCTCAAGTTGAAATTGGCCATACAATAACTATTTTAGGAACGAAAACTAATTATATTTTAGCCACTGAACAAAACCAAGCGGAAAAACATAGTTATCAAGGTTCAATTCAAATTTCTAAACCATTATTATTAGAACACAACAAAGAAGTTACTGAATATTCACAAATGGGAATTTTAAAAGCGACGATTAAAGAAATGATTAATACTCCACCATCAAATAATATTACTAACCAAATTTATAAAGTTCATGGTTATATTAATAAAGTGATTGGTACTGGATTTACTAATTATTACTTAAATGATTTAGATGGTATGACTGGAAGCTATGTTTATACCCAATGTAATGGTAGTGATTTTGCATGGTTAGATCAATATGATGGTAAATTATTAACGATGGATATTACAATTATTAGTGCGAAAGCCTCAGTCCATGGACTAGCATATCGATTTATTCCAATTAAAATTTATGAAGAATATGTCTTACCGGAAGACTTATTTGCATATTACGCCGTTGAATATGGTGCTGATGGACAATTTTTACCATATTATACCGAAAACATCACTGAAACTTTTGAATTAATTAAAACTGTTACTAGTGAAGCTCATAGTATTACTGGAGTGGAAGTTTCATATTCTTCATCAAATCCAAACAGCATCTTAATTGATTCAACGGGTGATGTCCCTACTTTTAAAGTATTAAATCCAGGAACAGCAACAATCACAATTAGAGCAACCCATGCTGAAGTAACTTACACCAAAGAATTTGAGGTCGTCGTTAATGAAAAAGAATCTATTACTACCCTCTCAATCGCTGAAGCTATCGCTACCGCTGATGACACTGAAGTTACAGTTACCGGTATTATTGGAGCATCTTTAGTTAATAAATCTGGATTCTATTTAGTTGATGAGACTGGATTAATTGCTGTTGAAATGTTAAAAGATCAAGTTAGTTTATTAAATTTAGGTAATAAAGTAACTCTTAAAGGAATTAAAAAGCACGTTAATACTGGTGGTAGTACTGCCGCTGGACAAATTGCCATAACTGAGGCAATAGTTTTAGAAAATGAATTAGGAAATCATAAATATAACGATTCTCATTTCATTTTAGATAAAACTTTAGCTGACTTAATGGCCCTTGATAAATTAGAAGACCATACTGCTCAAGGTTACCGCATTACGGCAACTGTTAAAAATGTTAAGGCAACATATTATGAAAACTGGTATTTAACAAGTGGTGCTAATGAATTTAGAATCTATTGTGGAAGTGGCCGTCAATTATCATTTTTAGATGCCTATGCTGACCAAGAAGTAGTAGTTGAAGTTGCCTTAGTCAACTGGAACGGAAAGGATTTATTATTAGCTATTATCGCTATTGTCTTACCTGACGGAACCAAAGTTCCTACTGATACTAATTTTAGATAATTAATTATGAATAACTAAAAGTCCCGCGACTAATTTTGGTAAATAGTCGTAATGGGACTTTTTATTTAAAATATTAAATAAAACATTAAGCAATAAGGTGGTATAATAAAAGTATGAAGAAAAGATTTTATATTGCGTCCACAATTTTTATCGTGTTGTCGCTTACATTTTTCATCTTACCAATTGCACTGCCAGGAAATTTAAGCCCGATTTTTCTAATGGCATTTTTTATCTCAACCTTTTATTTGGTATTATACTTTGTTGGCGGCTTATCTAAGCTGTTTGTTTATTTAATTTATGGAATAGGTTTATTTTTATTAATGTACTTTTTCCATGAATATCGCTTTGGATTTATTATCATTGGCACCTTTGTTTTTTTACTTAATCCACTAAGTTATTTTGAAAATAAAATCGCTAAGTCACTTGATAGTCCTGATCCAATCGAGTTTCAAATGTTAGTTAAAAGAAGTTATTATCCAATCTTTGACTACCGTGCTAAAATGAAAGAATTTTATCATTTACCACAAGCTCGTAAATATTATAAGAAAAAAAGGTATTATAGTTTAGTTAATATTGTTACTTTTATTCTCGCTGGTATCGGCATCTTCTTAACTTTAATGGAATTAAATGTGATGGTTGAAGATCTCCAACAACTTCGTTTAGGATCAATTTTAGTCTTCTATATTGTGGTATCGATTTTTATCTCAGCTTTAATTATTTATAAAAAGGGATTTAAATCGCTTCGAAATATTGTTAAACCTATGATTTTCTTACCGATGCCACTTTTAGCTTTTATGACTAATATGCCACTACACTGGAAGATTATTATCGCTTCAGTATCAGGATTAGTCGGCCTTTTATTAGTAATGTATGAAATATATTTATATTTTAGAAGAGCCACTTATCACTCAAGTAGCTATCTTGATACTAATACTAATTATTATGTCTATGCAAACTTATTATATGAACCATATATGTATAATGAATATTTTACAACGGTTGGAAAATATGAATTAAACTTAGATATTGAATCATTTCATCAAAGATTTAATGACGTTTTAGCATACGCTAATTTTAGATTATTCTTCATTACTGCCTATATTGATACCGGTAAAAGTGTTATTATCTACACTCAATTTCATAAGAATCATTTAAGAGCGCCAGAAGTATTTTCAAATTTCTTGGAAAAAACTTATGGAACTAACGTCCTTACCACGATTAAACAAGATCCAACCCATGAAATTTTTGAAAGTAGATTCTTTAAAACTGATGATTACATCGTCGCTAGAGCGATTTCATTTGGAAAAATAATTAAAAGTTTAGAGATAAATCAACCTCTCATTATTAGAATGTATTTTTATTTTACTAGCGCTCAAGGATTAAGAGAGTTTTTAAAATCATATCCAATCGAAGTGCTTTCATTAAAAGAAAATGTCATTACCATTAAAACCCAATTTGAAATTGCTAATGTTGATTATTTAATTGATTTAAAAGTAAGAGAAATCTTATTAAATGTCTTAATAAATGACGGTCATTATATCAGAATTACGGCCGCGACAAGAGGTGAAGAATTTGAAGATTAAAAAAGCAGTTATTCCAGCCGCAGGCTTTGGGACTAGATTTTTACCAATTACCAAAGTAATGTCAAAAGAACTATTACCAATTATTGATCGACCAGCGATTGAATATGTGGTAAAAGAAGCAATCGATGCTGGTATTTGTGAAATTTTATTAATTATTAGTCCTCATAAAAAGGAAGTTTTAGATTATTTTAAAGCTAATAAAATACTTGAAGAATTTTTAATTGAGAAAAATAATACTGAGGGCTTAAAACTAATTAGAGAATATAATGATATTAAAATAAATTATGTGATTCAGTATGAGCAACTAGGTCTTGGCCATGCGGTTTTACATGCTAAAGATTTTGTCGGTGAAGAACCGTTTGCGGTTCTTTTAGGTGATGATTTGTTTTACGGAGAAAATAAACCTGCTATTAAAGAATTAATCGAAGTTTTTAGTCAATATGATAGTCATATTTTAGGAACGATGACAGTAAGTGATGAAGAAACGATAAAATATGGAATTGCTGATCCAATTTTAAATCAAAAAGGACCAGTATATGAATTAAAAGGCTTTGTTGAAAAACCAAAGCCAGAAGTAGCCCCATCACGTAGTGCCGCTTGTGGTAGATATATTTTAAAGCCAATTATTTTTAAATATCTTGAAACTCAAACTAGAGGAGTTGGCGGAGAAATTCAATTAACTGACGCAATTTTAAATAGCACTAAAGAAACTAAATTATATTCATATGACATCAAAGCTAAACGATATGATATTGGGTCAAAAGATGGTTATTTAAAAGCAATTGTTGAATTTGCATTAAGAAGAGATGATCTTCGCGATAAAATGTTAAAAATTATTGATGAAAATTCCAATTAAAATTGTTTTTAAAAGGGCTTGCCCCCTTGATTAATTGATAAAAAAATGTTATAGTTAAAGTATCTAGAGGCACCCGTCGAACCCAAACCATATTTTTTTGGAACTTTCCAAGATATAGGCGTGTAATCCATTGATTTAGATTCCCAATATATCAATTTGGTTAAAGGATCCTACTTTTGAACATACACGTTCAACTCGCCTCTAGATTTTTATTTTTAGAAATAAATTATAATTTTTACATATATATAAAAGGAGGTAATATTTTTATGAAATGTAATGTTTGTGGTAATGAAGTACCAAAAGGTGCTAAAGAATGTGCTGTGTGTGGTACAAAAGTCGAATTAAAAAATTCAGATAATCAAAATTCAAAAGAGAAGTTTTTTAATGAAAAGAATCAAATCTTTTTTGTTGGATTAATCGCCTTATTTCTGTTGTTTTACTACGTGTTGATTAATATTATCAATTATGATACATTCGCTGCTTTTCGTGGCGATATAAAAACACTTGGAATCGTTGGACTTATCCTTTCTATTCCAACCCTGATAATTGTGGTTGGGTTGATGGCTTTTCAGTTATTATATATTTTTAGAAAGAATATTATCTCTTTTGATAAAATTGCCTTGTATTTCCCATTTGTTGGTTTTATTTGTCATTGTTTCATTGCATTTGTTAGTTTATTATTAGCAATTTGGCGAGTTTCTATAGGGGCTGGAGCTGCAGACTTTTTTAGTCAAATATTTTTAATTTTCGGCTTACAAGCGATTCATATTTGGTTATTTTTGATTGCTGAGAAACCGAAAAACATTTTTCCTACCAAACCAGCTAAACCAAATGAAGTTAATAGCGAAAGTAATAATAAAGGGGAATAACTCCCTTTTATTTTGACAATATGAAAATTATTGCTGGAAAGCATCGTTCTCGAACAATTAAATATTACAAATCTGATACCACCAGGCCAACCTCGAATATGGTTCGAGAAGGTGTTTTTAATATGCTTTCTGATGTTAATGGCGAGGTTGTTTTAGATTTATTTGCCGGTAGTGGGGCCTACGGATTAGAATCTTTATCACGAGGAGCACAATTTGTCTATTTCAATGACATCAATCAAATGAATGTAAAAATAATTAACGATAATTTATTATCCCTTAATGAATCAGAAAATGCCAAAGTAAACAACCTCGATTGGGAAAAAGCCATCAATTACTATCAAAGTAATGAAATAAAATTTGATTTGATTTTCATAGATCCACCTTATTTTGAGAAAATCTACGAAAAGGCAATCCCATTAGTAATGAAAAGATTAAATGAAAATGGAAGAATCGTGGTAGAAATTAGTAAGGAAATTAATTTAAATTTAGAAAAGCTAAATGTAGAAGTATTAAAAGATAGAAATTATGGGAGTAAAAGAATACTAATCATAACTCATATCTAATAACTTGAAAAAATGAGTAATTTTAGATACAATAAACACATACGGAGGTAATAAATATGATTTTTTATATAACTGCAGTACAAGTATGGCACGTAATTGTTTTCCCAATCGTGGGACTTATTGTTGGATTAATTTTAGGATTTTTCCTAGCTAGATATTTCTTTAAAAAATACTTAGAGAAAAATCCACCAGTTAATGAACAACAAATTCGTGTTATGATGCAACAAATGGGTAGAACTCCATCTGAACGTCAAGTTAGACAAGTTATGGCATCAATGAATCAACATAAGTCTGAACCTGCGAAAAAAGAAAAGAAAAAGAAAGAAAAAAAGGTTAAAGAAGAAAAACCTAAAAAAGGTAAATAGTAACAAAAGAGAGTGTAAATTTTCCACTCTCTTTTATTTTTCTTCATCTTTTAGTTCAAATTTAAAGCCAATCTATTAATTTTTGTTTATAAATATTCACTTTGTATCTTGAAAAAGCTCTTTGTTTAATATAAAATAAATGTATAAAAAGATTTTTACAATTTGATTACAATGATTATATAAGCTTTTCTTAGCTAGATTATTCTTTAAATTGATGAAAAAACCTCCCAACGCGAAAAATGGTTAAAGTTTCATTAAATTAACCATTTATATGACATCTATGAATCAATCATAGACTGAAACAGCTGAGAAAAATGAAAATGAAGGGAGGTGAAAAAATGATGAAACGAATATTAATTTTAGTTTCTATTTTTTCGTCGCTATTACAGCTGTTGGTTGTTCAGGTTCTGGATCAAAAGATGTTAAAGAAGTTGATAAGGGTCAAAAAATAGTATTAGAGAACCTAAAAGATTTTGGAATCGTAGGTAGCGGTTTTAAAACAAATCTTGATTTATCAAAAGATGATGTTGACAAGTTTTTTAAATTCGCTAAAACATTAGTTGCTAACTCAAAAGAAATTGATACTGGTGAACTAGACGCTCTATCCGCTGGTGATTTAGATAAGTTCTTAACGATTGCAAATACAAGTGATAATCAACATGATTTTGATGGCTTAGGAATTGTTAAAACTACCACTGGTAAACTTTATGTTACAATAGCTAATGTTGATGCTAAAGATGGTATTGCTTATGAAGTGAATAATCCGAAAAAATATTTTTCACAATTAGACAATCTACTTAAAGACTTATTTAAATAAAATATAAACTAAAAAAAGAGTAGTTCGCAATTTTGAACTACTCTTTTATTTTACTTCATATCAAATTTAGTTTCTATTTTCGAATTTTATTTATAAATATTTTATTTGCATATTGCATAAACACCACGTTTTATGTAAAATAAAAATATATAATATAATTACATTAAAAATATGAACATTTATTACTAATTTCAATTAAAAGCTTTTTCTTAGCTAAGATATTCTTTTAATCTTTTAGAAGAAGAGACCTCCTATGAATTAACAATTGATTCGTGTGATGATGCAACTAATGAGAAAACTCCAGCAAGGCATCATGTTAGACAATTTATGGTATCCATGAATTAGGCTAAGACCGAAACAGCTGAAAAATAAAATAAAAAAAAGAGGGGAGGTGTAGTTATGTTTAAAAGAGTATTAATTATTGTTTCTATTTTATTCGTTGCAATATCAGCTGTGGGTTGTGCTGGTGGTGGCGGTGGAAAACAAAGTGTTGAAAAGGTTGAAGATTTTCATGCATTAGCATTAGAAAATATCGATAATTTTGGTCTCAGTGGTCGTAAAATTCATCAAGATAAAAGACATATAACCAAAATTGATGTNNAGTATTACAATACGCATCTGATATTACTGATTCTATTGCACTTTACGATTTGACTGGAGACATATATAAGACACATACAACTATGTCAATTTTAAAAATCGAGGGCGATATATTTATGGTTACCTTCTCTTTCGAAGGTGATGAAACTAGATATGCTTATAAATTGACTAATGCGGCAAAATACAACGCTGATTTTGATCAATTAATTGAAGATTTTTTTCCAGCTGAATAATAAAATTTAAACTAAAAAAAAGAGTAGTTGCGTGAGATGAACCCTTAAAAGTAGACCCTAATAAAAAAGGGCTTACTTTTTTAATTTCCGTCT
>MTKW01018979.1_pt1 | contig 13239 bp, 10 predicted proteins | sample 1042761 | NCBI WGS metagenome assembly MTKW01 (sample SAMN06205366, study PRJNA360243) | anaerobic digester metagenome | biome: Wastewater treatment plant; feature: Anaerobic digester sludge; material: sludge; isolation source: anaerobic digester fed with sludge from wastewater treatment plant ...
GCGCTCGACAAGATCGCGGTGCGTCCCGGCAAGGAGCGTTATCTGCTGACCGACGTGATCGAGATTTTGCGAAGCGGCGGTCACACGGTATCGACGATGCCGGTCGATACGGCGGAGATTCAAAGCGTCAATACGAGACAGGAACTGGAATGGGCGTCGCGCGCGCTGAGCAGACGAAATATCGCGCGCCTGATGGCTCAGGGCGTCAGTATCATCAATCCGGAATCGACGTTGATCGAGTGTGACGTGGAAGTCGGTAAGGATACGGTGATCCTGCCGAATTGTGCCCTGCGCGGCAAGACGATTATCGGCGCCGACTGCACGATCGGGCCGGATGTGCGAACGAAGAGCGGCCGGATCGGGAACAACTGCAAAGTCGATCAGACGCGGCTCGAATACTCGGAGATCGGGGACGATTGCCGGGTCGGTCCGTTCGTTTCGATTAAAGAGAATACAAAGATCGCTGAAAGTGTGACGATCGATAGTTTCGTCGAGATTAGACGTACGACGATCGGTACCGATAGCAAGATTTACAACCATGCGTTTATCAGTGATGCGACGCTCGGTGTCGACTGCACCGTCGGTGCCAACGTCGTGTTCGCCAGACAGGATGCGGAGGAGCCAGCTGAGATCGAGATCGGCGATCATGTCTATATCGGCAGTAACTCGACGCTCGTCGCTCCGCTGACGCTCGGCACAAATACGATGGTCGCTGCCGGCAGCGTCGTGACCGAATCGGTGCCCGACAATGCGCTCGCGATCGGACGCAGTCGGATTGAAATCAAGGAAGATTGGATGCGCCGACCGCGATGAGTGAACGCTGGCTGATCGTCGGGCTCGGCAATCCAGGACGCCGCTACAAAGATACCTGGCATAACCTCGGGTATATGGCGGTCGATCGGCTTGCCGCTGCCTACGACCAAAAGATCAAGAAGAGTCGCTTTCTCGGTAAAACGGCTGAATTTGTGATCGCCGGAAAACAGGTGCTCTTTTTAAAGCCGACGACGTTCATGAATCGTTCCGGTATGAGCATTCGCGCCGCTTCCGATTTTTATCGCATACCGCCGGAAAGAATCCTCGTCGTGGCCGACGACATCGATTTGAAGTTCGGACAAATGCGGCTGAGGCGACGCGGCAGCGCCGGCTCGCATAATGGTCTGAGAGACATTCAGGCGGCGATCGGTCAGGAGTATCCGAGACTTCGTCTCGGCATGGGACCGAGGCCGGAAGGGGATCTGGTCGATGTCGTACTCGATCGCATTCCGAAAGACAAAGAAAAGGCACTGGACGATATGCTGAAACGTGCCGCAGATTGTGTGGAGCTCTTCTTAAGAGAAGGTGTCGAAGCGGCGCAACAGGTATTTAACTAATGAGCCCGGCCTTTATCGATCACGCGCAAAGTTTACTGACGAACGCGACGCGTGATCAGGCCTTTGAAGCGTTTTTAGATTGGACAAAGTCCGGTACGTCGCCGCTCAATATTGTATCGCTCCAGCCGACGCATAAAGCGCTGTTGCTCGCGCTTTACCATCAGGCGACACATGAACCGCTCTTTTTGGTCGTGCCGGATGAACTGACGGCGCGTCATCAATTGATGATCGCGCAACGGTTTTTTCAGCCGGAACGAGTCCTCTGGCTGAGAGGTCGACCGCTCAGTTTTATGGATACGAAGGCGCAGAGCCTCGACGCGGAGAGGTCTCGTCTGGCCGCCCTTCACGGCATGTTGCAGGGGCACTTCGATCTGACCATCGTGACACCTCAGACCTTAATCTCACGCTTACTGAATCCAGACGAGTTTATAAAGCGTTCGCTGACCCTCGAAGTCGGAACGCGCTTAGACGTCACCCAATTAGAAGCCGACCTGACGGCGTTGGGTTATGAGTCAGCGACGAGAGTCGTCGAAGCCGGCCAGTTCGCACGCAGAGGTGACATTTTCGATATCGGTCTGGCGAAACCTTTCGACAGCGATGTCGATGCCATAAGATTGTCCTTTTTCGATGACGAACTCGACGATCTGCGACGTTTCGATGCCGAGTCGCAGCGTGCGACGGAGACGATCATGGAACGGGTCATCGACGTGTACCCGGCCAGAGAGTTACTGTTACCGTCTGAAACAAAAAAACGTAAGGCTTTGGTCGACGCCATCCTGAGTGCCGGTGAAGAGGCGGCCAGAGACGCGTTAAAGCACGGGCTGGATCGTGAGACGGCGGAGACGAGACGAAAGCTTTCGGCTGCCGACGCCGAGCTGATCGCTGACGGCATCTTGCCTTCCGGTGCCGATCGTTGGCTTTCGTTATTCGAAGGAATTGATGCGTCACCACTCGATTACGCGAAACGGTTGAAGGCACGGCTGATCGTCGACGAGACAGCGAGAGTGCAGCAAAAAGTGGCGGCCGCTGAGGCCGACTATCTGCATCAGTTTACGGCGATGCTCGAACAGGGACATGTACTGCCCCTCGCCGAAGAAGCCGCCTGGTCGACGGCGCATACTCTGAGCCATATCGGCCGCGTGAAAAACGCTCTGGCCATGGCGGAACTTCCCGGAAGCGGGCTGCCGGGCGGTGAGACGATCACGATGCGCAGTTTGCCGCAGGAACGCTATCTCGGCAGAGAAGAAGACCTGATCAAGACGATGCTCCGTCAGCGTGAACTCGATATGTCGATCTGGCTCGCAGCAGGATCCGAGACGCGTCAGGCGCGTCTCAAAAGACTGCTCACCGATCACGGTATCGAAAGCGACAAGATCCGAGTCGTTGGCGCACCTCTTGCCACCGGCCTGATCTGGGTGGACGCAGGGATCGTGATATACGGTGAGGATGATATCTTCGGCACGGCGAGGCCGAAGGTAAGACGCGTGTCGAAGGGGCTTTCGATCGATCTTTTGTCGGACTTGAAGCCTGGTGAGCTCGTCGTCCATGAAGATCACGGAATCGGCCGCTATGACGGTCTGGCGAGTCTCGTGACATCGAGCGGTACGCGCGATTATCTGAAAATTACGTACGCCGACGCTGAACTGCATATCGCGATGGAGCGGCTCGACACGATTCAAAAGTATGTGGCGAGCGGTGAGAAGTTGCCGCGCCTGTCCAAGATGGGCGGTGTCGAATGGCAGAATAGAAAAGCGAGAGCGCGCGAGTCGATCCGAAAACTCGCCGTCAATCTCGTTGAATTGTATGCCAGAAGGCTCGCGACGAGAGGCCATGCGTTCAGTGAAGATACGGTATGGCAGGCGGAGTTCGAAGATCGGTTTAGTTATGAAGAGACGGCTGCTCAGCTGCGCGCGATCGAGGAAGTGAAGACCGATATGGAAGCCCCGCAGGTGATGGATCGCCTGATCTGCGGCGATGTCGGGTTCGGCAAGACGGAGATCGCGTTTCGCGCCATGTTCAAGTGCGTGATGGACGGTAAACAGGCGGCCTTACTGAGCCCGACGACAGTGTTGACTGAACAGCATTACCGTACGCTCACCGAACGGCTCGCCGGTTTTCCGGTGAACATGCGGCAGTTATCGCGTTTTGTTTCGCGACACGAGCGAAATGTCACGGTTAAAGGCTTAAAAGACGGCCAGATCGATATGGTCGTCGGTACTCACCGTCTGCTCTCGAAAGATGTGGAGTTTAAGGATCTCGGTCTGTTGATCGTCGATGAAGAACAACGCTTCGGGGTCGACCACAAGGAGAAACTGAAGTCGATGTATCCGAACGTCGATGTCCTGAGTCTGACCGCGACACCGATTCCGCGGACCTTGCACATGTCTCTATCCGGTATCCGCGATATCTCGATTCTGGAGGAAGGCCCTGACAACCGGCGCCCGATCCAGACGTACGTCTTAACGTATGACGAAGCGCTTTTGAAAGAGGCGATGCTGCGCGAGATTGGTCGTGAGGGACAGGTATTCTACCTCTATAACAATACGCATAAAATCGAAGGCAAGGTGGCCGCGTTGCGAGAACAGCTGCCGGGCGCCAGAATCGCGATCGCACACGGCAAGATGAGTGAATCAATTCTGGAGCGCGTGATCGCCGACTTTCTATCGGGGCAGTACGACATTTTATGCTGCACGACGATCATCGAGTCGGGCATCGACATGCCGAACGTCAATACCTTGATCGTGGAGGATGCGGATCGGCTCGGCCTGGCACAGCTCTATCAGATCAGGGGGAGAGTCGGACGTTCCGATCGTCAGGCATATGCCTACATCACGTATGACGGTGATAAAGCGCTGTCCGAAATTGCACAGAAACGATTGACCGCAATCCGTGACTTCACGTCACTCGGTTCCGGTTTCAAAATCGCCTTGAAGGATCTCGAAGTGCGCGGTGCCGGGAATATTCTAGGCGGCGAGCAAAGCGGGCATCTGGAAGCGATCGGCTATGACCTCTATACGAAGATGCTCGACCGTGAAGTCAGAGAACTGCAGGGACGCGACATCGAAGAAGAAAAACCTATGGCACTCGTTGAAATCGGTACGGATGCCTACCTCTCTGAACGCTATGTCGACGATCCGGCGGCGAGGATCGATCTTTACCGGAAGATCGCGGCGATCAGCACGATACAGGATCGCTACGGGGTAGAAGACGAACTGGTCGACCGCTTCGGCCAGATCCCGAAAGAGACGATCAGTCTGCTCGATATCGCCTATATCCGGGCATTCGCCGAACGACACGGCATCAAGCGTGTGAGCGAACAAGAAAGCGATGTCGTGCTGTGGTTTGACGAGACGAAGACACCGGTCCTTGATTTTATCTCCATCTGGCTCGAAGACAAAGCGTATAAGAGCCGCATTTTGTTTAATGCAGGTCATCGACCGCACATCCTGTTTCGGAAAGCGGCCGTCGACAAGAAAAAGACGACGGATGTTCTGCGTACGCTTTTCGAGTTGGCAGATAAAGCGACGCTAGAGCATCAGTAGTGTTCTTTGAGAAATGAGACGACTTCCCGATCGATCTGGCCGAAAGGCGCCAGACGCTCGTCAAAGTTCTCCGTCAAGGAAAACTCGGTGAAAAAGTCTTGCAGCTCATCATTCCACTCGGCGTCGAGTGGACCTCGATAAAGTCCCTTCTTCTGAAGAACGGTTAGTATCAGCGTTTTGATATCGCCTTCTATTCTTTGCAGATTTCCGTCGGTCGTCTTTTGTAGATAAAAACGCCACAGACCGAGTAAACGCCGCAGTTCTTTAATCGGCTCTTTATGATCGTCGACCCGGATATCGACCAAGCGATCTGAACCGCCGCCGTAACCGCCGTCCTTTTTCACGACATAAAGGGCAGCCGACTGCATGCCGCGTCGATCGCCTCCGGCTTCCTGACCGGCAGCCAATGCCTCCATCAGGCGGGTCGTCAAATCACCCTCGGTCTTTTGAAACGTCTCAGCCAGTGCGTCGACCGTGTCACGGCTGACCAGAATGTTTCCCTGCGCGGCAAAATTTTTGCCGGCGATACCACCTGCCCAGGCGGCGCAGGCGGCACCTGTATAGGTTGCCGATCTGCCTTCAAGATCGACGATACCGAATTGGCGGCTGTCTCTTTTACTATCGTCCTTGATCAGAGCTTCGGCGATCTCCTCCGGGTGCATACCTTGCTCCAGGAAAGCGAGACCTTCCGGACCATAGCGAAGATTCGCCCAGGCTTGTGTCGCGACAGCGCCGACACCACCTTTCGCCCACGGTACGACATGACCGACGGCGAGAAATTTCGATTGCACGGCGATTCCGACTTCGCCTGCCGGAGGATCGGCGGCGACGATGGAATATGTGGAGATGCAGGGTAAATCGTGATGGCTTAGCATGATGAATCCTCCGTTGACGATAAAAAGTGTCCGCTTATTTGTTAATTAGTATAGACGAGATAGATTCCGATACTGCTACTTCGACGGCGTAATTGATTTTCAAACCGTGAGCGTCTATTATGAGTTGCACCACGTCCCAGTGGCCTAATGGATAAGGCAGCAGTTTCCGGAGCTGCTGATGCGGGTTCAATTCCTGCCTGGGACGCCAGTTAGATCTGAGTTGAACACCTCAGCTACAGACAAAGGGTCGTCCCAAAAGGCGACCCTTTGTCATTAATAAGCACTTGAGATGACATGTGCCGACGCGAAGGCACGTTTCTTATTTGTAAACTTAATTGTGAAATAGCTATTTCACTTCCTAATTGTGTGGCGACGGCAAATGCTGCGTGTCGAAGACGTACCATAAGCCGGTCTTCACATCGTGATTCATGATAAATAGCGTCGTTATCTCACCGTCGTCCATAAACGTTTTTTCATGATCATATTCGACGTCGTATGTGGCCAAGACAACGAGTAAATTCTCTTCAACGTCTTTCTTCGATAGACCTCGACTCGTCGCAAGCTCACTGCCCGCATACTGTTCCCTATAGTCATCGGTCACTTCATCGCTAACCCAAACGGCTTTGATTTCCAGATGGTTTGTATAGTCTTTTTTCGCTTGATTTGCAATGTCCATAACGTGCTTTTTGATTTAATATAATACACCGCTAATTGTTATACACCAAGTTTTTAGTCTTGATTTGCCGTGTCCAGATTTAGGTGTCGAGTATGATCGACACAGTGGCTTGAAGTGCAGTTTTTGTCGATCATACTCGACACAGTGCTAAATAGTTGGTATAGTGTCGAGTATAGTCGACAGGAGGCAGCCATGGAACAATATGTATTGCGCAGTCGCTATCTTCAGCGTATTAAACCATTTGTAGACAAGCCGGTGATTAAAACACTGATCGGTCTGAGACGATCCGGTAAATCGACGCTGCTTCAGATGATTCGCCAGGAATTATTGCAGAGCGCTCCGGATACGCGGATCTTTTTCTTGAACTTTGAGTCTCGAGCGGGAATGGACATAACGGATGTCCAACAGTTTATCGAGATGGTTCACTCGTTTGGGAGTAAGGCGAAGGGAAAGATATACCTATTGCTCGATGAGATACAGCTTTTGCCAGGCTGGGAGCAGGCGGTGAACTCATTTCGCGTCGACCTCGATTGTGACATCTATATCACTGGATCTAACGCTGAACTTTTATCCGGAAAGCTGTCTACCTTGCTGGCTGGTCGGTACGTTGAGTTTCAGGTGTATCCTTTAACTTTTTCAGAATTTTGTCTCATGCATGAGAAAGAGGAGTACACAGTCGATCAGTTGTTCGAGTTTTACGTCACGATGGGCGGCATGCCATTTTTACGTCATCTCAACTTCAGCAGGGATGAAAGCCTCAAGTACCTCGATGATGTGTTTAATACAATCGTCGTAAAAGATGTGGTCCAAGCGGGGAACATTCGTGATGTCGATTTTTTTACGCGCCTGATCCGGTTTATGTTGGAAAACATAGGAGAGACTTTCTCTGCCAGAAGTATATCCAATTACCTTAAATCGGAGCAACGTCGTATTGCCGTCGACACGGTGCTGAATTACCTGCACTTTGCAGAAAATGCGTTTTTGCTCGAGCGTCTACCGCGATATGATCTGATAGGGAAGAAACTATTGACTGTCGATGAAAAATTTTATGTGGCTGACCATGGCTTTCGGGAGGCGGCAGGCTTTTCAAATACGGCACATATTGAACGTGTCTTGGAAAACATCGTGGCCATCGAGCTATTGTCGCGAGGATACGAGCTAAAAGTCGGTCGCATCGATAAACGAGAGGTCGATTTTCTCGTAGAAAAAGGTTCAACGCGTCTCTACATTCAAGTCGCATATTTGCTGGCTGACGCTGACACGATCGAGCGGGAATTCTCTCCCTTACATGATATTCCCGACAATCTTCCAAAACTCGTATTGTCGTTAGACACTTTTGATAGAGGGCATGATGGCATTAGGCATATGAATCTAAAGGAATTCTTAATGCTGCCGGAGCTATCTTTTCTCAACTAGTGTCGGCTCTTTCCGAGCGATCTTTTGGCTGCGCTTAACGTGGTCGATGCTAAACCAGGCACAGACGATTAAAAGAGATATCACGCTGAGTATGATTCCCTGATTCAAACCGGGTGGTGTGTAGGTGAAACGGATGGTATGTTCACCTTTTGGCAGGCGCGCACCGAGGCAGTAGTCAAATAGCATTAAAGACTCCGTCGGTTCGTCATCGATGAAAATGTGCCACCCGCCGTCGTTGGCGATGGAAGCATAGAGAATGGCGTCTTCATCGGTGTAAATTGTTCCTTTTATGTCTGTTTTTTTGATCGAACTGATCCGAAGTCCTCGACTCTTGAAGTGATTGACGGCATCGATGAATAGGATGTCCGTTTCCGCATCGTGTCCTTGCATATGTTGCCAGATGCGGACAAAATTTTGATCCTTTTCTTCGTCCATTTCGAACGTCAGTACTTTGGGATCGACGGCGAAGGCGAGCGGTAGAGCGTGCGGGTTTTCGTATACGGTGATGTTGCCTTGCACGTCGACTTGACGAAGGTCTAGCGGAGCGAGCGCTGTATGCTGTGTCATTTCTTCCTGATTTACTTCCGCTTCGTCTTTTTCCACATGAAGCAGATAGCGCACGCCGAAGATCGCGTTGCCGATCGGGGTCGATTTATAATTGTGGCTCACATTCAGCGCGTATCGATCCATGCCAAGGTTACCGAAGAAATCGTAGGCGCGTGCCGACATGGTCGAAGAATAATAGCCGATGCCATGAAAGCCGTAGCGCAGGCCGAGATTATGTGTCTCTTCCGTGAATTCCATGCGATGGAAATCTTCGTCTTGGTTGTATGTGCCGGTGATCTTTTGCATGTCTTTTTCGAGGGCTCTATAGTTGGTGACATCACTTCGCCAGGTGTAAAGACCGATATTGAAGAACGCCGTGCCGATGATCTCGATGGAAAGAACCACCAGGATGAGCGTGCGATATTTTTTTGCATCCACGGTCGATCTCGTCGTGATCGTGTGCGTCATGTATCGCATGGCGGGATAGGCGACGCTGATCAGGACAAAGGTGAAAAGGAAGCTCTGCCTTCCAGGCAGTTGGTTCGGGAAATGAAAACCGTGCCAGACAAAATCGAGTTGATTCAAGTTAAATGAGAAATAGGAGAAGATGAGAAAACCGGCAAACAAACCTTTCTGCCTCAGCGTTTTATCTTTACGTATGAACGTTAAGAGGGAGAGTAAAAAGACCGTCAGTCCACTGTACAGGTTTGGCGGACCGTACTCGAGAGAGATTTTGCGGAAAGGTAGAAGCGGCAGTAACATGTCGAAAAATGAATGGTAGAGCTTGAGTTCTCCGTTAAAAGCGATGTCGGAGGCGATCGTCCGCTTGAGCGCGAGATAGGTCGGTAAAAGCACGAAAGCCATAATGCCGGCAGCGAGGAGCGATGCTGCTGCAAACTGAGTCCAGAATGTGATATGTGTGCGCCACGCTTTCTTCGTCTTTATAGTCAGATAGATGGCGTAAAGCAGGCTGAACAGACAGACCATATAGGCGATATAAAAATTACTGAACAAGGTGATACTGAGCGCAATGAGGTAGAGCCAGGGTTTACCTCCTCGATCGAGGCGATAGAGGCCGAGTGCGACGAGAGGCAGCAAAACGACTGCGTCGTACCACATGAATTGATTCAAAAATGCGAGACAGAAGCCGGATAACGCGTAGGCGGTTGAAAAGGGCAGGGCGGTTCGATCGCTTGCCTTAAAGCGTTCCTTCATCCAGATGAAGAAGGTCAGGCCGGACAGGCCGACCCGGAGCGCGACGATCAGGTCGATTGCGCTGATCAAAAAGCTTTCGGGGACGAGAAAGAGGAAGGCCCAGAGCGGACTGTTCGTATAGTACGCGGATTGCGCCAGTTGATTGAAGCCGAGCGCACCGGAGAATGACCATGTGGATATGCCTCGTCTCAGGTCACTGAGCATCGGGAAGTACTGTGAGTAAGCGTCCATCGACATCAGGCTGACCTTGCCGAAAGGCGCAAAGCCGGAAAAGAGAAGCGCCAGAATAATGACGTTAAACGGCAACAAAAATGATAAGAGCATAGAGCGCTTATCAAGGTGCTGGAGCATCAGGTGTTTTGGTTTCAGCTTCTCTCCATCCGTCATGACACGAGAGTACCTGATCTCGATCTCGTTATCTACATACTATTTCCATAATCAGGGAAATTGTGATATATTTCCATTAACAAGGAAATATGTGAGGTGTTTCCATGTCTAAGCACTATCTCGCCTTCATTGCCGATCTGATCGATTCGCGTCACATTGTCGATCGGGCGAAGGTCCAGGAACGGATTAAATCAGAACTGGGAGCGATCAACCGGCAGTTTGCCGGTATTCTGGTGTCGAATTTTACCCTGACGCTCGGCGATGAATTTCAGGCACTACTGGAGCCGTTGGAAGCAGTCTCTCGCCTGATCGATGAGATCGATCTGCGTCTCGATCTGCCGCTGCGTATCGGGCTCGGTTACGGTACGCTGCTCACGGCCGTCGATCCGACGCAGAGCATCGGTGCCGACGGTGAAGCGTACTGGCGTGCCAGAGAAGCGCTCAATGAGTTGAAAGCGGACGACGGGCAGACTAGGGTCAAGGTGTCGGGGTTTGGTGAATGGCAAGACCCGTTGCTGAATTCACTTTTGGAGACGACGGAACTCATTAAGCGACGCTGGACAACGCTGCAGCGTGACACGGTAAAGGCGATGCTTGAGGCTGATATCTACAGTGATTCATTTCTCCAGGTGGAATTTGCCAAAACGCTCGGCATAAGGCCGAGCAGTTTGACGAAGCGCCTGAGTGCGGGTAACGTGAAACCGTACATCAGGGCGAGGCGCATCTTCGCTCGTACGATGGAGATCTGGCATGTCGATTGAACTGTTCTACTTTCTCCTGATTTTGCATCTATTGGCTGATTTTCATTTACAGACGGAAGCGATGGCCGAACATAAGGCGGCTTCTTTCAGCGGGGTCCTTATTCATGCCCGCGTGCTCGCGCTGGTCGCTCTTTTCGGTGCGATCCTGCTCGCTGCGTTCGGTACACCTATTATGTTATCGGTACTTCTTATGGCCGTCTTGTTTCTCTTTCATTTCCTGCTCGACACCTTAAAGTACTATCTCGGCACCGTCTTTTCCGGAGCCAGAGCCGACGCCTCGCTCTTCGTGTTAGACCAGGGCCTTCATATCTTTCTCATCTGGCTTTTTGCGGACGTCGTGTTGACACAGATGGATCTGCAGCATCAGATATTGTTTGACATTCCTCACGGCTGGCTGAGCTGGCTGTTGCTCGCGCTCATCGTTACCAAGCCGGCCAATGTGTCGTTTAAGAAGATGTTCGTCAGGTATCAGGTGCAGGAGTCTTTAGACGATGAGAACGGCAGGTCGTTTCCCGAACCGGGTGCCGGTGCCCTGATCGGCAATTTGGAACGCCTGCTTTCGATCCTCTTCATGGGCGTCGGACAGTATGCGGCCATCGGGCTCGTCTTTACGGCCAAATCGATCGCCAGATTCCGCCAGATCGAGCAAAACAAACGCTTTGCCGAGTACTATCTGATCGGTACCTTATACTCGATGCTGTATGCCGTCGGTGCTTACGCCTTGATCTTTTTCAGTTGAGATGGGACTTCGTCAACCTTTGCATTGACGCTGTATGTCAAAACGCCTACACTTATTAATACCTTGAATCTAATGAAAGAGGTGACTTAAATGAGAAGAGGTCAAATGGGCATCGGTTTGAAACTGTTTGCCATCGCGGCGTTCGCCTGCGTCATTTTCGAATGGACGATCCCGCTGTTTTTAGTGATAGGTTACGCGTTCATTTTTGAAAAAGACACATGGCTCTCCCAACAGGTGGTGCAGGCCGGTGTGCTTTACGGATCGTATAAATTTGCGGTTCTCGTGTTCAGAGACTGGATTTTCGGTCTTTTGGCTCAGCTATTCGGAGCAGCCAAAGCTTTCCGTGCTCAGAGTGCAATGCTGACCGTCGGCAATGTGTTCGGCACGATTTTCTATGTTGCGATGATCCTGCTCAGTATCTGGGCGATCGTGCGGCTCTGTCAGGAGAAGGACGCGTCGGTTCCGGTCGCCTCGAGTGTGGCGAAAAAACTGGTCCCGGGCGCTGTCAATCCGGAGATCTGATCTGCAACATCCGATGTTGTCTAAGCCGGGCGAATCGTCTCGATTCGCCCGCATTTTCATGCCGTCGGACTTGCGGCCTGTGCTAAGATAATGGTCACGCCTAGTGCGAAGAATCTGCCGGAGGGCCGGAATAAGTTGAACGATAAGTTAACGCTGTATGGCTTCAACAATCTGACAAAAACGTTGAGTTTCAACATCTACGACGTGTGCTACGCCAAGACGAGTCGTGAACAGCGCGATTACCTCGCGTATATCGACGAACAGTACAATTCGGAGCGGCTGACAGCCATCTTGCTGCATGTCACGAAGATGATCGGCGCGCATGTATTGAATATCTCGAAACAGGACTATGAGCCTCAGGGAGCCTCCGTCAACATTCTGATCGCAGAACAGCCGGTACCTGAAGCAGACGTCGATCCGTCGAATAACAAGGGTGTTTTGCCGACGAACGGCGAGACGATTCATGCCCATTTGGACAAGAGCCATGTGACGGTGCATACGTTCCCTGAATCGCATCCGAACAAGGCGATCTCGACGTTTCGGGTCGATATCGACGTCGCCACCTGCGGTACGGTGTCCCCGTTGCAGGCGTTAAACTATCTGATCTCGAGTTTTGATTCCGACATCATCACGATCGATTACCGGGTGCGCGGTTTTACACGTGACACGGAAGGTCGTAAACACTTTCTCGATCATCCGATTACCTCGATCCAGAATTTTATCGACAATGAGACGTTGGCCCGCTACGATGCGACCGATGTCAACGTCTACCAGTCGAATCTTTTCCATACGAAGCTGATGATCAGCGAGATCAATCTGCAAAACTATCTGTTTAATACGGATGCCTACGAACTGCCGCCGAAGCGACGCCTGCAGATTACGGAAGCGTTGCAGCGCGAAATGATCGAAATTTACAGCGGCATGAACATCTATGACTGACGATGAGCACGCGCACGTTCCAACTCGATCAGGATCAGGCGCCGCTCCATCGGGCGCTTCTGCGCTATCGCAAACGGCGTATCGTCTCGTTTGATGTCCCGGGGCATAAGCAGGGCAGAGCGACACCTGAATTAACCGAGTTTTTAGGGGCGAACTGCCTGTCCGTAGACGTCAATTCGATGGCGATGCTCGATAATCTGATCCATCCGATCAGCGTGATTAAGGAAGCGGAAGTGCTGGCTGCCGACGCC
>MTKW01001145.1_pt1 | contig 13231 bp, 9 predicted proteins | sample 1042761 | NCBI WGS metagenome assembly MTKW01 (sample SAMN06205366, study PRJNA360243) | anaerobic digester metagenome | biome: Wastewater treatment plant; feature: Anaerobic digester sludge; material: sludge; isolation source: anaerobic digester fed with sludge from wastewater treatment plant ...
CATCGGAGCAACGCGGACATGCAAAGCGGTCGGGAAGAGCTCGACATACAGGGCATGCAGGACGGCCGGGACGAACGGGGGAACCTGAACGAACGGAGCAAAGCGGGCGTAGGAAACGAACGAAACAATTGGGGCAATTGGGACACGCAACGCACATGGAGCAAACCGGGTGTTCAGAATAACGAACGAGGCGAATTAAGTGAGTGGAACGAATGGAACGAACGAGGCGAACGGAGCAAACCGGGCGTAGGAAACGAACAAAACAATTGGGGCATACAGAGTAAATGGAGCAAACCGGGCGTAGGGGAGGACGAACGAGGAGAGAGGAGAGAGGAGAGAGGAGAGAGGAGAGCGGAACGAGCGAGACAGTTGGGACAATTGGGACAAGCTAGGCAAATGGAGCAAAGCGGGGGTTCAGAATAACGAACGAGGCAAAAATAAGTGGAACGAACGGAATGAACGAAGCGAGCGGGGCACATGGAGCAAAGCGAGTGTACGGGAGGGCGAACAAAGCAATTGGAACAAGCAAAGCTAATTGTAATTCACCAAAAAAATGAGCTTTACAAACAATTAATGTAAATTGCACTTGCCGGTTGACTCTACAGGATTATAAATTCACAAAAGATTCTTTGTTAATTCTTTGAAATATTGTAACTTTGCAATCCGATTATTGTAAAAAAGTTGCTTAAAGTCTGATTTTGAGCTTCTTTGTGTTTCTACACCCTTAGCAGGAAACAACATGAAGCAAAATGAATGGACTGATTTTTAATAAACTAAAAAACAAAGAAAGTGGATACATTAAGTTATAAAACCATTTCTGTAAACAAAGAAACAGCTCAAAAAGAATGGGTTGAAATTGATGCAACAGGGCAACACTTAGGACGTTTATGCTCCGAAGTAGCAAAATTATTGAGAGGAAAATACAAACCAAGCTTCACTCCTCATGTAGATTGCGGCGATAATGTCATTATCGTAAATGCCGATAAAGTGGAATTAACCGGAAATAAATGGACTGATCGCGTATATTATCGTTTCTCGGGTTATCCCGGAGGACAAAAAAAATTCACTCCTGCAGATTTAATGAAGGAAAATCCCGAAAAACTATTTCGAAAAGTAGTAAAAGGTATGCTGCCGAAAAATAAACTCGGCAGAGCTATTCTAAACAATCTTTATGTATATGCAGGAAACGAACATCCGCATCAAGCTCAGAAACCAAAAAAAATAGACATTAATACACTCAAATAAAATGGAAGCAGTAAACGCAATAGGAAGACGTAAAGCCGCAGTAGCACGAGTATATGTTAAGGAAGGAAATGGAAAAATCGTTATCAACAAACGCGAACTTGAAAACTATTTCCCATCGCCTATTTTACAATATATTGTTAAACAACCTCTCAACAAGCTCGATGTGACCGGGAAATACGATATAAAAATCAATTTGAACGGCGGAGGACACAAAGGTCAAGCAGAGGCTGTAAGATTGGGCATTGCCCGCGCTTTGGTGAAAATCGATCCCAATGTCAAACCTATTCTGAAAGCCGAAGGCTTTCTGACTCGTGACCCGAGAGTTGTTGAACGCAAGAAACCGGGACAACCAAAAGCGAGAAAGAAATTTCAGTTTTCGAAACGTTAATTATTTAAGTAAACGATTTTGGGAAACGGCAATTGTTACATACCTTCCATGTATGTATATAGTTGGATATATGAAGGATTAACAGTGAGCCACTTAAAATAAACGTTTAGTATCTAAATCGTAAGGACATTATTGCTGAAAATACAATACAATAATCTACCTTATGATTCGACTAAGAAAAAGAATGTAAACGAATAAAATCAAAAAACAAACATGGCAAAATTAGAATTTGACCAACTTCTTGAAGCCGGAGCACACTTCGGCCACCTAAAAAGCAAATGGAATCCGGCAATGGCTCCATATATCTTCATGGAACGCAACGGCATTCACATCATTGATCTTCACAAAACAATTGCAAAAGCAGAAGAAGCAGCCGCTGCATTAAAGCAAATTGCAAAATCGGGGAAAAAAATCCTTTTCGTAGCAACTAAAAAACAAGCAAAAGATATCGTTGCAGAAAAAGCACAAAGCATCAACATGCCTTACGTGGTAGAACGTTGGCCGGGAGGTCTGCTTACCAATTTTCCCACTATCCGAAAAGCGGTAAAAAAAATGAACAATATCGACAAGATGATAAAAGATGGAACTTTTGATACATTGTCGAAGCGCGAAAAACTGCAAATCACACGCCAACGGGCAAAACTCGAAAAAATGCTCGGCTCCATTCAAGATCTTACTCGTCTTCCGGCAGCACTTTTTGTGGTAGACGCAATGAAAGAAAATATTGCCGTAAAAGAAGCCGATCGTTTGGGAATCCCGGTTTTTGCCATTGTGGACACAAACACCGATCCATCAAACATAGACTTTGTGATCCCGGCAAACGATGATTCGTCGAAAACCATTGAGCTGATCGTCGGATATATCTGTGACGCCATAAAAGAAGGATTGGAAGAACGCAAAGCCGAAAAAGCCGATGCCGCGGCCGCCGAAGAACAAGAAAAGGAAACGGCACGCAGAGAACGAAAAGCAAAAGCGGCGAAGAAAGAACGGATAAAGAAGGAAGACAAAGAAGCGATAAATGCGGCTATAGTAAGCAAATATGCAAAAGAAGAAGGAGAAGAAGAATAAACAACAAAAAAATAAAAAGGAAAAAATTATGGCAATTACAATAGCAGAAATTCAGCATCTTCGTAAAATGACAGGAGCGGGGATGATGGATTGCAAAAATGCATTGACCGAAGCAAACGGCGATTTCGATAAAGCAATGGAAATTATCCGTAAAAAAGGACAAGCGGTTGCTGCAAAACGTGAAGATCGCGAAGCTTCCGAAGGATGTGTTCTAGCCAAAACCGAAGGCGATTTTGCCGCTATCGTGGCATTACAGTGCGAGACCGATTTTGTGGCAAAAAATGCCGAGTTTGTTGCTCTCACGCAACAAATCCTGGATGCAGCGATAAAACATAAACCCAAAACATTGGATGAGCTACTGGCCATTCAGCTCCCAAAAGGAACAATTTCGGATCTCATTACCGATAAAATCGGAGCCACAGGTGAAAAAATCCAATTGGGATACTACGAATACATTTCCGCACCTTACGTTACGGCCTATGTGCATATGGGAAACAAATTGGCCACTATCGTTGGGTTTAATAAACCCGATGTGGATGAGCAAGTTGCAAAAGACATAGCCATGCAAATTGCGGCAATGAATCCCATATCCATAACTCCCGAAGGCATACCGGCTGAAATAAAGGAAAAAGAATTGGAAATTGCACGGGAAAAAGCTCGGGAAGCAGGAAAACCCGAAAATCTGTTGGATAGAATAGCCGAGGGCGCTTTAAAGAAATTCTACAAAGAAGTTACTTTGTTGCAACAGGAATATATAAAAGACAACAAAATAACTGTCGGCGAATTTCTAAAACAATTCGACAAAGATTTGGAGGTTGTTGATTTTAAGCGTGTTTCATTGAGCGATTGATTCTTTTTTCGATATATAAAACTAAAAACCGTTTCGACAGTGAGACGGTTTTTTAGTTTTAAATACAAGGCTTTTTTCTTAAACAAAAACATATTCGCAAATTATATCGATTTTTTTCACTTTTAATTTCTTATTATCCGATAAAAACCTATCTTTGCAATAAATTTATACGTTTACGATGAATAACTTATATTCAACATACGTTCAAACCTTTTCCTCAATGACAATGACCCCTTGGGGGGTTATCTGATATCTTATTCCACAAACAATTTCCTTGTTTTCACGAACCATTCGGTTCTTGCTTTCTAAAACATCCTTTTTTAAATATTTAATCGCCGTTAAAACCAAAAACGGATTAATTGTTCATAATATGAAAGTTATGAAATTTGGCGGGACTTCCATAGGAACCCCCGAAGGTTTAAAGATAGTAAAAGACATTATCGAATCGGAAAAAGAACCCGTAATCGTTGTTGTGTCGGCACTTGCCGGAGTTACCGACAGACTGCTGCTTGCAGCCGATTTTGCAGTAAAATCGAATGCAGGTTATAAAACCATTCTGGAAGAAGTTATCCTCATGCACGAAGATATAATCGAAAAAACGATTGCCTCACGCCAAGAAAAAGAAGAAATAAAACAAAAAATACAGATCCTATACGATGATTTGCGAAACATTTTACGTGGCGTATTCCTCATCGGCGATTTGTCGCAAAAAACTTCCGATAAAATCGTAAGTTACGGCGAACGATTATCTTCGCTTATCGTCAGCAAAATAATCGATGGAGCAAAACTTTACGACCCAACACAGTTTATCAAAACATCCATCCAATTCAACAGCCATATTCCCAACATTCCCCTTTGTTTCGAACTCATTAAGAAAACTTTTTCCGAATCTCCCCTTCCAAAGGTAATGTTGGTGCCCGGCTTTATTTCATCGAGTAGCGAAGAAAGCGACATTACCAATCTTGGGCGTGGCGGATCGGATTATACGGCAGCGCTCATAGCCGCAGCCATGAATGCTTCTGTTCTTGAGATATGGACCGATGTCGATGGTTTTATGACTGCCGATCCCAAAATAATCAACTCGGCATATGTGATTGATGAACTCTCGTTCATCGAAGCTATTGAATTATCGAATTTTGGAGCAAAAGTGATTTACCCCCCTACAATTTTCCCCGTTTACCACAAAAATATCCCAATCCGCATAAAAAACACATTCAATCCCCACTCGGGAGGAACGCTCATATGCAATATAAAGCCACAAAGCAACGGAAAAATCATCAAAGGTATTTCGTCTATCGAAGATACAGCACTGATTACGATACAAGGATTGGGAATGGTGGGTGTGATCGGTGTAAACAAACGTATTTTTTCGGCACTTGCCAATAGTGGCATAAGCGTTTTTCTTGTTTCGCAGGCATCATCGGAAACCAGTACCTCAATCGGTGTCCGCACCCAAGACGCCGCTCTTGCCCAAAAAGTACTGAACAAAGAATTTGCCCAAGAAATTGCAATGGGAAGCATCAATGAAATTACCGTTGAGTACAATCTCTCAACTATAGCCATAGTAGGGCAAAACATGAAACATGTACCCGGAATAGCAGGAAAATTTTTCGGAACATTGGGACGAAGCGGTATCAGCGTAGTAGCCTTGGCACAAGGTGCATCGGAAACCAATATTTCATGCGTAATTTCAAAAAATGACCTAAGAAAAGCATTGAATGTAATACACGACTCGTTCTTTCTCTCCCCTTATCAGGAACTGAATCTGTTTGTCGTCGGAACCGGTACGGTGGGAAATAAACTGCTTTCCCAAATACAACAACAAAAGCATACGCTTGAAGAGCAAAACAAATTACGAATCAATATCGTAGGTATAGCCAATAGTCGCAAAGCCTTGTTCACCAGAGAAGGAATATCGCTCGAAAATTACCAAGAGGAACTGGAAACAAAAGGTATAAAAAGTTCACCGGCCATCATCCGAAACGAAATACTGAAAATGAATATCTTCAATGCCGTTTTTGTGGACTGTACTGCCAGCAAAGAGATTTCGGATCTATACGAAGAACTGATGTCGAGAAATATTTCGGTAGTCACAGCAAACAAAATAGCCACCTCATCATCATACGAAACGTATCGACGTCTGAAAAAAACTGCACGAAAAGCAGGCGTGAAATTTCTTTTCGAAACCAATGTCGGCGCCGGACTACCCATCATCAACACAATGAATTCGCTTATCAATTCGGGCGACAAAATTATAAAACTGGAAGCCGTGCTTTCGGGCACATTGAATTTCATCTTCAACACACTGAGCAAAGATATTCCTTTCAGTAAGGCCGTCCGTATGGCAGTGGACGCACACTATGCCGAACCCGATCCGCGAATAGATTTGAGTGGGCTCGATGTAATTCGCAAATTGGTAATCCTCTCACGCGAAGCGGGTGCCGAAGTGGAACAAAACGATGTGAAAAAGGAATTATTTATCCCTCAAAAATATTTTGAAGGAACCCTGGATGAATTCTGGGAAACAATATCCGAAATGGATGAAGCATTTGAAATTCGACGAAAAAAACTTGAAAAAGAAGGCAAAAAACTTCGTTTTGTTGCTATTTACGAAAATGGACAATGTGAAGTGGGTCTGCGCGAAGTGGAACAAGGACACCCCTTTTACGATTTGGAGGGTAGTAACAATATCATCATGATTACCACAGAGCGCTATAACGAATATCCAATGGTGATAAAGGGTTATGGAGCAGGCGCCAACGTTACGGCAGCAGGTGTTTTTTCCGACATCATTTCCATTGCAAATATCAGATAACCGGTTTTGTCTATGAAATATATCATCATACTTGGCGACGGAATGGCAGATGAACCCATTGAACAGCTGGGGAATAAAACGCCATTGCAAGTTGCTCATACACCTTATATGGATTTACTGGCCGCCAAAGGCCGCAATGGATTGCTGGATACGATTCCCGAAGGATTCCCTCCGGGAAGCGAAATTGCAAATTTATCGGTGCTGGGATATGATATCTCCGAAGTATATGAAGGGCGCGGCGTCTTGGAAGCAGCCAGTATGGGGGTCGACATTCTACCCGGCGAGATGGCCATGCGCTGTAATCTGGTATGCATAGAAGGGGAACTATTGAAAAACCATTCGGCAGGGCACATTTCAACCACCGAAGCAAAGGAACTCATCGATTTTCTTAATGAAAAACTGGGAGACGAAACCATCAGCTTTTATCCCGGCGTATCTTATCGACATTTGTTGAAGATGAAAGGAGGAAATAAGAACATCATTTGTACGCCTCCACACGATATTCCTGAAAAGCCATTCCATTCTTCGTTGATAAAACCGATGGATGAACATTCAAAAGCAACAGCGGATCGACTCAACGATCTCATCCTTGCTTCGCAAGAACTTTTGGCAGACCACCCCATCAACCGCAAACGCAAAGCCGAAGGGAAAGATCCGGCCAACAGCATTTGGCCGTGGTCGCCGGGATACAGACCGGCAATGAAACCGTTGAAAGATAGGTTCGCGATAAAAAACGGAGCGGTAATCTCAGCCGTCGATTTGATTCGCGGAATCGGCGTCTACGCCGGACTGGAAGTTGTAGTGGTGGCAGGAGCAACAGGATTGTATAATACCAATTACGAAGGTAAAGCGCAAGCCGCAATAAAAGCGTTGAATGAAAAAAATTTTATCTATCTTCACGTTGAAGCAAGCGACGAAGCAGGACACGAAGGCAATGTGCCGTTAAAAATAAAAACCATCGAAAACCTCGATTCACGAATCGTAAAACCCATTTATGAAGCAATCGAGAAAATGAATGAGCCGGTGACCATTGCCGTTTTGCCTGATCACCCAACACCGTGCGCTATACGCACACATACACGAGGAGCTGTTCCCTTTTTGATTTATCACCGCTATATAAAACCGGACGACGTTATGACGTATGACGAATTTGCGGCACAAAAGGGAAGCTATGGATTATTGCATGGCGACGAATTTATAAAAACATTATTTTCAGAAACAACAATAAAATGAAATACTACAGTACAAGACATATTGCCCCGAAGGCTACGCTGCAAGAAGCCGTTATAAAAGGACTTGCGCCCGATAGAGGATTATATATGCCCGAAAAAATAAATCGATTGCCTGCCGATTTTTTCAATGAAATAGGAAATCTGAGCTTAACGGATATTGCGAAAGTAGTTGCCGAAAAATTTTTCGGTGAAGATATCGATAAAGAGCAATTGAATACGATCGCAATTGAGGCGCTCAATTTCGACATCCCGCTCAAGAAATTGGAAGAGGGTGTTTATGTATTGGAACTCTTTCATGGACCTACCTTTGCTTTTAAAGACGTTGGGGCGCGTTTCATGTCTCGCATGTTGTCCTATTTCGTACAAGAACAACACCTCGAAAATATGAAAGTATTGGTTGCAACATCGGGAGACACAGGGAGTGCGGTTGCCAACGGCTTTTTAGGCGTAGAGGGTATTCAGGTGTTTGTTTTATATCCATCGGGAAAAGTAAGCGAGATTCAAGAAGCTCAATTTACAACCCTTGGACAGAATGTTGTTGCATTGGAAATCGATGGCACGTTCGACGATTGTCAGGCACTGGTGAAATCGGCTTTCATGGATGAAGAGCTCAACAGAAAAATGTACCTGACCTCGGCCAATTCCATTAATATTGCCCGCTTTCTTCCTCAATCCATTTACTATTTTTACGCATATGCCCAATTGGCCAAACAACAGCCGGTAGATAATGTGGTCGTATCCGTACCCAGTGGAAATTTGGGAAATTTGGCAGCCGGTTTATTTGCAAAACGAATGGGATTGCCCGTCAAACGATTCATTGCCGCCAACAATCGCAACGATGTGTTTTTTCAATACCTCGATACCGGCAATTACGAACCAAGAGCCTCGATTCAAACCATCGCCAATGCTATGGATGTGGGTGCTCCTAGCAATTTTGAACGTATTCTCGACCTATATGATCAATCTCACGAAGCTATAAAACAAGATATTTCGGGAAATACCTATTCCGATGTGGAAATCAAAAATACCATACGAACCGTTTACGAAAAAACAGGTTATTTGCTTGACCCGCACGGAGCATGCGCATATCAGGCGTTGAAAGACGAGAAAAAACCCGACGAAACAGGCGTTTTCCTTGCCACTGCGCACCCTGCAAAATTTAAAGAAACCGTAGAAGAATGCATAGGATTGACTATCGAAATCCCCCAAAGACTATCAGCCTTTATGCGTCGCAAAAAACAATCTCACCTTCTTTCAACCGATTTCAATTTGTTTAAAAAAACCTTATTCAATGTCTCTTAAATTTTATTTTTATACTTTTGTTCCAAAATAATAATCCATTTATCCATGCTACCGGGCTATTTTTGAATGAAACATCTCGAAATAAGCATATTTTTTTTCCTGGTATTTACTTTTTTTTCTCAATCTCCATTTGCTCAAACAAAAACGGAGAGTGACAGTTTGTTATCCCAAAACGACTCCATACCAATTATACCGGTAGATACGATAAAAGCGGACACAATAAAAACAGATACCATAAAAGCAGAAAAAGAAACCCTTGAAGCTCCGGTTCATTATACAGCTACCGATTCTTTGGTTTTTACGAAAGACAATATCGTCCATTTATACGGCAATGCAGATGTAAAATATGGCAATATCGGCATCAAAGGCGAATACATTACGTTGGATTTGGATAGCAGTATTATTACGGCCACATTTGGCATAGATTCCCTCGGAAAAGAATTTGGATATCCCATTTTTGAAGAAAACGACACTCAATACGAGATGAAAAAAGTAAGCTACAACTTTAAAACCGGCAAGGCTTTTATAAATCACGTCGTAACCCAACAAGGAGAAGGGTATATTGTGGCCAATGACGCGAAAATGAATCCCGATAACACGTTTTACATGCAAAACGCAAAATATACGACCTGCGACGATCACGAACATCCGCATTTCTATTTGAATTTGTCGAAGGCAAAGGTTCGACCCGATAAAGATGTCGTCACCGGACCGGCATGGCTGGTTGTGGCGGATGTTCCCCTGTTTCCGATCGTCTTGCCCTTCGCATTTTTCCCTTTCACCAAAAGCTATTCATCGGGAATCATTATGCCTTCCTATGGAGATGAAATGGAACGCGGATTTTATCTCCACGATGGGGGATATTATTTTGCCATAAACGATTATGTGGATCTAGCCATCACCGGAGAAATATATACCAAAGGAACGTGGGGAATCGGCGCGCGATCCAATTACCGAAAACGATATAAATACTCGGGAAACTTCAACGCCTATTTTCTCAATACTGTCCTTGGCGACAAAGGGTTGCCCGATTATTCGGTATCGAAAGACTTTCGCATCAGTTGGACACATTCACAGGATCCAAAAGCAAATATGTATCGCACCCTGTCGGCAAGCGTGAATTTTTCTACCAGCAAATACGAAAAAAACGACTTGCGCGAACTCTATTCGCGAGAATCGACAAACAATACCAAAAGTTCCAGCGTAAATATTACGCAACGTTTCCCCAATTCACCGTGGAGTTTGTCGGCAGCAATAAATATCAATCAGATATCGCGAGATTCCATCATATCGGTTACCTTACCCAATCTTTCGATTAATATGAGTCGTGTTTATCCATTTAAACGAAAAAAGGCCGTAGGAGCCGAACGTTGGTACGAAAAAATATCGATGAGCTACTCGGGAGAATTCAGAAACTCAATCACTACCAAGGAAGATCAGTTCCTTAAATCGAACATCATCAAAGATTGGACAAACGGCATGCGTCACAGTATTCCCATTAGTGCTACTTTTACGGTTTTTGATAACATCCAGATATCCCCTTCCATCAATTATAACGAAAGATGGTATACTTCTCGCCACGTTGAGGCATGGGATTCTGTCCAAAAAAGAAATGTGATAGTGGATACGGTTTACGGATTCAATCGCGTATACGACTATAGTACCTCCCTTAGTTTCAATACCAAACTTTACGGAATGTATACACCGTGGAAAATTTTCGGAAACAAAATACAAGCCATACGCCATGTGTTTACTCCATCCATCAGTCTGAGTTATACTCCCGATTTTAGTGCATCGCGCTATAATTTTTACGAAAAATATACCTACAAAAACGCATACGGCGAAGATGTGGAATACACCTATTCGCCCTATTCAGGCATGATGTTCGGAACAGCCCCAAGCGGAAAGAGCGGAAGCATCGGGTTCAGTTTTAAAAATAATCTCGAAATGAAAGTTCGCGACGAGAACGATCCCACAGGTTACCGAAAAATGAGCCTTATAGACGATCTGAGCATTGGTTTTAGTTACAATATGATGGCCGATTCACTCAAATTAAGTACGATCAACACGAGCCTCCGACTGAAACTCGGCAAATCCCAAACATTTAGCCTAAGTGCCACATGGGATCCTTATTTATATGAACTTGATTCTCAAGGACGACCGGTGCATGTCGACAAACTCCGAATTGCCAAGGGAAAAGGATTCGGGAAACTTATGAGTACAGGAACATCGTTTTCCTATTCTTTCAATCAAGATACTTTCAAAAAATGGTTTGGAGAGAAGGATGACCAGGAACAAGAGAGCGAAACGGATCGTTCTAATCTTGAAACAACCGAGGGGAATCTTGAAGAAGAAAGCATCACAAAAAGCATATTCGATACATCCGCTCAAGATACCGGAGAATATGATGCCGACGGTTATCTGAAAAACAGTATAAACTGGAATCTTTCGTTCAATTATTCTTTGCGTTACGGGTATGGCGAGTTCGATAAGAAAAAAATGGAATATAAAGGGAAACTAACCCATAATTTCGGATTGAGCGGTTCGCTACAGCCAACCAAAAACTGGAATTTTACCTTCAATACCGACTACAATTTCGAAACCAAACGCTTTTCATACATGAATTGCACATTGACCCGCAACCTGCACTGCTGGAGCATGTCGGCTAGTTTCATACCGGTCGGGCCTTATCAGTCGTATAACTTTATTATTCGTGCCAATTCTTCCTTACTAAAGGATCTCAAATACCAGCAACACAGTTCACCTTATCAAAAAATGGATTGGTATTAAATTGCAATCGCAGCATCTTTTTATCCTCCCCCTGTTTATTGTTTTTGACAAGAATTTTATTGCACGTTTTTCAAAAATTCCTCGGTTTATTTTTTATTTCCCCACAATTTTTTCATCCGAGCCTTTAATTTTTCTTCCGAAGGATTGTCCTGAGGTTCCCAAAAACGACAATTTTTAATTTCCCGAGGTAAATAATCTTGCTCTAGAAAGTGATCCTCAAAATCGTGAGGATATTTATAATCTTTACCATAATCAAGTTCTTTCATCAATGCTGTTGGCGCATTCCGCAAATGAAGCGGAACAGGCAGATTCCCACTACGTGCAACTTCATTAAGCGCCTTATCGATGGAAAGATATGCCGAATTGCTTTTGGGTGAAGTTGCCAAATAAATAGTTGTTTCGGCCAATATAATACGCCCTTCGGGCCATCCTATTTTTTGTAAAGCATCGAAACACACATTAGCGAGCAATAACGCATTCGGATTGGCTAGACCAATATCTTCCGCAGCCGAAATAACCAAGCGCCGCGCGATAAAAGCCGGGTCTTCACCTCCTGCAACCATACGTGCCAACCAATAAATAGCCGCATCGGGATCGCTGCCGCGGATAGATTTAATGAACGCCGAAATAATATCATAGTGCATCTCTCCATCTTTGTCATATGCTGCCGGATTTTCTTGTATTCGGTTTGTTACGCTGTCATCGGTAATCACTATTTTATTGCTGTTTTCGGCTATAACAACCAACTCGATAATATTTAACAGTTTACGGGCATCCCCACCGGCAAAACGAAACAAAGCATTTGTTTCGTTCACTTCTATCTCTTTTTCTTTTAGAAAAATATCTTCGGCCAACGCCCGACGAAGCAAAATCTCCAAATCTTTTCTTTCAAGAGGTTTCAATACATATACTTGGCAGCGAGATAATAAAGGGCGAATTACTTCGAATGAAGGATTTTCGGTTGTCGCACCAATGAGTGTAATCACTCCCGTTTCAACCGCATTCAGCAACGAATCCTGTTGTGATTTGCTAAATCGGTGAATTTCATCGATAAACAAAATAGGACTAGCCGCATCAAAAAAACGCTCGCTTTTTGCTTTTTCAATCACATCCCTCACATCTTTTACTCCTGAATTGATGGCGCTTAACTTGTAAAAAGGAGCATGAAGCGTATTGGCAATGATATGTGCCAACGTAGTCTTCCCTACTCCGGGAGGTCCCCAAAAAATAAGCGAAGGCACCCTTCCCGAATCAATCATTTTCCGTAAAACAGCGCCTTTACCGACCAAATGCTCTTGTCCGATAAATTCATCCAGATTTTGAGGGCGCATCCGCTCTGCCAACGGTGGATTCATATGAACATCTTCAATTGTTTCTTACAAATGTACAGGTTAATTCTTAATTTACACACAACTACGTAAAACCCTTCTTCAAAAATTCTCTATTTATTCAACGACTAGAAAACTACTCCGAAATATTTTCGATCCGGTAAACATTCTTTTTTTAAGTTTAACACAGCATCCCTATATATCACACTATCA